>Ga0255039_10000135_pt1 | contig 25050 bp, 19 predicted proteins | sample BC1_12_1_MG_FD_181713 | JGI IMG/M metagenome (GOLD analysis project Ga0255039, IMG submission 181713) | Seawater microbial communities from Strait of Georgia, British Columbia, Canada - BC1_12_1 | ecosystem: Environmental > Aquatic > Marine > Strait | place: Canada: British Columbia | collected... | reverse complement strand
GGATTGGCTCGATCGGCCAAGGCTTTGTCGCGATCATGGCGCACCCATCGCTGGAAGCGGATGCGCCTGCGTCCATTGTCAATATTGCACGACTTGGAATTCAGCAGGTGGTTTCGTTGCTCGAACCTGGTGAGGCGCGCGATCTCGGCCTGCACTCCGAGCGCGAACAGGTCACGGCGCATGCAATGGGCTTCACATCCTTTCCAATACCCGACCTGGGGATACCTCCCTCGGTAGAAGAATTTGCACAACTGGTAAAAATGCTGTTTGACCAGGTAAATGCGGGGGTTAATACGCTGATACATTGTCACGCGGGTATAGGGCGATCGGGTTTACTGGTTTCGGGCATATTATTGCACTGTGATATGGACCCGCAACAGGCCTTTGCCTACGCCTCCAGGATGCGCGGTATCCGGGTTCCTGAAACACCCACACAGGAGCAATGGTTGATTTCGAATTATGCCACCATTTTGAAAATCAGCGAAAACCAGCAATCGAATGCGGAGTAAAAAGGTTTATGAATCTGGCGCTTGAGCGTTACGCCGACAATCCGATCATTGATGAACTGGTGTGCTGGCCGCCGCGTCCTACCAGGATGATCAGTATCCGCGCTGGTAACGTGCTGTTTCGCAAGCCTTTTATCGAGGTCGAGATGGAGGGAGGGGAAATTTTTCAACGCCAGTTTCCACGCGACTCATTCTCCAGCTACTGGGCCGAGGCCTGTGTCATAATTGAAACCATGACCGCTATCAAACTGATCTCGGAGTTTGACTTCGATCCGGTGGGTGCTCGCGCCGAACTGGTGGCAGATGTTTTAGCCAACCGCGATGAATGCATCGAGGAGTGTAGCCCAATGTTCGACGAGGGTATGTACCCCCAGTTTCTGATGCAGTACGGTGAAGATTGTGCAAATTTACCCGAAGATGCAGTGCAAAAAATTGCGTATGCCAAACAGCAATGCATGCGTTGAGTAAAGTCCGTTTAAGGTTCAAAATGCGCGGATGTTAAAGCAGTATCTGCAAAAACCTGAGGCCTTTCTCTACCTGTTCGCCGCAGCGGTGCCGCTCAGTTTTGCCAGCTGGCAGGCACTGATTAATAATTTCGTGGTCGAACAGGCGGGGTTTACCGGGATTGAAATCGGCATCCTGCAGAGCCTGCGTGAAGTACCCGGGTTTCTGGCTTTCGCGGTGGTATTCCTGCTGTTGATAATGCGCGAACAAACCATTGCTTTCGTGTCGCTACTGGCATTGGGTATCGGCACCGCGATTACCGGCATGTTACCTTCGGTGCTCGGTCTTTACTGCACCACGGTGTTGATGTCGCTCGGGTTTCACTACGCGGAAACCATCTCGCAATCCTTATCCTTGCAGCTTGTCAGTCATCAACGCCTGCCGCTGGTACTCGGTCGACAGATTGCGGTCGGTTCGTTTACCGGGCTGGCGGTGTTCGCCATCATCTACCTGCTGGTGGAATTGCTGGCGCTTGATTACCTGTGGATCTACCTGCTGTTTGGCTGCCTTACAGTCGCGTTTGCCGTGGTGATGTACTTCGCTTTCCCGCATTTTAAAGGCGAAGCTGAACAACACAAAAACATGGTGTTACGTAAACGCTACTGGCTTTATTATCTGCTGACCTTTTTATCCGGCGCACGCCGGCAAATTTTCGTCGTTTTCGCCGGTTTTCTGATGGTGGAAAAATTCGGTTTCTCGGTATCGCAGATGACCTTGCTGTTTCTGGTCAACGGGGTGTTGACCATATACTTGGCGCCACGCATCGGTCGCCTGGTGAGCTACTGGGGTGAGAAGCGTACACTGACACTCGAATATGGCGGGTTGGTGGTCATATTTACCGCCTATGCATTTGCCGAGAGCGCCTGGTTTGCCGCGGTTCTCTACATCATCGACCATGTGTTTTTCGCGATGGCTATCGCGCTCAAGAGTTATCTTAAGAAAATCGCCGATCCCGCCGATATGGCCGCCACCGCCGGGGTCTCGTTTTCGATCAATCACATCGCCGCGGTAGTGCTGCCGTTTGCGCTGGGTCTGCTCTGGATAGTTTCGCCGCCGCTGGTATTTATCATAGGCGCCATAATTGCGCTGGCTTCACTGCTGCTGTCACAACTGGTGCCAGGCACCCCCGAGCGCGGCATGGAAACCGTTTTCTCCAACGGTTAAAGTTGGCGCTATCAAGCCTGTTCGAACTGGCAGCTCGGGGTCGATGCGGAAAATTCCTGCTCTGCTGCAGACATCTCGGCCTCGACACCCTCAAACAAGGGGGTTGTCAGGTAGCGTTCACCGGTATCCGGTAACATACATAGTATGTTTGCTCCCTCGGCTGCAGTCTCGGCGACCTGCAGTGCTGCCGCCAGCGTGGCTCCGGCGCTGATGCCGACAAAAATACCTTCCTGTCTGGCGAGATTACGGGAACACTCCATCGCGGCAGCATTGGCAACTGTCAATACCGTGTCAGCGTTTTCAGCATCCATCGCGTCAGCGGTGAGTTTTGGAATAAAATCGGGAGTCCAGCCCTGCATTGGGTGAGGACTGAAACTCGGATGACTTTCGGCGGGTGAGCCGTCGGCATTGCGCTTTTGTTCGACGCCGCCGGTTAACAGGCCCGCTAATTCAGGCTCGGCAACAATGACCTGGGTGGCCGGGCTTTTTTCCTTAAGCACCCTGGCGACGCCTTTCAGGGTGCCACCGGTTCCATAACCGGTTACCCAGTAATCGAGTTGCGCACCATCGAAAGCTTCGAGAATTTCCGGTGCAGTGGTTCTCGAATGCATATCGGCATTAGATTCGTTTTCAAACTGGCGGGTTTCAAACCAGCCATGATGCTCGGCCAGTTCGCGAGCTTTTTGCACCATACCGCTGCCTTTCAGGGGGGCTGGTGTCAACACCACCTGGGCGCCGAGAAAACGCATCAACTTGCGTCGCTCGACACTAAAACTTTCAGCCATGGTAACTACCAGCGGGTGTCCCTTTTGCGCACATACCATTGCCAGGCCTATGCCGGTATTACCACTGGTTGCTTCGATCACAGTTTGTCCGGGTTTAAGCGCGCCCGACTTTTCAGCATCTTCGATGATGCCCAGTGCGAGTCGGTCCTTGACCGAACCCATCGGGTTAAAGGATTCGATTTTTACGTACAGGTTGACATGTGATGGCGCCAGTTTGTTAATTCTGACCACCGGGGTGTTACCAATCGTACCAAGAATATTGTCATGAACTTTCACAGCGACTCCTCACTTTATGATTATGGTTTACGCTATTATGCGATTTTTGTAGTGGAATACTATGAAAATTGACTAGTACAAGCCGAGTTCTACTCCGTGAAGGGGCTTCAATAGTGATACCGGCGACAGGGAAACCTGAACCAGCCAGCTGCGGCGCAGGCTAGTACCCTGGATTATCAGTCGTTAATCATGCAGCGATTACTGAGCGCGCCAAGGCCATCAATTTTGACCGTTACGACATCATTTCGTTTAAGCCAGATTGGCGGTTGACGAAACGCGCCCACGCCATGCGGGGTACCCGTGGCAATAACATCGCCGGGCAAAAGGGTGAACGCCTGACTCAGGTATTCGATCAGGTAGGGAATGCGGTAAACCATTTCGCCGGTGTTTGAATCCTGCATCAGCTGGCCATTGAGTTCACATTTTATCGACAGGTCATGCGGGTCGTTGATTTCATCACGGGTTACCAGGTATGGCCCCAACGGACAAAAACTGTCGAGACATTTACCGCGCAACCATTGATCGCCTGGGCGAAATTGTAAATCGCGGGCACTGACGTCATTGCAGTTCATGTAGCCGGCGATGTAATCGTAGGCTTCGGCCTCGCCGACATTGCGTGCTGTTTTGCCGATTACCACCGCAAGTTCCGCCTCGTAGTCGACCTGTTGAGTGAGCCTGGCCGACCAGCATATCTCCGCTTCGTTACCAATAATCGACGAAGGATACTTGCAGAACATGGTCGCCAGTTCGGGTATGCCGATATTGGCTTCACGAATATGATCCATGTAGTTCAGACCGATCGCGATTACCTTGCTCGGATTGGGGATCGGTGCAAGCAGTTTCACCGAATCGAGTGCGATGTCACCTCGAGCTTCGCCCAGTACATCTTTGGCAGTTTGCATCGCAGCTTCACCAGCTTGCAGGAATTCGAGCATGTTATCCGGTAATTTGCCTGCACTGAGCTGGTTCAGATTTACAATTTTATCTTCGACTACAGCTCCGAGATGGATCTGTTCATCGTTGTGCTGGTAACTTACCAGTTTCATCTCAATATTCTCCGCGTGTATTCAAAATTCTGTCTGTATCCAGTTTCCACATTTACTCTTCGGTAAACCTGGACAGGTTATCCGGTGTTGCGCAAACCGGCCGCGATACCGTTAATAGAGCTCAACAGGGCCGCCTGCCATTGCATGCGATCTGACGCGGGCTGGGATTCATCCCGATACTTATGCAGCAGGTCGATTTGCAAATAGGCGAGTGGGTCGAGGTATGGATCACGCCGGGACAATGACAGCGTGAGCAGCGGGTCGTCAGCCAGTAACTCCTCTATCTCGGCGATCTGGAGTACGCTGTCGATACTGCGCCGGTTTTCCTGGCATAGCAAAGCGTAAATCAAATCTGCCAGTTTGCGGTCGGCACAAAGTTTGCTGTAATCGAGGGCTATGCGCATATCGGATTTAAACAGCGACATTTGCAAATTACTAATCATGGCGGCAAAGAAGGGCCAGTGTCGGTTCATCTCACGCAGTTGTTGCAAAGACTCGGAGTTACCATCCAGCCATTTATCGATGGCGTAACCGACACCGTACCAGGCTGGCATTGTGGTGCGTGACATGCTCCAGCCAAATACCCAGGGAATCGCGCGTACCGATGATTTTGACAGGTCGCTGCTACGTCGATGCGAGGGCCGCGAACCAATGTTCATCAAACTGATTTCATTTACCGGGGTAGTGGCGTAAAAATACTCGAAGAAACCATCGGTATGGTCGGTTAACTCGCGGTAAAACTGTTCTGAAAAGTCAGCTAGTTGCTGCATTACCGGGTGGAACTGGTCGTAGTTCGCCCCGTCTTGCCGTAGCTCACCCATGCTCGCTTTCATCAGCCCGGTGATGCCCATCGCCAGCTCGTAGTTTGCGGTTTCCGCGTTGCCGTATTTATGCGATAGCACTTCGCCCTGTTCGGTGAACTTGATTTGCCCGAGTACGGTGCGCGGCGGTTGCGACATTATCGCTTCGTGCGTAGGGCCACCGCCCCGGGTAATGGTGCCCCCGCGGCCGTGAAATATACGACATTTGGTAGCGTGGCGAGCGCTGATCTGAATCAGCTTTTGCTGGGCCTGGTAAAGCCCCCAGGCAGCCGACATTATGCCGCCATCCTTGCAGGAATCGGAATATCCCAACATGACCTCCTGGATGCCGCCGCTTTGCGCCAGTAGCTGCCGGTAAACGTCGTTTTGCAGCAATGCGTCTAGCACGATATCGATATGCTTGAGGTCATTGATGGTTTCAAATAACGGTGTGATCTCAAGACTGCAGAAGTATTCACCGTCCCGCCGGCCGACCAGTCCGGCGACATAACCGAGATACATGACTTCCATGATATGGCTGGCGTTATGCGTCATCGAAATTACATAGTTACCGATGCATCGCTGGCTGATTTGCGCACGCATATCGCCAATGGTGGCGAATACTTCGAGAACCTGTCGATTTTCGTCGTTGAGCTGACCAGGCTCGAAGTCTGGTTTGTTATCAGTGCTGATTTGTTCGGCAAGCAATGCCAGGCGCCTGTTCTCATCGAGCTGGTCGTAGTCGACGTCGGAGGTCAAGCGTAAAATCTCGCTCACCGTGCGCGTGTGTTTTGCTGATTCCTGGCGCAAATCGAGGGATACCAGGTGAAAGCCAAAAGTTTCGGCGATGCGAATAACATCCTTCAGATCGCCGTTGGCTGCGGCATAGTCGCCATGACTAATCAACGACTCACGTATCGAATAGAGGTCGTCCAGGTAATCTTGCACATCGTGGTAAGCGTGATTGCTATGCGGCGTTTCCATAGCACGCATCTGGTTGCGAACCACGGCCAGGTTTTTCTTCAGGCGGTAATGCATATGATAAAGTTTGCGTCGATAAATTTCGTCTTCGAACTGATCGCGTCGCTGGTCAAAAGACTCGATTCCCATCGCTTCGTCGTTGCTCAACCTGCCAAGGAATTCAACGCCCGGGGTGAACCATCTGGTGGACATGGTTAGAACCTGGGCCAGCCTGTAGATCAGGCGCACATGCTCACTGAAGATTTCTTCGGCTTGCATGCGTAATGCCATGCGAGTGACCTCCGGGGTAACAAAGGGATTACCGTCACGGTCACCACCAATCCATGAACCGAATTCGATGAAGCTTGGGATACTAACTACCGGGTTGCCGTATTCGTCTTCACCATAGGTACTAATTACAGCATGCTCGAGATGTCGATAATCGATCCTAACCGCTGCATACAGGCTGTGCTGAAAATAATGCAAACCCATCTTGATTTCATCAGCAACACTCGGCTTGCTGCCGCGAACCTCGTTGGTCAACCACAGGGTTTCGATTTGCAGCTGTAGCCTGTCGACCAGGTCGTCACGTTCAAACTGGCTCAGACGAGGGTCGGTGAGCTGGTCGATGATTTTGAAAACCTCGCGCTGATGATGCATTACCGTGCGGCGCCGGGACTCGGTCGGATGTGCTGTAAAAACCGGTTTGTAAAGCAGGCCATCGAACAGGGTTTGCAAGTCTTCGATGCTGCTGCCTTCCGCCTTGAACTCCTGCAGGGTATGAAAAAATGAACCTGCCCAGGCCGCATGTCCATGTTGCTTTACCGATATGCGGCGCAGACGATGCAGGAAATCCTCTTCGGCAATATTCACCAGGTTGAAGTACATGGTGAAGGCTCTAATCACCTGGCTGATAACCGGAGGCTTCAGTCCTGTGATGAGTCGCATCAATGCCTTGCGTTGCGGTGCGCTGTCACGCTTGCGTAACTGGATGAAACCGGTACGTAACGACTCTACCGCGTGAAAAACTTCCGCTGATTCGTGCTTGAGTAATACGTTGCCAACCAGCTTGCCCAGCAGCTTGACCCGCGAGCGTAATTGCTTGTCCGATTTTGCTTGAAAGCTGATAGTCGGGATAGACATGAAGCGGGTCCGCATTGTTATTTGCAGCGAGTATATCAAAGCGGAATAACTGCTTTGTTATGAAATCGCTGCAAGGCGTCGATTTAGCGACGCGATATATTCAGCGATGACGGTAGCTTTGCGGCGATTGCTAGGGTATAAATTGGGCATGTTACTGTATCTCCCGGAAAAGGTTTATCAGCTCGACAGGGCAGCGGTCGAGCTGGATGGGCTTGCCGAAATCGAGCTAATGCAGCGCGCAGGGCAGCGAGTCTGGCAGGCCCTGTCGACGCGCTGGCCCGGGTTGTCGAAAATCACTGTGTTTGCCGGTGCCGGTAATAATGGCGGTGATGCTTTCGTGGTAGCGCTTTGCGCGCGCCAGCAAGGGATCGCCGTGCAACTGCTGATCCAGGGTGATTTGTCACGCCAGTCTGATACCTCCAGCCATTTCAGGGAGCTATGGGAACAGGCTGGCGGTGAATACGAAGACTGGCAGGGCCAGGCATTGAGTGGCGATCTCATTGTCGATGGTTTACTCGGTATCGGCTTGCAACGTGAACTGGATGACCACTGGCAGAATTTGATCGCCGCGATCAACCACTGCGATGTGCCCCGGGTGGCGATAGACATTCCCTCGGGGCTAAACGGTTTAACCGGCAACCCGCAACCGGTTGCGGTTGAGGCACGGCTGACGGTTACTTTTATCGGCGCCAAGAGCGGGCAGTATCTTGCCGACGGGCCGGATTACTGTGGTGAGCTGGTCTATGAAGATCTCGGGATTTCTGCTGCCGCACGGCAAAGCGTCGCGGCGGCGTTAACTGTCATCGAAACTTGCCAGCTGCCACAGCCGCGCAAGAAGAATACGCATAAGAACCACTACGGTAATCTGCTCTTTATCGGTGGTGACCTGGGCATGAGCGGCGCGGTAACGCTCGCCGCGCAGGCCGCGTTACGCAGTGGTGCCGGGCTGGTTACCGCGCTGGTGCATCCTGAGTGTCGCCACAACCTGGCCAGTTTCCCGGAAATCATGGTGTTTGGCTGGGATGCGCTCGAGTCCAGGTTATTACAGGCCAGTGTCATCGTTGTCGGCCCGGGTCTGGGCGATAGTGGCGCCGCAGCACAATGCCTGCAGGCCCTGCAGCAGGTAACTTTACCGATGGTGGTCGATGCTGGTGCGCTCAAGGCTGAATTCCTGCAATCATTACAATCAAAACAGGTGGTAATCACCCCGCATCCGGGCGAGGCGGCCATATTGTTATCAAGTTCATCTGCGGAGGTTCAGGCAGACCGTTTGAAAGCCTGCAATCGCCTGGTCGAGACCTTTGCCGCAACCTGTGTGTTGAAAGGCTCAGGCAGCCTGATCGGGCAGCAGGGAAGCATGCCTGCGTTAAATACGCGCGGCAACCCGGGTATGGCGAGTGCCGGTATGGGAGATGTGCTCAGTGGCATCATCGCAGCCCTGATGGGGCAGGGGCTAACTCCGTTTGAAGCAGCAAAATCTGCGGTCTTTATCCATGGCCTGTGCGCCGAGGTTTGTTGCGCCGGGCGAGACCAGAGCGGACTAATCGCGAGCGATATCATCAGCCATATTCCCACCGTGGTAAAACGATTACGGGACGCGGAATAGCCCGATCTTGATAATACACAATGAAAATGAAATGCGTGGTTTCGGCGCGAACCTGATCGCTGCCTGTGATCATGGTGGTGTTATCACCCTGAGCGGTGAACTGGGTACCGGTAAAACTACCCTGGTACGCGGTGCGCTCGAGGCGGAAGGTATCAGCGGCGGAGTGCGTAGTCCTACTTATACCCTGGTCGAGTATTATCCGTTACCCAGGTTTGCCGTGGCACATTTCGATTTGTACCGACTCGCCGATGCTGAAGAACTCGAATACCTGGGGTATCGAGATTATCTGAACCAGCAAACCCTGTGCCTGATCGAGTGGCCGCAGCGTGCCGGCGGCTACCTGCATGCGGTCGATCTGGAAATAAAACTGGAGTATTTAGAACAGGGGCGCTGTCTGGAATTCGCAGCGGGGACTAAATGGGGTCAGCAGCTGGTATCCCGGATAAATCAGTCGATTTGATCCCAATTCCTCACTTTGGTTTTAAAAAACGCCACTATCTAACTAATAAATAAAGAAAAACGTTGATTTCTTTCGGCGATTTTACTATAAATAAGACCCAGGTAAAGGTGACCACCGGGCAGCATGCAACCATTCTCTTCAACAAGGCGATTTTTCTTAAAACGAATTTCCCGTTACGGGCTATCGCTCGCGCTGCTGGCTGGTGCTAAACCTGCGTTCGCCAAACCAAAAGCAACCCTGACCGGTATTCGAATTTCGCAATCCGCGGACGATCATACCCGTGTTGTGTTTGACCTTAGCGCAGGCTTCGAGCATCGCCTGTTTACCCTCGCGGACCCCTATCGCATCGTTATCGACTTGAAAGATACGCGTAAGAGCGATGCAATCGAGGTCGACACTGTCTCTACCAATCTGGTAAGCGGCCTGCGTTCGGCAAGCAAGAACAATGGACGCCTGCGCGTGGTTCTCGACCTGCAGGCTAAAGTTCGACCGCGCAGCTTCGAGTTGCGGCCCGATGGTAAATCCGGACATCGGCTGGTGGTCGATCTGCATGCCACCAATTTAAGCCCCACACCCGTCAAGACCAATCAGCGGGAACGCAAAAAGGCTAAGAAACAGTTCGTCATCGCGCTCGATCCGGGGCATGGCGGACGTGATCCCGGGGCCATTGGCAAGCGAGGCACCCGTGAAAAAGACATAGCGCTTGCCGTGGCCAGGAAAATGAAGACGCTGATTAATCGCACATCGGGATACCGGGCGGTTCTGACGCGCGACGCAGATCGTTACGTGACCCTGCGTAACCGCGTCAAAAAGGCGCGTCAGGCCGAGGCGGATATTTTTATTTCACTACATGCGGATTCATTCCATAAATCGCACGTAAAGGGGGCTTCGGTTTATGCACTGTCGTTACGTGGCGCGAGTTCAGAGGCCGCACGCTGGATTGCGAAGAAGGAAAACTCTTCCGACCTGATCGGAGGTATCAGCCTCGACGACAAGGACGACCTGATCGCCTCGGTTTTACTGGATCTTTCACAAACTGCAACCATCCAGGATAGCCTGGAGCTTGGTTCGGATGTATTGTCACATCTCGGTAAAGTTTCCAAACTTAACAATCGGAAAGTACAGCAGGCGGGTTTTGCGGTGCTCAAAGCACCTGATATGCCATCGATCCTGATCGAAACCGCGTTTCTGTCAAATCCGAGTGAGGAAAAGAAGCTCCGCAGTTCCAAGCATCAACAAAAACTCGCCAAAGCAGTATTCTCCGGAATCCGGAAACACCTCAAGAACCGCCAGGTTTAGGTTGCCATCCCAGTAAAAAATTCTGCACCACTGTGCGGTATTCAGGAAAGTCGATGATATTGTTGTGTGCGGCGCCGGCAATCATTTCATAGGTCACCAGAGCAGGTTTGAAACGCTGTTTCAGCGCCAGGGTATGCTCCAATTTTATCTCGCGATCGAGTTCGGCGCTGGCAATCAACACGGGTACGTCGATATCAGCCGCGCGTGACGCGGAGTCGAAGCGATCCCTGATCAGATAACGAACCGGAAATAAAGGGTACAATTTTTGTGCGACCGCGGCGATGCTATCGTAAGGCGTTAGCAGGATCAGTTTTTGCAGCGGTCGCCTGGCAGCCAGGTAAACCGCGACCCCACTGCCCAGACTGCGTCCATAGGCGGTGATCGAGTCATGACTTTTGATCAACTCATCATAGATTGCGAGTGCATCTGAAAACAACCCGCTTTCACTGGGACTGCCCTGGCTGTTGCCGTAACCGCGGTAATTGATCAGGTAAACGCTGTATTCGCTGAACACGTTTTCGAAATACTCCCGCCGATGGGTCACCATTTCGGAATTACCACCAAAGTAGATCACTGCCCGGGGTTTGCCAGGATTCAGTACCCAGCCATGTAACAATGTGCCCCGGTTATCGATGCTGATCTCTTGCGCGCTGAATTCGGCATCGATCAGCACCGGGTGATAGATCAGCTTACGCTGAAAAATATATAGATATGCTGCAAATAACAGGTAAATGCTGATTAGCACCAGGATAATGGCGGCGGTTTCTTTCATCGTGAATTATGCTGATCCGGAAAGTGGATTTTCTGGTATTCTCTGTGTCCAATCTGTCACTACCGCAATAGTACTTAAGCTGGGATCAATGAACAAACTCGATCTATCGAAATCCATAACGCGGACCAGTACCTGTGATCCGGTGGCAGGGATTCAATTATTTACCTGTGACCAGGAAAAGCAGACATCACGCCTGGCGCCCTGAGCATCACATTGCCACAGATTCATACCTTACCCTCGCACCTGATCAACCAGATAGCGGCTGGAGAAGTAGTCGAACGACCTGCTTCGGTAGTAAAAGAGCTAGTCGAAAATAGCCTCGACGCGGGTGCCGGAGCCATTACCATCGAAATCGATGCGGGTGGTACCAGGCTGATTCGGGTTAACGATGACGGTTGCGGCATCGATCGCGATCAGCTGGTATCCGCGTTATCACGTCATGCCACGAGCAAGATTAACAGCCTGCATGATCTGGAAAATATCGCCTCGCTCGGGTTTCGTGGTGAGGCTCTGCCGAGTATCGCGTCGGTATCGCGTTTGACCCTGAGATCACACCTGCAGTTAGCCGATCACGCCTGGAAGCTGCAGGCACGGGAAGATGCGGAACCGCAGCCAGATGCCCTGCCGCAGGGAACCCAGGTTGAAGTGCTGGAACTGTTTTACAATGTGCCGGCGCGTAAAAAATTTCTGCGCACCGAGCAAACCGAATACAAGCATATCGAAACGCTGTTCAAGAATATGGCTTTGAGCCACCCCGCGGTAGCTTTCAAACTCGTCCATAATCAAAAAGTCGTGTACCAGTTGGCGTCGGTGCAAAATCCTGCCGACCAGGGTAGACGGCTGGCCGCTCTGTGCGGCTCGTCGTTTGCCGAAAGCCTGGTTGAAATTGATATCAGTGCCGACCATCTGCGCCTGCAAGGTTGGGTTGCCTTACCGACTTTTAATCGTAGCCAGGCCGACATGCAGTACTTTTTTGTCAACCAGCGCATGGTAAGGGACAAGCTTATCAATCATGCGGTGCGCCAGGCTTACCATGATGTACTGTTTCATGGCAGGCATCCGGCTTACGTCTTATCGCTGACCATGGATGCGCGAGAACTTGACGTTAACGTACACCCGCAAAAACATGAGGTGCGCTTTCGCAATTCACGCATGGTGCACGACTTCCTGTTCCGCAGCCTGCACCAGGCGCTGGGCGAAGTACAGCCCGCACAGCAAATCGATTCACCCGGATTTGCGCTCGCCGATAATGTTACCGCAGTACAGGCAGATCAGTCTGCGTTGAACTTCACTCAACAATACCGTGGTAATCGAGCGCTGAATGTGCGCGAACAGATGCAATCCTACGCCGCGTTGTTGACACCGAACGCGCAGCCTGTAGAAACTGAAGCAGGGCAGCAGGAGATTCCACCGCTGGGATTCGCACTGGCTCAATTGAAAGGCATTTATATTCTTGCCGAGAATAGCGGGGGCATGATCATCGTCGATATGCATGCGGCACATGAACGTATCGTGTATGAGCGCATGAAACAAAATGCACTGCAGGAGGATGTTATCGCACAACCGTTACTGGTGCCGATTACGTTTAACGTTAGCCGGGCCGAAGCCGACCTGGTCGAGGAGAACGCCGGGTTTTTCAGCCATCTCGGATTTAATGTCGAACGCCTGGGTCCGGAGCAAATTCGCCTGCGCGCGATCCCGGCACTGCTCAAGAACGCCGATAGTGAACAACTTCTACGCGATGTGCTGGCCGACCTGGTTGAGCATGGTGATTCACAACGCATTCAGGAGTATCAAAACGAAATGCTCTCGACCATGGCCTGCCATGCTTCGGTGCGTGCCAATCGCCTGCTTACGCTCGATGAAATGAATGCCTTGTTGCGCGATATCGAGCATACCGAACGTAGTGGGCAATGTAACCACGGCAGGCCGACCTGGAAACAACTGAGCCTGGATCAACTGGATAAGTTTTTCTTGCGCGGCCAGTAACATGTCTGCGCCGAAAGTTCTGTTGCTAATGGGCGCCACGGCTACCGGCAAGACCGATCTTGCGCTCGAGATCAGTCGGCACTTCGAGGTCGAAATCATCAGTGTCGATTCGGCCCTGATTTATCGAGGTATGAATATCGGCACCGCCAAGCCTGAGCCTGAAATCCTGCAATCGGTGCCACATCACCTGGTTGATATCATCGATCCAGTCGAACCTTTTTCGGTTTGGGATTTCGTGCAGCAAAGCCGCCGGCTGGTGAATGAGATCAGTGCGCGTGGTCGAATTCCGTTGCTGGTCGGTGGTACGATGATGTATTGCAATGCGTTTGAGCGAGGCCTTAATCGCCTGCCGGAGGCGAACCAGGCGCTGCGCCAAAGCCTTGATAAGGAGGCGCAACAAACAGGCTGGCAAGCAATGCATGACAAACTGGCCGGGGTTGACCCGGTAACTGCAAACCGCATCAGGCCGGCCGATGCTCAGCGTATTCAACGTGCTTTGGAAGTGTATCAGCTTGCCGGTGTGCCGCTCTCTCAATTACAGCAACAGGACTCGACTGCTTACCCCGGTCAGATCGAAAAGGTTATCCTTGCGGTAAATGATCGTACCGAGCTGCATCGACGCATCGAAGCGCGATTCCTGGATATGCTCGAGCAAGGATTTGTCGAAGAGGTAGAAGGTCTTAAAACCCGTACCGATCTTAACCTGTCGCTGCCCTCGATGCGTTGCGTTGGTTATCGGCAGATATGGCAGTTTCTCGATGGCGAGCTCTCGCGTCAGGAAATGATCGATAAAGGAGTCGCCGCGACGCGCCAACTCGCCAAACGCCAGATTACCTGGTTACGCAAACAACCGCAGGAAAATGCCTTCGATTGCTTGAATTACAGTAAAGATGCTATATTTAGTCAAGTCAAAGCAGCGTTTACTCGGCTTTGACTGGAACGTTTTCAAGGGAACGGAATCATAGACTCTGCCAACAGTTTCAAATCCCTGCTGTTGGTGGATATACAATAATAACTTTAAGGAGTACAGAATAATGTCTAAAGGGCAAATGCTACAAGAACCCTACCTGAACGCTTTACGAAGAGAACATGTCCCGGTATCGATTTTCCTGGTCAATGGAATCAAGCTGCAGGGGCAGATAGAATCATTCGATCAGTTTGTTGTATTGCTGAAGAACAATGTCAGCCAAATGGTTTACAAACACGCGATATCCACTATTGTTCCCGCACGTAATGTTCACGTCGATCATCCTCATCAAGAAGATACAGGTGCAGGTGCAGATGCAGATGCAGATGCAGATGCAGAAGGAGAAGGTAACCGATAGATGACCTGCAACGGAGGTCTTGTTGTTCGAATTTGAGCGACCGCGAGGGGGCGAACGAGCACTTCTGGTCCACATCAATTTCCCACATCAGCCAGATCAGGATGATCTGGCCGAATTCATTGAGCTGGTACATTCGGCAGATGTCGACAATGTCGAACTGATTATCGGTACGCGCCAGCAAGCGACGGCCAAAACTTTTGTAGGCAAGGGTAAGCTCGAAGAAATAGCCGCTGGGGTCGAAGCGCAACAGATCGACGTGGTGCTGTTTAATCACGCCTTGTCGCCCTCCCAGGAAAGAAACCTGGAAACGGCCCTGCAGTGCAGGGTACTCGATCGCACCGGGCTGATTCTGGATATCTTCGCCCAACGGGCGCAATCCTTCGAGGGCAAGCTGCAGGTCGAACTGGCACAGCTCAAGCATCTGTCGACGAGACTGGTACGCGGCTGGACTCACCTGGAACGGCAGAAGGGCGGTATCGGATTGCGCGGGCCCGGTGAAACTCAGCTCGAAACCGATCGACGCCTGTTGGGCAAACGTATCAAGTATTTGAATAATCGCCTGAGCAAGGTCGCCCGCCAGCGCGAGCAAAGTCGCCAGGCGCGAAGCAAGGCAGAGGTCCCCACTGTTTCATTGGTCGGTTATACCAATGCCGGTAAATCAACCCTGTTCAATGCACTGACCGACGCTTCGGTTTATGCCGCGGATCAGCTTTTCGCAACGCTCGACCCAACCCTGAGAAAATTACAGTTATCCGAGCAGCAGGTGGTGATTCTTGCCGATACGGTCGGTTTTATTCGCCATTTGCCACATGACCTGGTGGCGTCGTTTCGTGCCACGCTGGTAGAAACCAGGGAGGCGGATTTGATCTTGCATGTGGTCGATTGCGCTGATGACAACCGCCAGGAAAAAATAGAGGCGGTCAATAAAGTACTACATGAGGTTGGTGCCGGCAAAGTGCCACAGTTGCTGGTTTACAACAAGATTGATATCGACGGATTCAAGGCTCGCGTCGACCTGGATGATCAGCAACAGGCCTGGCGAATATGGCTATCGGCGATAAGCAGGTCTGGATTCGACGGACTGATCGAGGCTTTGCGCGATCGATTTTGCGATAAAAGTGACGCATACAACCTGCTTTTGAAATCCAGCGAGGGCCAGATCAGGGCATTTCTGTTTGAATCGGGCGCAATCGAAAGCGAGAATTTTGAAAATAATGGAGATATCCACTTGAAATTGCGCCTGACGCCCGCATTATTCAAGGGTTTACAACGCAGATTCGAAATTTCTTCAGATCGGATCGAGATAGTGGATGATGCGCTTGCAGGAGCCGCATGATAGCCATTACAATCCGCACTCTTTGTGCGTCCGCAATCCACTGACCAATATTTCTGTATTCGGAGTTAATTATGCCCTGGAATGAACCGGGTAAAGACAAGGACCCCTGGGGACAACGTAATAACGATGGCCCACCTGATCTGGACGAGCTGCTAAAAAACTTGAAAAACAAGTTTGGCGGGTTGCTCGGCGGAAGTGGTAAGGGCAAGATCCCCAAGGTACCGGGCGGTACTGGTAATCTTTCGGGGATAATCGGGTTTTTCGCGGTCGCATTGCTGGTAGTGTGGGCGCTGACCGGTATCTATATTGTCGATGAAGGTTGGCGAGGCGTTGAAACCCGTTTCGGCGAAAGGACCGTGGTGACCCAGGCGGGCCCACACTGGCATTTCCCGTACCCGATAGAAGATGTCGAATTGATCAACGTGGCAGATATCCGCACCGCGCGTAAAAATTCAAAAATGCTCACCAGCGATGAAAATATCGTCGTTATGAGCATCGAAATCCAGTACAACATCAAGGATCCGCAAAACTATGCGTTTGAAGTGTTTGATCCTGATCTTACGCTGGAGCAAACCGCCGAGACCGCGATCCGCGAAGTGGTTGGTAACAACGATATGGACTTGATCATCACCGAGGGTCGTGCCGTTGTCGGTAGTGAAACCAAGGAAATCATGCAGGAAATGCTTGATTATTATAAAACCGGAATCAACGTAGTCACGGTTAACATGGACGAGGCGCAACCGCCGGAAGAAGTGCAGGACGCATTCGAAGATGCAATCAAGGCCCGTGAGGATGAGCAGCGTATTATCAACGAAGCCAACGCCTATCGAAACGGCGTGGTGCCGCAGGCACGTGGTGAAGGTGAGGGCTTGCTCGAACAGGCTGCAGCCTACAAGACCCGGGTGGTTAAATCAGCACAGGGTGAGACCAGTCGTTTCGATCAGTTGCTGGCCGAGTACCAGCGTGCGCCCGAGGTAACCCGTGAACGGCTCTACATAGACGCCATGGAGACGGTTATGTCGCGTTCACCCAAGGTGTTACTCGATGTTCAGGACGGTAACAACCTGATGTTCCTGCCACTTGACCAATTGTTGTCGCGCGCCGGGCAGGGTACCCCTGACTCGGGCTTTGCCGGGAGTGGCAGTGACCAGTCACTGATCGATGAATTCAAACGTAATGCGAATCGTAACCGCGAGCGGGAGACACGCCAATGACCAATAATGCTCGCTTTGGATTTATCCTGCTGGCAGTTATCGCTGCCGTTATATACATGTCGACCTTTATTGTGCACGAGCGCGAACTGGCGATAAAGTTCAGGCTGGGTGAAATCGTCGAGGCTGATTACTCCCCCGGTATTTATATACAGATCCCGATAATCAATAACGTGGTCAAGTTCGATAGCCGGGTGTTGACCATGGATACGCCTTCGGAGCGATTCCTCACCGCGGAAAAGAAAAACGTAGTCGTTAACTCTTTTGCCAAGTGGCGAATTGTCGACCCGAAGACATTTTATACGTCAACCAACGGTGATCAGCGGCAAGCGATTGCGCGCATGGCGTCAATCATCAACAACGAACTCAAGGGCAAGATTGCCTCGCAAAACATGCGTGAGGTTATCTCTGGCGAACGTGCCACAATTATGCAGGAAGTGACCGACAAGGCAGGGGTCAAGATTGAAGACCTCGGTATCGAATTGATCGATGTGCGCATCAAGAAAGTCGAATTGCCAGACAATGTCAGTAATAACGTGTATCGACGGATGGCCACCGAGCGTCAAACCGTTGCCAAGGAGTTTCGTTCACGGGGTGAAGAGCAGGCCAAGCAGATTCGGGCTAACGCCGATCGTCAACGCGAGGAAATCCTTGCCGAAGCCTATCGCAAGTCGGAAGAGATCCGTGGTGAAGGTGACGCCACGGCGGCCAAGACCTACGCGGACTCGTATAACCAGGACCGGGAGTTTTACTCGTTTACCCGCAGCCTGAAGGCCTACGAGTCGAGCTTCGGTAACAATCAGGATATCATCTTGCTCAGCCCGGACTCTGATTTCTTCAAATTTTTCAAGGATTCCAAAGCACAGTAAGCAACCAGGCGATATATTCATATCTAAACGGGCGATATGGCAATCGCCCGTTTTTTTGCGAGGCCAAGATGAACTGGGAAGACTTTTTAGCAGCGATGGCACTGGTATTGATATTCGAAGGTTTGATACCCTTTTTTAGTCCGCAGGGCTACAAGAATATGGTTCAGCAAATGGCGACAATGCCCGTGCAAACGCTGAGAAGTGTCGGTCTGGTATTAATGATTCTGGGCGTCATATTCCTGTACCTGGTGCGAGGATAAAGTTGTCCGAGTTGTCGAACAAGCGCTGGTTGTTGCCCGACGGTGTACAGGAAACCCTGCCTCCCGATGCGCTGGCGGTCGAGTCTCTACGCTACAGCATCCTGCAAACATTTCATCGCTGGGGTTATGACCTGGTGATGCCGGCGATGATCGAGTATATCGATTCATTGCTCACCGGTACCGCCCACTCGCTGGATACCAGGACCTTCGCGCTGGTTGATCAATTGTCGGGCAAGCAGATGGGCGTGCGCTCGGACATGACTCCACAGGTGGCGCGCATCGATGCACACCTGTTGGCTGACGATGCGCGCCAGCAGCGGGTTTCGCGGTTATGCTACTGTGGGCATTTATTACATGCAATCGGTGACGGTCTCACTTCGAGCCGCACCCCGTTACAAATTGGCGCCGAGATATTTGGTAGTGATTCAATCAGTGCCGACGTAGAAGTTGTCAACCTGATGGTCGCCACCTTACACGCCGTGGGCCTGGATACTGTATCTATTGATATCGGTCATGTCGGTATTTTCCGCAGCCTGGTAAAAAATACCAATCTAGATAGTGAGCAGGAAAACCGGCTGTTTGACATGCTGCAACGCAAGTCTATCCCTGATTTGCAGGCTTATCTGAAGCAACTACCCCTGAACGACCGTTTACGCGAGCAACTGTGCCAGCTGGCTTTGCTCAACGGCGATATTTCGGTAATCGATGAGGCGCGCAAGCTGTACAGTGATGCTGGTGATGAATTGGCCGCAAGCCTCGATTACATGCATGAGGTGGTGCAATCCCTGCAGCAGAAGTATCCTGATACCCTGATTAACTGTGATTTATCCGAATTGCGTGGATATAGTTACCACACCGGGTTGGTATTCACTGCATTCTTACCCGGGCAGGGTCGGGAAATTGCGCGTGGCGGTCGCTATAACGATGTCGGTAAGGTGTTCGGCAATGCCAGGCCGGCCACCGGGTTCAGCGCCGACTTGCTGAATCTGTATCAGTTGGGTGGCGCTGGTGGCCAATTCGAGTCGGGAATTCTGGCACCGGACAGCGATGACGCGGCGCTGGCGGAATTGATCCTGCAATTACGTGACGCCGGTGGACGGGTGGTGGTTGATCTGACGCAAGGTAAGGGAAGCGCTGCGGATCAACAATGTAATCGAGTAGTAGTGCAGTCTAATGGTGCCTGGATAGTAAACGAGGTTTAAAGTTTTATGGCAAAAACAGTTGTTGTAATCGGTACCCAGTGGGGCGACGAAGGCAAAGGCAAGATAGTCGATTTACTGACCGATCAGGCTAGTGCCGTAGTGCGCTTTCAGGGCGGTCACAATGCTGGTCACACGCTGGTGATCGATGGCGAAAAAACCGTACTGCATCTGATTCCGTCCGGGGTGTTGCATGCTAACGTCAAATGCCTGATCGGTAATGGCGTGGTGCTCTGTCCCGAAGCTCTACTGAAAGAGATGACACAACTCGACGCGACCGGTGTGCCGGCACGAGAACGCCTCGTCATCAGTGACTCCTGCCCGTTGATCCTGCCTTACCACATCGCGCTGGATCAGGCGCGGGAAAAAGCCCGTGGCAAAAAGGCTATCGGCACCACCGGGCGAGGCATCGGTCCCTGCTACGAAGACAAGGCGGCTCGGCGTGGCATCCGTGTCGGTGAATTGATGCAGGCGGAACACTTTGCCGCACGCCTGGCCGAAGTGCTCGAATACCATAACTTTGCGCTGCAACACTATTACCAGGCTGAAACGCTGGATTATCAGCAAATACTGGATCAGGCATTAACCCAGGCCGAACAGATGCGCAGTATGGTAGGTGACGTTACCGGCATTCTGCACCAAATGATTGCCGAGGGTGCGCCGATCATGTTCGAAGGTGCGCAGGGAGCGTTACTCGATATTGACCATGGTACCTATCCCTATGTCACTTCTTCGACCACCACCGCTGGTGGTGCCGCGTCGGGCTCGGGTGTAGGTCCACGCGATATCGAGTATATCCTGGGTATCGTCAAGGCCTATACCACGCGGGTGGGTGCGGGTCCCTTTCCGACCGAACTGGATGACGCCTGTGGGCAGCATATGGGTGAACGCGGTCACGAATTTGGCGCCACCACCGGACGCAAACGTCGTTGCGGATGGCTGGACCTGGTATCGCTGAAACGCTCCCTCAATATCAACTCGGTCAGTGGTCTGTGTATCACCAAGCTGGATGTGCTCGACGGGCTGGAAACCATTAAACTCGCGGTCGCCTATCGCTACCAGGGCGAAGAAACCACCAATCCGCCGGCCGGTGCCGATAACTTTGCCGCCTGCGAGCCGATCTACATTGAAATGCCGGGCTGGCAGGATTCAACCGTGGGACTAAAGTCATGGGATGATTTACCCGCTGCCGCAATCGCTTATCTCAGAAAAATCGAAGAAATCTGCCAGCTGCCGATCGATATCGTATCTACCGGCCCTGACCGTGCCGAAACCATCGTCTTGAAACACCCGTTTGCGAACTAGTACTTTGCTATTGCATCGTTTATATAATCAAATACTCGCTTTAAGGAGTCGTCGGGTAACGTAGATAAATGATTCGTCGGATCACACTGCTATTATTTGCGAGCGTAATTTTGTTAAGTTCCGCCGAGCTGCGCGCCGGGCAGTCGATCTGGCAAGATGCATCGCCGCAGGCACGGGGCGTTAATAGCAAGATAAGCCTCTTTCAGGTTAACGACGGCGCGTTGCGTACGCAGCTTATGCTGGCGCCACTCGAATCTACCGGTGACTGGTCTCAACAAATCCAGCTGCCGATGCCGGATGGTAAAATTGTTGCTTACAGACTGGTTGAATCTCCCATTGTGGCTGCCGGACTCGCGGCGAAGTACCCGGGAATAAAAACCTTCAAAGTCAGGGGAGTTGACGATCCCCATGCCTCCGGGCGGATCGGTATTACTCCGCTTGGTTTCCACGGGATGATCTACACCTCGGCAGGCGTGATCTACCTCGATCCCGAGGAACCCTTATCGCCAACCAATATTTATCGCTCCCGATTCAAAGATAAAACCCCACCTGAGGAATTTAGTTGCGGAGTTCACGATACCCAGCATCCGGCCGGTACATTAGATAATGTGAGCGCAAGATTAGCCCACCGTGTAGAAGGTGAATTGCTGCAGTATGACCTGGCTGTGGCGGCAACCATTGAATACTATCAGGTTTTTAATAGTTCAATCGTGGACACAATAGCTGCAATTACGATGACTATTATGCGAGTTAACTCTATTTACGAACGTGATCTTGGCATCACGCTGAAACTGGTCGATGATAATGACGATATCATCGAAACTGTTGATAACGGTCTGTTGGATAACGAAGATAGTTTAATCCTGCTAGGGCAGGTGGAAAACTGGATCGATAGCAGATTGCCCCGTGGTGACGCTGATTACGATATCGGGCATATGTTTAGCGCCCCCACTTTTGGTGGTGGTGTCGCGTTTCTTGGTGTTGTTTGTGACGACGACTTCAAAGCCAATGGCGTCACCGGGTTGCCGGACCCCGGAATCGGCGATCCGTTTGACATCGATTTCGTCGCGCATGAAATAGGGCATCAGTTTAATGCCGAGCACAGTTTTAACGGCACCACCGGCAGTTGCGGCAATGGTCGTGAACCTTCGACCGCGTTCGAACCCGGTAGCGGGTCGACCGTTATGGCTTATGCCGGGATATGTGGTCGGGAAAACCTGCAATTTAATAGTGATGCGACATTTCATGCCGGCAGCATCGCGCAAATAGATAATTTTACCAAGAGTGCGCGATACTGTGCTTCTTCAGTGGCAACAACCCCAGTCAATAATCAAGACCCGGTTTTAACAGCAATAGCGAACAGCGTTATTCCGGCCAATACCCCGTTTATTCTCAATGGCACTGCATCCGATATGGATATGGACACGCCCCAATATCAATGGGATCAAATGGATGCCGGCTGCCCGACAAATTCAGCCAGTTTGGGCACCGACAGCGGTAGTAACGCACTGTTTCGGAGTTACCTTCCCCGTGACCAAAGCTGGCGCAACTTCCCGGCCCTGGGAACCCAGGTGCGGGGTAGATTCGATAAGGCAGAAGTTTTGCCATGTAATAATCGCGATCTCGATTTTCGCTTGACTGCGCGCGATGGTAACAGCGGTCAGGATTTTGAGGATGTCAGGGTTTCGGTCGATAAGTCCGCGGGGCCATTTGAAATCACGAACCTGAAGAATCCAGTGACGCCAATTTATGCGGGTACTGCTTTTGAAGTAATTTGGGACGTCGCCAAAACCAGCCTGCCACCGATTAATTGCACGAATGTCGACTTCGACCTGGTCAGTTTTTCACCCGGTTATGCCCGCTATTCAATCTACCCCCTGGATGTCGCCTCCAACCTCAACGATGGTATCGAATTTGTTACGCTCGATCCGACAATGGCCAATCCGATATCTGCGCCGCACCCGCGATCACGCGTTCGGGTAAAATGCAGCAATAACATTTTCTACGATTTGTCGGATACCGATTTGACTATCGAAGGGGACATGATGTTTGGAGATAAGGATTTAATCGATACCGCACTTGCGGCCTACTCTTTTGCGAATCCTGCTCTTGCTATGAGTACGGTGGTACCCGCTTGTGGGGCAGTGGTCGATTGCACGGCTCCCCCGGCTCCCCCGGTAGATAGCAGTGGGAGTAAAGGTGGTGGCTCGGGAGCCTTTGATTATCTCTGGCTGATGATTATGACGGCAATGATCGGGTTTATTAAATTGTATCGCCGTTACGGTTTACAGTGAGATTTGATGATCGCGTTGTATTTTAACGCGTAGCTGCGTGCTTTTTGCATCAAACGCAGGTGCTCATCGCTGCGCACTACGTCCGAAACACCTTCGATCAGCTGAACCCCGCAATGTTCTTCATACTTGAGTATGTCTGCTTTACTGATTCCGGGAATATTGACCGAGCGGGTGGCAAGCCCCAGCAGGCGCAGATCTTTTTTCGTGACCGCCTGAATAGCATCCGCTTGCGGATCTGCGGCATCCAGCCATTGCAGTTTCTGTACATAGGGGTCATGCGATTGTGACGAGGTCGCGCAGGCTGTCGACAGGCCGCAAAAGGCTAAAATCAGTATTGGAGATATCCTGGCCAATCGTTTCAATTTAAAACCATGTCGATAATTTTATTGGTGGTGCCCAGAAGAGGACTTGAACCTCCACGACCATAAGGTCACTAGCACCTGAAGCTAGCGCGTCTACCAATTCCGCCATCTGGGCATGGCGCAGGAATATACACCACCCGGTAGTTGCTCGGCAAATGTTTCTATATACTCCCGGTCTTGCAATGGATGACCTATGCCCAAAAAACCTGGAACCAACTCCAAAGATCCTCATTTTAAACGCGAACGCGCAAAATACGAGCAACCCATAGCCAGTCGCGAGCATTTGCTCGAACTGGTCAACTCGCAGCAGGTGCCGGTAGCGCCGGAACACATAGCCGAAGCGCTGGGATATAGCGATGAAACCAGGCTCGAAGCGTTGCGCCGCCGCCTGCAGGCGATGGTGCGTGATGGTCAGTTATTTCGTAACCGTCGGGGTGGCTATCTGAGTTTCGATCACATGGACCTTGTAAAAGGGTACGTGCAGTCGCACCCCGATGGATTTGGCTTCGTTACCCCGGAATCAGGCGGTAAAGACATCTTTCTGCCGGCTCGCCAGATGCGCACGCTGATGAATGGTGACAAGGTGGTGTTGAAAGTTACCAGCTTCGACAAACAGCGTGAGCGCGCCGAGGGTGCCCTGGTGTCGGTGCTGGAACGTGCTCACCAGTCGCTGGTAGGAAGATATTACTGCGAGAGCGGTATCGAATATGTCGTGCCCGACGACAAACGCCTGGTGCAGGATGTGTTGCTCAATCGAGAAGTGGGTCATAAAGCCAGGCGAGGCGATATCGTGTTGGTGCGGATAATCGAGTATCCGTCCAATCACAGCCAGCCGATTGGTCTCATCGAGCAGGTCCTGGGGCAGGAGAATGCACCTGGTATGGAAGTCACCATCGCGGTCAACACGCATCATATTCCACATCACTGGAACGATGCGGTGATGGATTCGATCCGGAGTCTGAGCGAGCAGGTGGCCGAACAGGACAAGCAGAGCCGCCGCGACATGCGCCAGCATGCCTTTGTCACCATCGACGGTGCCGATGCGCGTGATTTTGATGATGCGGTTTACTGTGAACCCATCACCAACGGGTTCCGCCTTTACGTGGCGATTGCGGATGTAGCACATTACGTAAAAGTCGGCTCCGCACTTGATCTCGAGGCACGCAATCGCGGCACCTCGGTGTATTTTCCCGGTGAAGTAATACCGATGCTGCCTGAAGTGCTGTCGAATGGGCTGTGTTCGTTAAACCCCGAGGTCGATCGCCTGTGCCTGGTCTGCAGCATGGATATTAATGAACTGGGAACGATCAAGAAGTTCGATTTTTTTGAAGCCGTGATTCACTCAAAAGCACGCCTGATTTATGACGATGTGGCGGCGGTTTTGTTCGATGCTGAAGCCCCGGGCACTGGGCCCATGGCAAAGCTTGGCGGGGAGCTGGATTGTCTCAAACAGGTATACGAAGCTTTGGCCAGGGCTCGCAAGCGACGACATGCGATTGAATTCGAAACCCGTGAAGTTGTGTTCGTCTACAACCAGCAGCGTAAGATTGAGGCTATCGTTCCTTATCAACGCAACCAG
>Ga0255039_10000134_pt1 | contig 25091 bp, 19 predicted proteins | sample BC1_12_1_MG_FD_181713 | JGI IMG/M metagenome (GOLD analysis project Ga0255039, IMG submission 181713) | Seawater microbial communities from Strait of Georgia, British Columbia, Canada - BC1_12_1 | ecosystem: Environmental > Aquatic > Marine > Strait | place: Canada: British Columbia | collected... | reverse complement strand
AAGGCAGATAAAGGTTGGTCAATATCAATTGGATTATATCCAGGTATATTGTTTGGTATGAGAAGTTATCATGAGAAAGACTTCGCGACACATGTATTTTATTTACCGTTTATAGATTTAGCAATTGAAATAGATAAATAATGGGATTATTTGATGAGCGCATAGCGTACAAACCGTTTGAATATCCAGATTACTATACTGAAGGGTGGTTAAAGCAAGCACAAGCGTTTTGGTTACACACTGAAATATCAATGCAAAGTGATATTAAAGACTGGAACGAAAGACTTACAACTGAAGAAAAAAACTTAGTAGGAAATATACTACTAGGTTTTGCTCAAACCGAGTGTGCTGTTTCAGATTACTGGACACAAAAAGTTGTTGGTTGGTTTCCAAAACATGAGATACAACAAATGGCAATGATGTTTGGGTCTCAAGAAACAATACACGCAGTTGCTTATAGTTATTTAAACGAAACTTTAGGATTAGAAGATTATGAAGCGTTTTTACACGAGCCTGCAACGTCTGCGAGATTTGATAACCTCGTTGCATACAATGGATCAAATCCTATTGGTATTGGCAAGTCTCTTGCTATTTTTAGCGCTTTTGCTGAAGGAGTATCTTTATACTCTGCTTTTGCTGTATTGTACAGCTTTCAACTTAGAAATTTGTTAAAAGGTATTGGGCAGCAAATGAAGTGGAGCGTAAGAGATGAATCATTACACAGTAAAATGGGTTGCAAATTATTCCGTGATATGTGTGCTGAAAACAATCAATTAAAAGATCTTTGTAAAAAAGATATTATTGATGCAGCTGAAACTATGATTAATCTAGAGACTAAATATATCGATAAGATGTTTGAAATGGGTGACATTGAAGGCATCAAAGCTAATGATCTTAAACATTTTATAAAGAAAAGAACAAATGAAAAACTGGTTGAACTTGGATATAAAGATTTGGAATCGCATTTCAAATATGACAAGGTGGCAGCGGCTAATCTTGATTGGTTCTATCATCTTACCGGCGGGGTCACTCATACTGATTTTTTCGCGATTAGGCCGACAGATTACTCGAAAGCTGGTGAAGGAGAGGACTTCGAGGATATTTGGTAATTTAAAATTAACACGTAAAGAAATAGATGATGATTTATATAGTTGATAATTTTTTACCAAAAAATTTATATAAAGAATTATTAAACTATAGTGATGATTTTAAAGAAGTTAAAACTCCTGGTAAATCTTTTTGGGTTAAAGATTTGCCTGGAAACTTTATAAATTATATAGTTAATAGGTTAGAAAAAATAGAAGGTAAAAAAATAAAAAACATATTAAGTTTTTTAAGAGAAGCTAAACAAGATCAAGATAATGATTGGCGAATACATAATGATTCTATAATAAAAGGAGAACAACCAGATAGAGCTATAGTTTTGTACATAAAAGCAAATGAAAAAAATTTAAATGGAACTGCTTTTTGGGAACATAAAAACTATGGTTTAACTTGGAACACTGGTTTTGGATCTTCAGAATTTAATCGTTTATTAGTAGAAGACGCAAATAATGAAGATAAATGGATTTTAAATTCAGTTATTGGTTATGAATCTAATAGGCTATTGTCATATCCGTGTGAATATTTTCATAGTAAATACCCAAAAGAATATAAAGATCAAAGAATAGTATTAGTAATGTTTTATAAATATATATGAAAGGACAAAAACAAAGTAGAGTTGATAACTTAGAAAAACGTATGGCTGCTGTTACAAATGTATTACAGCAATTAATAAATGAAATGGGCAACTTAAAAACAATGACACTTGGTAATTATTCTTTAACAAAGAATTTACCAGGTTATGAAGAAGCTGTTGAAAAGTTAAAGAAAGAAAATGAAGAAATGCAACAAGTGTCAAAAGGAGAAACGAAACTCGAAATTCCTGACGAGCAATAAAAAAACATGTAAAAAATGTGAATATAGGTTTAAGCAAAGATTTCTTAGACACTTAGTACACAACAGACGTCTAACAGCTACAGAAAGAATTGCTAATAGACTAGGATATATGGGGACGGCGTTTATGATGACGTCTCCCCATTTGTTGCCAGACACTGTTGGAGTTGTTACATATATTATAGCTGGTGTTTTATCTATACCACAAGTATTCGTAGCAAAACAATGGAACTTAGTAGCAGTTAATTTAAACGTAGCGATAGCTTACATAATATTATATTTATCATAATGAAAACAGCAAGAGATTTAATTTTAAAATTATATAAAGAAGATCATATAACAAAAGAAGAAGCAAATTTACTTTTGGACGCAGTCAATAAAACAGCAGGTACAACTTTTATACCCGCGCCATATTATCCCGACTGGACTTACAGACCTTCCGAACAACCTAGATGGACAATAACATCAAATACAAATAATACAAATGTGGAATAATGAATGGATCAAAGGTGAAGATTACCCTACGTGGAGTGATACGGACGTATACAAGAAGACTATATCCGGGGGATATTTATTCGACGGAGAGTCGCCGAGAGAAGCTTACCTTCGTGTTGCTAAAACAGTTGCTCGTAGATTATATAAGCCGGAAATGGCGCAAACTTTCTTCGAATACATATGGAATGGCTGGCTATGTCTCGCTAGCCCAGTACTATCTAATACAGGTACTGATCGGGGTTTGCCTATTAGCTGTTTCGGCATTGATGTGGCTGATAGTATCCAAGACATAGGACAAAAGAATTTAGAGATGATGCTACTCGCTAAGCACGGCGGTGGAGTTGGCATCGGAGTTAATATGATTAGACCCGCTGGCGCTAAAATTACAGGTAATGGAACATCAGACGGAGTCGTACCTTTTTGTAAAATCTATGACAGCACAATACTCGCGACTAATCAAGGATCAGTCAGAAGAGGAGCAGCATCGGTTAACATCAATATTGAACACGATGATTTCGAAGAGTGGCTTGAGATTAGAGAACCTAAAGGAGATGTCAACAGACAATCGCTTAATCTACATCAGTGCGCAGTTGTGGGTGATAAGTTTATGCGACGCCTTGAACAAGGAGATGCGGATGCTAGAGCTCGATGGAGTAAACTACTTAGAAAACGAAAAGCAACTGGAGAGCCGTATATTATGTTTAAAGGAAACGTTAACAAAGCAAATCCAAAAGCATATAAAGAAAATGGTTTAAAAGTTCATATGACAAACATATGTTCAGAAATCGCATTACATACAGATGAGTCGCACAGTTTTGTTTGCTGCTTATCATCATTAAATTTAGCAAAATATGAAGAATGGAAAGATACTAACCTTATATATGACTCCATATACTTTCTTGATGGGGTTATGGAGGAATTTATTCAACGCGCCAAGGGGCTTCGAGGTTTCGAAAATAGTGTTAGATCAGCAAATAAAGGGCGTGCTTTGGGCTTGGGAGTCCTTGGATGGCACACGTATCTCCAAGAAAGAGGAATACCTTTTGAAGGCTTACAATCTCAGTTTGAAACTAGGAAGATTTTTAGCCAAATTAAAATCGAAAGTGAAAGAGCTTCCAGAGATCTTGCTGAGATTTATGGTGAACCTTTATGGTGTGTTGGAACGGGTATGCGTAACACTCATCTTCGTGCTATTGCTCCTACCGTTTCTAACAGTAAGCTTAGTGGTAATGTTAGCCCTGGCATTGAGCCTTGGGCCGCTAATGTATTCACTGAACAAAGTGCGAAGGGTACGTTCATTAGGAAAAACAAAGAGTTAATAAAGGTATTGAGAAAAATCAATATTAACAATAATGAAACTTGGAACAAAATACTAGCTGATGGCGGTAGTGTTCAAGATATACCAGAGCTTGATGACTGGGGTTATGTTAACAGGAAGTTAGTTAAGCTATCAGAACAAGAGGAGTTAGATTCTACTGGTTATGATAAAGTTAAGGATGTGTTTAAAACATTTAAAGAAATTAATCAACTAGAGCTAGTTAATCAAGCTGGTTTACGCCAACAATATATTGATCAATCAGTAAGTTTGAATTTAGCTTTTCCTTCTGAAGCAACTCCTAAGTGGATTAATAAAGTTCATTTTGATGCTTGGAAAAAAGGTGTTAAAACCTTGTACTATACTAGAACAGAATCTGTTTTACGTGGAGATATTGCACAGCAAGCTATGAGTGAAGATTGTTTAGCATGTGACGGATAGTTATGCTATACACGTATGATACATAGTGTATAATTAATTATACACGTATTATATAATTAAAAAAGGGGACCTCATTTGAGATCCCCTTTCTTGGTTACAGGAACTTTTAGGTATGGTACGCCTATTTATTTATGTTCCTTATATTTTTTAAACATTAGTTTATACAGTAAACTATTCCAAGCTCCCTGTAGCTTATCTATTATTTTCCGCATGGTTCTCCTGTCTTAACATTAATCCAATTTTCTTTTTCAAACCAATCACGCAGAGTAGCTCCAGGTTTCCTTGCGCCTTTAACGTTTGATTTACTTGATCGTTTATACTCACCTGATTTAGCAGCGGTTTGTTTAGCTCTAATAACTTTTTCTTTTTCGGCTTTACTCATTGATCTAACTTTAGCCGCAGGTAAACATACTTTTTTAGTACCTCCACCTTTTATTTTTCCGGTTTTATAAAAAGGTGAACTCATTTATTTTTCTTTTTACCAATTTTACTAGGACCTCCTGCTCTTGTACATCTTACTCCCCAACCAGAAGCATAAGCACTAGGCCAAACTTTAAACTTTCTTTTTGCAGCTGTTTTACAAGGTCCGCTTATTTTTTCATACAATGGTGAACTCATATTATTGAATATTTAGTTTTTCCGTTAATTTTTTCAGCTTTTAAACATCGCCTACGATTTTCTTCAGGTGATACATAGCTAACATGTACCCAGTCAGGATTATCACTTCCTCCAAACTCCCATATAATTTGATCAAAATCTAAATTACATTTAATGTACTCAAACATCTCTGCGTTTGTTTTGTAACCATATATATCATCGATATCAATAGCTCTACCTTCACAATGCTGAGACCGAGAGCTTCCTCCAATAGCTTTATTAAGCTCTTTACTTCTAAAAAATGAGTTTATTTTTATAGGACCACCAACCCATTCGCGTAATGGTTCAAAAACATTTTCAGCAACTCCAACCATGTTGGTAAGTTCGTAATCACTAGGTATATTTTCTATACCTTTTCTTTTAGCGGTATAAGATTCAATACCTTCTCTTAAGGTTATATGATCGCTAATTTTACTCATTTAATTTTATTTAGAATTATTAAAAATAACTTTTTTTATTTCAGCCTCTGTTAATTCTAATCTAAAGGTTAAGTCAGCGGCCCATTGATAAATAACAACATCATCTTTATATAAAATAATAACAGGTACAGAAGAAATTTTGCTTTTTAAAGTTTCACTTTGATCTTCTAAATTAGCATATATATTCTCTACACCTTTAATATTCGGCAAGTAGACTTTATTGTTTTGATTCCATTTAGCGTTTATTTCTAGTAGAGTAAATTTTTGAGCGTATGCAAAAGAACATAACAAAAATAACATTAAAGTAATTAAATTTTTCATTTTATTGTTTTTCAATTATTTCATATAATTTTTCATCTATTCTATCAAGCTTTTTGCTATTTTCTTCAACTTTTTCCTGAGTGTTCATAATTGTTTCACGAACTAATCGATCTTTTAAGTCATACTCAGTTCTACTTATTGTAGGTTCAGGTAGTTCTTTAGCTATTTCTATTTCTTTTTGCAACGTAAAATACATCGCGGCTAAAGACACAGCACCAGCTATAACCATTCCAATTGTTTTCAAGTCAAGTGTGACTTTAGTTCCTTCTCCAAGTTCTGTAGCCATTATTTAATAATTTTCTTTTTTATTTTACGTCTTTTAATTTTTCTAGGTTGAGGTTTGGTTGTTTCGTTTTCTTCTTTTATACCTATTTCCCAATCAGACCAACCACCGAGTAAAGCCATTCTTTCCCAAGTTTCAAGATCTTGTGAAGTTGCTTGTACCACGTTATTAGTCTTTTTAACAGCTCTGTCAAGTGGTATATTAGTTAAAGCAGATACAACATTAGCGCTAGCTAGATAAGCTGGGTTATCTAAACTCCAACCTTTTTCAGCCATCTCTTTTTTATCCCATTGATACGATCTTGCTGCTTGATTTATACGAGATAATTTAGCAGATATAGGTGGAGATAATTTAGTTAACTCATAACCTACTTTTTCAAGTTTAGGTTGCTTCTTTTGCATCTCATCATATATACGTTTTAACGCATTTTTACCAACAGACACTACAGCGCCACCAAGACCCATACCTCTAAGAAGAGAATCCATCATACCATTAGCTATACCAATATACTTTTTTTCTTTTTCTTCATCTTCTGGCTCTGTATCTCCAAAAGCAAAAGCAAATAAAGCCTGCTGCAACGCGTTAAATAATAAGTTTTGAGCAACACCGTAGTATATAATCTTACTCATATTAGTTTTTGCATCACCTCGGCCATTCTTAAGATCTCTAGTAGCTTTTTTAATTAATCGTGCATATTGTGCTGGTGTGTTAGCAAAAGCCAATACAAGACGCCCTAATGAGCCAGCTTGTTGCATTGATATTCTATCAGGTCTTGAAGACTGTTGCGACTCTTCAGCGATCTCTCTAAAATCTACAAATGCTTTATCTTGAGCTTCTTTAGAATCTAAACCTTGTTTTTCATAAGTTTTAATTCTATTACGATAAAAAGTAGCTCCACCAGATGCAATAGCAAAACTATCAGCAAGTTGTGTTGGTGTAAAACCAAACTCTAGTAATTTATTAATAACACCTTGAACACCACCTTTCTTAGCCATTTCAGCAATATCAGCTTCATTAACGTTCATACGTAAACCACTACGACGTTCTTTTAAGAAATCAGAGTTCGCTAACGTTAAAAAGTCAGACCAAAATTGTTTTTGATTTCCAAAAGCTTTACCGGCAGCAAGAATATTATTATCTGTAAAGTTAACAAAGTTAACAGCAGATATAGTTTGAAGTACAGCTGATCTTGTGTTAAAGAACATTATAGTACCAATACTACCAGTTATCCAATCTGTAAATTTACCTGTTAATGTATCACCGCTAAAGTTTCTGTTACGACCGGTTTTCATACGTTGTAACATGTTCTCTAATGCTTTACGATAATCTTTACCGTAAGCGGCTTGAAGTTTGTTTAAGTTCTTCTCTGAAAATATAACATCTACATTACTTTGCCATTGTTCTAAATACTTAGTTCTTTTAGTTGTATTTAAACCTTCAAGTAAATCTGTAGTTATAGTACCAGCTGGCCAACCTTCTTTTGGTTTAGCGTATTGATCACCTTTTTGCATAGCTATAAGTTGATCAGCGAACACTTGAAGATCAGCGTTATCAGACACATAATCTGTTAAATCTTTTAAATCTGCTTTGCTTATACCAGGAACATCCATTCCTTGGGTATTCCATATATAAACTCGTACAGCTTGCTCTCTTGTGTAAGGTTCACCTGGTACTTTTTTAAGTAAATCTTTTGGTACTACTTTTAATTGTTTTTTAAGTTGTTTATAGTCATTCATTAAAGCAATACGAGCAGAACTTAATTCGTTCATAGCTCTAGCATATGGATTTAACAAATGAGTTTTATACCAAGCCATTTGAGAATCACCTAGTTTACCTTTACCTAAAGTACTGTATAACAAACCAACAAAGTCTTCAGCTGATGGTGGTATAAAAAAGTTAAATCTACCTTTACCAGCGCCAGCAACTTCGGCTTTAACTTTACCATATGTTTTTTCAGATGCAATACCAGTTTTATTTTCTAGTATATCATTAAAAGATTTATCTAATTCAGATGCTTTACTAAACTTAACTTTAGCTTGTTGTACTTTAGATTTAACATCAAATACGTTTAGTGCATCTTGTACTGCTTTAAGATTTTTATAAGCATCATCTACAAAGAAAAAGTCATTATAACCTTCAGCAGCTTTAGCTGTCATCCAACGTGCTTTAGCTTCTGCTTTACCGTCACCTAAACCTACAATATTTTCTATAGGTAAGTTGACACCAAGTGCGTCCATAAATTCTTTAATAGGACCAGCAGCGTTAGCAGGGCGAGCTGTAAGTATAAACACATCTTCAGCACCGCGTTTAGATATAATATTCTCTATAGCTTTAAATACAGGACCTCTTTTACCGTCAACTACTTTACTAAACTCTGAAAAATCAAACTCAGCTCCTTGAGCTTCAAGCTCTCCAGCTCTTTCAGCGAACTGCGTGGCGTTAAGCTTACCGGTTGTGCCGTTTGGCATTTCGTATAACACTTGACTATTTGATCTAGCTAATGTGTCATCAAAATCAAACACACGTATCTTTTTAACAGGTGCATCTGCTTTTCTAGCATTAGCCATAGCCTGATCTGCGTTGCTTAGATTATCAAGCACTTCTTGGTTAGGTACTTGCTTACTAAATTTAATAACGCTGTTTTCATTGTTATTACCAACACTAGCTTTAGGTATAGATTTTAATTTAATAAATTCATCTAATACATTTACAGCTTCCTGCTGTGTAATTTTACCAGATAAAACTTGATAAGTTAATTCATTTTGTTTTAATAAATTATCTGGATTTTGTTCTTGTTTGTTTAACTGTTTTGTATATATTTCAGCTACAGTTTTTCCTTCAAGTATAAGCTCATTACTATTAAAACCAGGAATACCATCACCGCTAGTATTATTGTTTACTTGAGGATTAAAATATCTAATAAGTGGAGATATAATTTTACTAATGTCCCCTGTTTTAAAATATTCCCTTAACCCTTCATTAAACTCATTTGTTTGAGTAGTTTTATAGTTATAAGGTTTTCCATATATACCAGAAGGATCTAAAGTTTTGTCATCTTGTAGTTTAGTTATACCTAATTGATAATAAACTTTTTCTATAACAGGCATTAAAACATCTACTTCATTATAAAGCATTGCTTCATACATTAAAGGAGTCATTTCATTTGAAGGCTCAACATGCTCTTTTACAGTTTTAGTTCCTTTAGTGGCGTTTATAAAATCTTTAGAAGCACCCCGTTCAACTGACATGTTTCTAGCTAGATGAGAAGATGACTGAGACTGAGTAGAAAATATAGCAAATATAGGTAGATACAATTCATTGTTGGCTTCTATAGCTTTTGCTCCGCCTTGTAGTATAGTTTCAACACCTTTTTTCCAGTCTTGCAATTTAGTTTTAAATTTTTCAGAGCTGTAGTAATCTTCTTTTTTTGGTGGAGCTTTAACGCCTTTAGCAACTTTAATTGCTTTATCGTCAAATTTTAATTTATTACCTCTAGCTAACCATTTAGATTTGTTTTCTTTTGCTTTGTTAGATACATCAGCCCACTCTTCTTTAGTAAAGAAAAAACCTCTATCTTGCTTAGAGCTGTAGTCTACAACTGTTGAACCATCTAAAGATTCTATAGGAAAATATTTCCATAATTCATTTTCAACTGCTTGTTGTACGTAAGCTCTATGTTTAGGGTTTTTAGCATCTAAATTTTTAACATTTATAGTTTCACCTTCAAACTCTATGTCTATTTTATTGGCTTTTTCAAACTGCTCAGCATTGTCTCTCATTATAACAATACCATTTTTACCACTAACCTCAAATCTATTAGCTCGTTTACTAAACATAAGTCTAGCTTTACCAGCTCCGGTATCTGCTTGCTCTTGCTTACTGGTTTGTTTTGCTCTAGCTGAAACATTTATAGCGTTAGCAATGTAAGTTTTTGCAAAACCGGTTAGAGTAGTACCGTATTTACTTCTATTTTCAGCAGATATTTTTTCATTAGGTATACCTCTTTCAGTAACCCCTACATCATTTTGTATTTGCTGTACAATTTCATTTGTTATTCTACCTGTATATTCGGGTTTTAACTCATATACTTGAGTTTGACTAGTTGTACCTAAACTTCTACCTTTAGGATTAGATATACCTGGTATTGCTCTATTAACAGGTTGATAGTATTTTTCAATAAATTTATTTGATAAGCCTATCGATTTACCTTTAATATCTCTAGACACGTCTATGATTTCAGCTTGCGGGCCAATGGTGGTTTCACTAGTAGCAACATTATAAGGAGGCATTGTTTTAACAAGCTTTCTTACGTTGTCAGGGGAAACAAACAACCTTTGCAAAGACTTAGCCTCAGCATCTGTTAGTGTCGCGCGACCAGCCATTTTTTTACCTGGAACATTAAAAACTTCCATTGAAACTTCATCTAAAAACTCATTAGTTAGGTCTTTGTATGAAGGCGCCTTGCCTTCTTTTACTTTAACTATTTTAGATATTTCATTTACTTTATCTTTAGCGGGACCAAATTTTCTTACGTCTATTTGACTACGTGTAGTAGTAGGTTCTTGAGTTTTTGTTTCTTCAGCAGCAATGCCTCTAGCTTCTGTTATATCAGCAGCTTGAGTTCTACCGCCTATAGTTTGAGCTCTTTCTAATATCTCAGCTTGTCTTGGCCCTAACGTGCTACCTATAAAAGTATTTACTTGAGAAGTTTCAGGGTTATAAGTATCAAATAAAGCTGTGCCTCTGCCTGGAAATATACCTTGAATTTGTTCTGTAACAGCTTCTTTAACAGCATCCATAGGTATACTACCTGTTGGATTGAATTTAACTGCTTTACTTATTACAGGCCAATTTTTTTCTACAACAGCCTCAATAGCGCCAAATTTATCTTCTTGAGTAGACGACGGAGATTTAACCACGTCAACTAAACTTTCATTAGTAAGTATACCTTCATCTACCAAACTTACAAACTCTTGTCCTTTAGGTGTTTTTTTAGATTCTTTAACTACAGCTTCAGCTTCTTTAACAGCATCTTTAACCAAAGTGCCTTTTATGCCTTTAGCAGCTGCTTCAACTTGTGATAAACTTAAATCACCTTTTTCTAAACTTTTGTTGTAATCTTTTATAAAGTTATATACATCTCTACCTGTGTTAAACTTAACCTTAACTCCAAACCTTTGCATAACTCTACGTATTTGATCACCTATTTTAGTGAATACGTTTTCATTAAATTTAATATCACCAGTAGCTAAAGCATCTGAAAACAAAGTTAAAGCTTCTTCCATTTGAACTTCAACTTTTTGATCTTTATATAGATCCATTCGTTTTTTAAACTTACTATCTTTTATTTGATCTGCATCAATTTTATCTAGTTCATTTAATAAAGCGTTACCTAAGTTTATAGCTGTTTCTGGGCTATCTTTTACTGTTTTAAATAGTATAGCGTGACCAAGTTCGTGTCCAGCTACATTCATAGCTTTTTCTTTACTAGCAACATCTCTGTTTATAACAATAGTTTGCTCTCCTGTTTCAGGGTTTTGTATGATAAAACCTTGCTGTTCTGAAGCTTTAGTATCAAAATCTTTATCTAATCCTTTTTCTTTTAGAAAAGAATTTATTTCTGAAGCGTTTGCAAAATCTTGTACGCTAACTCCTTTTACTAGTTTTGAAACTTTTTTAACTTTACTTATTTCTCCTTGCAGCTTTTCAGCTTCATTTCGTATGTTGTATATTTCTTGAGAAGCTATTTTTCTTTGCTGCTCTATACCTTCTATTAATACTTTTTTATCTTGATCTGTGTATTTTTTAGAATTATTAATAGCTTGTATTTCGCTAGAAGAAGAAGTTAAAAAATCAAAGTTGTTATTTATAGAGTTTATTTGATCTTCAGTTAAAGAAGTTACTATATTTTCGCTTTTATCTAGTATTACACTTAAGTCTTTTCTTATTTGCTCTTGTTGCTGGTTTATTATACCAATTTCACTTTCAGATAAATTTTTTCTAAATTTACTATTTTCAAGATCATTTAGTTTTCTTATATTGTCTGCTATTCTTTTGTTTTCACCAGTACTTCTAATAGCTGTCATAGCTCTTAAAGAGCTTCCACCTAAAGCAACGCCTTTACCACCAGCAGCTCCTTTGAGTAAAACTTCTAATCCTTCTTTAGAAAACATGGCATCCATAGCTACAGCTTCTGGATTTTTTTCTCCACTAGCTAAAGCTGTATTATATGTTTCAATACCAAGTTGTGCTAATTCTGTTCCACCTTCTTTTGTGCCAACGTTAATTAAGTTGAAAAGTCCTTTCGCGCCAGGATTACTAAGACCTCTAATGTAGTTGTTTACTCCTTTTATACCTAATCTTTCTAACGAATAAGCAAAAGAACCTAAAGCAGCTGGAGTAAGAAAATTAGATTCACCAGATTTAATTAATTCATCTACGTTTATACCTAAAGATTCAGCTTTTGTTTCGTTAAAATCTTTAATAGACGCACTTATCATGTCACTAGCTAGACCTGTTCCAAATGTTGTAGAAGCTGTTAACGCAGACGCACCAAAAGATGTTATACCATCTATAACACCAGCGATTCCTTTTGTAGCAGCTGGTACTAAACCTTCTTCTATTTTTATATCTGTAAATTGTTGAACAGGCGCTGAATAAGAGTTTAATCTATCTATTTCAAGCGTAGCCTCACCAAGACCTTTGGAACTAGATTTTAATATTTTATTAGCTGTTTCTTCTGGAAAAATGTTTCTAACTAAATCTTCTTGTGATCCAATATAGTTTACAAGCCATTTAGCCCTGTCATCAACACCAGCTACTTGACCTAATCCATTTGTTAAGCTGTTAAAAACGCTTTCTTTAAAACCTAAATCTTTTTTTAGTAGTTCTTCCTGTCTTTTTTCTCTTGCAGCAATTTCGCCTGAAGAAATTCTTTGAGCTTCTTCAAATTCAGTTATTGAGGTTAATTCACCTTCTTTTTCTTTTCGTTTTAAAACTTCTTCTTCTGTTAGTTGTGGTATACCAGTTGTTAATTCTATTAAATTCCTAGCAGCTTCGTTTTCTTCTTGTTGTTCTCTTTCTTTGTATTGATCAGCTGTTATGACAACCTCTTCTAAAGCAATAGGCGCAAAAGCACCTTCTTCAGGTTGAGCTAAAATAGCTTCACCTTTTTCAGCGTATACAGCTCCTTCTGGAGTTGATACAAATTTACCTTTTTCAAGAATTTGTGAAGGTGGCGCCAAAAAATAATTTACCGGCTCTAATTCCATACTCTCGGATGCTTGCTCCGGTACCGATGTTACAGTTGCATCCTCTACTACAACATCGTTTGGCTTTCCCACTGGTTGTTCAGTTTTAATTTCTTTTAAATTAAACTTACTAACATAATCTTCTACAGAAAGTTTTTTATCTTCTGCGGCTTTAGTTACTTCTTCTAACGTATATTCAGAACCTTCGTATTCAAACATAATTAAATTTTAAGGTAGTTTTCTTTTTTCTCTTCTTTGCTCAATCAATTCATCTATTTGAACTAAAACAGCATCAGTACTTGCATCAGCGCCAAACTCAGAAGTTTCAAGATCTTTAGCTAATCTAGCTACATCTTCTTTTCTGTTCATGTCGTATATTTTTTCATCATCTGTTCCTTGGTATAATGTTACAATTTTACCTTCTTGAATAGCTTGACCTTCACCTAACTCAGCTCTAATAGCTGTTAAAGGATTTTTTAACACAGCGCTTAACCTATCTTCAGCTCTGCTAGATACTTTTTCTTTTTGTTCTTTAGACTTAATCTCAGAAACTGTAGGTTTTTCTTCTTTTATTTTTTCACTTTTTAAAACCTTATAATATATTGTATCTCCTTCAGAAACAATAGAATTAGGATCACTTTCTTTTAGTCTAGCAACATCACTAGATGTAGCTTGTCTTTCTTTATATTGTGAAAATTTAGTTTCAACAGAGTTGTCTACTAAAACATCTTTTATATACTGTTGTCTTTGAGCAGGTGTTGGAAATTGTTTATTCAACTCTTGTATTGTTAAACCACCTCTATTGGTGCCAAAGTTTAAAAAAGCTTCTACTTCTGCGTCTGAAGCTCTATTTATACTAGCAGCTTGACCATTTAAAATATTATTTAAACTAGGGTCATTTTTTACAGTGTTTATATCTACAATCTCTTCGCTATCAATATAATCACCTCTTTGTGTTTGAACTTTACCTACTAGTTTAGCATTAATTGTTCCTTTCTCGTCTTCTATGTTAGCTTCACCATAAACAGCTGAGTAATCTGGTCTTTCGGGAATATCAGTTGTAAAGTTACCATCCCATACATTTACATCTCTTTTAAACTCAAATTTATAGTAATCTTTACTATCTTCAGTAACTTTTTTTAGCCCTTCTATATCGCTTGAGCTTAATGTACCAGCAAATGATCCACCTTCTTTAAATTGATCAACAGGTACTAATGTAGATGTTTCTAAATAATTTTCACCTTTTTCACCTCTAGATGTTTTTCTGTTTTCTTTCACGCTTGGATCAATCATTATATCAGGATTAACCGCATAGTAAGCTAGCTGGTTTTCAAATCTTTCTTTTGGTGTTTTTCCGTTAAAAACATATCCACCTGCTGAGCCTAAACCTGTTGGATCTTTTTCAGATATATCTTGAACACTTGATATTACTTTACCAAAACCATCAACTGCTTGAGATTGAAACATTTTAGAATTATCTACTATTTTATTGTACTCTTTTCTTTGTTCATCAGTTAAGCCTGTATTAAGCTCTAGTTGAACTCTAGCGTCAATAGCACCCATTTTGTAATCTTCATCACCTGGAACACCTACACCGTTTAAAAGTTTCCCAACATCAGCTTTAAATTGATTAGCTATACTAACATCAGCATCGTTTTTTAAAGCTATATAGTTGTCACGAGCAGAATCCATGTATGATTCTCGTATTTTAACTTCAAGCTTTTGCATTGCAGCTTTCTGCTTTTGAGCATATTCTACTTGAGCTTGTTCAGCTTTTTTTCTTGCTTCACTAGCAGTTGTAATACCTTGAGCTACCTGCTGGCCTATACCAGCTATAGCTTTGCCCCAAACATCTGCAGATCTATCTACGATTATAGGTGGATTTCTATAACTCATTTGTTTTTATTTTTATTGAAATAACGGATTAGTAACTTTAAAAGTTTCCGCTAATTGTGAACTTGTGGGTGTTGAAGTAGGATTTACGGGAGGTGGACTTACACTAGTAGACGCCTTTACTTTAGCGGATTAGCAGATAGATAAGAACTAGTTATACCCCCAACAGCACTAATACCTCCAGCAATAGCTTGTGATCTTGCTTGATTAGCTTGAGCTTGATCAGCTTGAGCTTGTGATATTTTACCAGCAGCTCTATCCATGTCCGCATTAGTTCTCTGTTCTTGTGTTTGAAACTCAAATTGTTTACCAGCAGCTTCAGCGGCTTGAACTCTTTGACCTTCTGATATAGCTATACTTTGCATACGCTGTTGTTCAGCCATTTTTTGTGATTGTAACTGCTGTTCGCCTTGAGCTCGTAGTTTTTCATTATTAGCTTCTTGACCCTCAATAGAAGCCGCAACACCTTTTTTACTTTGTAAAGCAGCTTGAGCAAGAGCGGTTGCCCCACCAGCGCTGGCTCCAGTTTCTCTAATAGTATCTAATGTATTAGCTAAAGCTATATCAGCTTGTTCTATTTGTATCTCAGCAGCTTGTGTAGCTACACCTAAACTAGCGAATGGATTAGATATTTCACCAGATAAATCAGTTGCTAAACCAGCTAAACTTTTAGTTGATTCGTAAGGATTTATAATTTGTTGTCTACTTTCTTTTAAAGCGTCTAATTCAGCTTGAGCTCTATCTTTAGCTCTACCAGCTTTATTAGCTGCTTTTTTAGCTTGATTAGCTCCTACTGCCGCTCCCACACCGGAAACTACTGCGCCTGCTATTGCTGCTACTGCTGCCATAATTAATTTATTTTTTTAGATATTTCATAAGAAGGATTTTTATCTATTGTGTAACCTAGTTTTCTGTGAGTTTCAATTAAACCCTTGCTTCTTCCAATACTTAGTATTACTTTAAAACCGCTATTTTTAGCGACGTTTTCTATTCCGTTTATTAATAACTCCATTGCTTGTTTTCTATCTGACTCTCTATACTCTGGATCTGAAACAATCCATTCTACCCAAGCTACTTTTGAGTTTGTTGTGTATAAAAAACCTGCAATTATAGGTCTATTATTTTTTTCAACCATAAAACCACCTGTTCCATTTTCAGGCAACATAGATTTAGGTACTGGTACCCACTCTGGCCATTGCTCCCACCAAGAGTTTAAGGTTTCCCAATCACTTTCGGTAAGCTTACGTATGTTTAATTCCATTTAATTTAATTTAATATGATGACTCTACATAATTTGTAGAAACTGCAAATAATTCTTTTTTACCACCTAAGCTATTATCAACACTCATTTCAACTGTAGCAAAAAAGCCTTTTATACCAGAAGTATCTTGACCCCATAAAACTTCACCCGGTTGAGATGTAGTGTTGTTTATTAAATTAGCAAAATATTTATTTTCTTTTGCTTTAAAGTTGTTTTGTAGTATTTGGTTTTGTAAATCTGCTAAGTTATTAGCTTGAGTAAGTATATTTATAGCTTTAGTAATAGGTAAAGCTGAATCAGTCGAAGTAAACATACCACCTATTAACTGAAGATAAGTGTCGCTAGCAGGGTCAATATCTTTTATCCCCAACTGCCAATCACCACTACCTTCATAGTTTATTGTTTTAAAGTTTTTAACAAGTGATTGATTGCCATTAAACACAAACGTTACGGTTGAATCATTAGAAACACCGTAAAACTTACCTCTTTCTGTAGATCCACCTTCTAAAGTATAATGCTGCCATATTTTACCATCATGGGCAGAATACATAGACGTATTTAAGCTAAATATAAAATCAGGTTTAAAGCTCAAAAAACTAGTCCAACCATTAACACTATCGTCAAAAGAAAGTGTTTGATAAGTGCCGTTTTGCTGTATAGATACTGTGTAGTTTTTATTATGTATATCCCAACCACCTATTATATCGTCTTCAACTTGTAATGAGCCTAAGTTGTCTCTAAAAAAGTCTTGCATACCATAAGATGATATTTCAGTCAAACCGTCCATAGAGAGCCTTAAAACAGCGTTTCTTTTTCTATCTGTAAAGTATTTTCTATAACCGTAAACAGCAAAACTTTCTGGGTTTGTGCTAATACCATAGTTACCAGCGTAAGGAATTATTTGACCTATAACTTGAGTTGACGATGTTACAGCTGCGTTGCCTTCAGCAGAATAAATAGCATCTTTATCAATAAGTGCTCTACTAACTTTGTCTTCTTGTAAAACTATTAAATTAGTGTCTTCAGCATAAAGTTTTTGAATACTACCGTTAGCAGGGTCTGCAGATTTAGTTATTTCTTCACCTACTGAAAATACATTAGTTCTATTTATACCTGTTCTAGAGTTAAATACACCTGAGTATATAATAGAATTAAATCTATGTTGCTGTCTAGTTTCTTCTTCAACTAAATAAGCTTTAACTCCAAAATCTACAGATGTATTGTTATAACCACCTCGTATTCTAGCTTCTTCAATAAACCAATCATTAGCATTACTAGAAGCATAGCCGCCAGGTACAATAACTTCGTTAACTGGATCAACTTGAGTTATAGAATCTATCTTCTTTAACCAAAAAGAGTTAAAATACTTTATATTTAGTGTTGCTGACATATTTTATTATCACTTATTTTATAATATTATTACTAATAATCTATAAACTCATATTTAACTAGATTGCTAGTAGACCCACACATTGTCCTGTAACTAGTAGTAAAAGCTTCTCTAGTTTTATAACCATCCGTATCTACAGCTGTAGTTGATGTAGTAAATGTTTGTATATAATTAGTAAACTTGACGGCAAATCTAAGTTTTAACGTGTCTTTATCGCCAGAAGAACTTGGTTCATATATATAATTATTATAAGAGTTAGAAGGAAAAGTTTGAGCAGGAGCATTGTCAAACGTGCCGTCTTCAAAAAACTCTCTAACCATATGAGCATATGGGGTTCTTGCAAAATACTCTTCTGTACCTACTGTAATATTACAAGCTGATTCAGGAGTATTAATATTGGTTACTCTTTGTACTATATAGCCAAAATAATCTGCATCTCTTCCTGACCCTGCTGCCATATTTGTTCCATACAATGGTACACATGTTGGGTAATTTGCATCATTTACATTGACCCAGCAAGCGGCGTATCTAGCAGTGTTATCATCTTCCAAATCTTCTCGCGTTCTTATTTTACATGTTATAAAATACTGGTTAGTAGCATTAAAAGCTATAGGAAAATTAGAAGAAGACGTTGAATTATCTGTATTGGCTGTTGAAAGCACTTGATTAACATCGTTTAAATCATCACTTATACTTGTATTGTTAGAATCATTAACACTAATTTTTGACCAAGTACCACCTGAATTAGATCTTTTATATATAGTCCACTCATAATAAGCGTTAGCAGCAGGTGCAGCTATCGCGTATGTTTTGCGTTGAACTTCAACCATTAAATCTAATTGTATTTCAGTGTAACTTTCAGTGAAACCAACCGTACCAAGTCTAACAGGACTTCCATGTGCCCAAGTTGTAATAGGCATATCGCTAGTAGCTAATTCACTTCCAGCTATATACCAACCAAAAGTTCTATAAGTTAAACCACCGTCTGGATCAGAAGCTGTTTCAATTTCAGCTTCAAATTGTCTAGCGTCTGGATTATTAGGATCATATGTAAATAAGCAAGATGTTTTTAAATCAGATGATATTTGTTTTGGAACTATTCTTACTGTTTTTTCATATTCATCAGACAACAATTGGCCTCCTCCAGCTGGTGTAGATCCTTGACTATTGATATTTTGATTACCGCTATCGAAATATGATAAAGTGTCTTTAACTTTTATTTTCCAAGTATAATAACCAATACTTAAATCATAATTTGTTGTTACAGCACCGCTTGTGTGGTTTATAAGAAAGTTTTCAGGAGCATACGACGAAGGTTTTGGAGGAATTTGAGTAAAAAATACACCTGAATCATTATACCAATTAGTAGGCGTTAATGTCCAGTGAGCACCATTAGACCTAACTAATTGACCATTAGTAAAAACACCCTGCCCTTGTTCATACTCTGATAACGGTAACTGTAAAGAACTTGGATTGCCGTTTAATGAGTTTAGCAAATAAGGATTATTATTAGTTAAACTTAATAGCTCACCTTCTTGTGATAAAGAAAACTGAAGAGAGTCATAGCCAGTTAATGTAGCTCCGTCGTATACGTCTTGCACAGAGTTTAAAACAAAAGTGTATTGGTTGTTTTGTAATGAATTAGAACCCCAATAACTTAAATTATCTAATTCACTCGCTTGTCCTGAAAGCCTAACTCTATATTTACCAAGATTTGGATTTAAAGGATCTGTTTCTTGATATAAAACAAAAGAATTGCTAACATCTAAAGGAGTAGACGCGTTGTTTGTAACTTGTATATATGGTGCTGGTACGTTTGTTGGATCGTCTATATAAGATTGAGATCTAAGACCTGTTGTTAATATAGGAGTACCCTCAGCTGTTAAAATACTAAAAAAGTCAGTTATCCAAGGTGAATCAACAGTCCCAGTGTCTTCAGTTATATCTCCACTAGGATTTTGAAACTCTTTATATAAAAAATTTGGATTAGAGACTCCAATAGCACCTTCTGAACCAGTTGAAACATCTTCGTTTAAATCAGAGATTAATCCAGCGGTACTAGTTTCCCAAAATATATCTAATAAAGAATTTACAGGTTCTGTTTCATAAACAGCTAAAATAGGTTGCATAGTGCCACTAGTAACGCCAATAGCACCGGATAGAGTAGATATTCTTGCTATCAATGGGTTTGTATCTAGTTGATAAAAGTTCCCATCACTAGTTATATCACTAACGCCCATGTTTAAATCACTAGCGGTAGCTATAGTAGAAGCCGTATCTGTTGATCTACCAGGGTAATATTGTTCATTAGTAGTTGTTGAATTATTTGAAACTCTACCAAACAATCTTACTGAACTTCTATATTGTTTTTGATCTGGTCCAACTTCTGATAAATCTCTAGGTATTTTATTAATGTTATCATTTAGTAAAACAACATGCGCTGTTAAATTATCTTCGTTGGTTGGAAATGGTGTTGGAGCGGATGCGTTTGGGTAACCATTTAGTATTCCAGGTAAATAACAATTATAATATTCTTGTTCTGTTTGTTTAACTACTACTTTATAAGAATACCAACCAGTTTGATTTATAGTGTAAGCAAACTTTATATCATTGTCTAAAGAAGAATTATACAAGTATTTACCACTAATACCACCATCAGCTGTTACAGTATAAGTTCCCGCGTTTTCAACAACATTTGTAACTTTAACATAGTCTTTAAATTCACCTCTTAAATAGTCTCCAACTCTAGGCACGCTACCATTATTTGGATTGTTCGTAGAGTCTAGCGTAAACTCTAATACATCTTGGTCAAGTGAATCAAATGAAGCAGAGTTTATAGAAAACCCAATACCAGAAAAATTAGGATCTTTTACTCTTATAGCGTACAACCCGGGTGTGCCTTGAGATAAGTTCTTGTCACTATCTATACCTAAACCATTACTAGTTTCATTAATAACTAATTGTATTTGGTCACCAAACCAATCACGAGTGTTTGTAGCACCTGATGAACGATATTGGTGGTATATAGTGGATCCACCGCTAAAATTACCATTAGCTTCTGTACCTTGAGAATTAACAGGTGACAATATAACAGGTGATTGCCTACCAAATTTATCAGATAAAACAAAGCCAATTTGATAGTTTCTATTTTGTTTAAGAGTGTGATTAGGATATTCTACAAAATCATCAGATACATTAGTGTTTTTATCAAAAGCACCAACATAGTAGTTTATATTAGCAGGAGGTGTATTTTGATCATAAAAATTACCATACATAACTCTATTACCCGATGTTTCTTGTGATAAAGCTCTAACAGGTACTTTATCGTAAACTCTAGTAGTTTGAAATTGAGGTAGCGTTTTATATGGTTTTCTTGATTGATATTCGTAGTTATAAATATTAGTTTGCTCAGAGTTTAAATCTGTTACAGGTATAGTTTCTAAGACTTTAACAGCTAAAGCGTCAGATTCTTTATACAATATATCTATAGCTTGAATTTTGTACTCTGAGTTTAAGTTAGACCCTTTGCAAGGTAATGGTATTAATAACTCTATGTTATTAATTTCATTTTCCATAAATTCAATAATAGTAGATCTGTACGAGGCGTCTTCGTCTCCACTATGAAAATAACCTTTTTGCTTAGGTACATATGCTATTTGGGTGAATGGAGCTATTAAAGAATATTCACTATCATCAAATTTAAATCTATAAGAAAACCTAATATATTTATCTTCTATTAAATCAGGATCACCAGGCCAAGAAACATTATCTTCTTGGTTTGTCATTGTTGATTTTAAAAATGTAACAGCGCCACCAGCGTCTATAGTTACACTAGCATCAACTAAACCAGAAGAACCCTGGGTCTTCAAAGTTACCTCGTACGGTGATGTAGAACTAACAGTATTAACAGTAACATAATCAGAGCCTTCTATAGCTACACTAGCGTCTGAATTTTTAGCTACAACTACCATTCCAACCTCTATTTTGTTATTAAAACTAGAGAAAGTAATTATATTACTATTAGAAGAAGCTTGTGATGTTACACTAGTAGTTTTCTTTATTAATTTTATTGAATCGTATGGGTTATATTTAGCTACAGATATTTGTGATTCAGAAGTATAATATTCAGAACCTTCACTTACAGCTTCTAAAGCTCTATCTAAACTTATTTTTCTTGGTTGATTTCTATTGTCAGTAAAAAACAACATTTCTTCTATAACATTTACGCCTAGAACTTTATTTGTTGTTGAAAAATTTAAAAAATCACCAGTTAAAATTTTAGAGTAAGTATTAATATTTTGATTAAAAACACATATATGGCATTCGTAATTACCGCTATTGTAATTATTTTCATCATAAACATATGATGGATTATTAGGATCAGGATCAGTGTAGTTAGTAACGAAAGTTACAACTCTATTATTTATTTTGTCTACATAATAACCTATTATTTCACAGTCATTAGAATAAGGAAGATCAATAGTAACATTGGCATTACCTATAATGTTTTCTAAAGCACCTACATCAGCATCCTCTGATTTACCTACAGATATATTCTGCGCGTCACGATATTCACCATTTGGTAGTAATCTATCGTCTAAGTCTTTATTCATCTTAGACTTTAGAAAAGTATTTTTAATTTCAGCCATTTAATTTTAGTGTTTTATCCATTTAGACTTACCTCGCATAACTTGTATAAACTCATTTAGCTTGATATTAGATAATCTTATTTTAGCGTTTCTTAATTTAGCGCTTTTTTCTTGACGTAATCTTTGTACTAAATACTCAGGTTGATTAGCTCTAGTAGAAACTATAGCATGTAAGATATAGGCGTATATAGCTTCCTCTGACATTTTAGGTACTCTAGTGTCTAGATCATACGCTAAACCATCAGAAACGTACTCTAAAATGATTAAGCGATCAACTAAATCATTTGAAAAAGAAAACTTATTTTCTCTTTCGTTTATTGTAAACCAACCATTAATCTGACTAACTTCAGGTTGTATACCGTAAAAACCACTATTCCAAGCAAAACCTTGGCCAAAACCACCACCGTATATATTAGCCCAAACAGGTGATCCGTCTTGTATTTGATTATTTATAACTCCAATACCATTAGTGTCCCATCGCTGTTCTGTTTGCGATGTACCTTGAGTATTGTTGTTAAAGTTATCTTGCGTTGGTATACCTTGAGCATCTTGTAAAGGATTTTCGTAAGGATTACTTGTAAGTGTAGTTGGATATATTATATGTTTTATACCTGATTGATCAATCCAAGACATATTAACATAGTTAACGTAATCTTGAGGCATTGGAACACTTAAACTTGGTGGTATAGTTAATTCTTGGGACTTTACACTTTTTAATGTATCATAACTAAATTCTTGCATTGCTCTTTTAGCAAAGAAAATAACATCTGTTCTTTTTACATCAGATATAATTTTACCAGTACCTACATAAGCAACCATAAAGTTTGTTATAACATCATCTAGTTTTATATAAGAATATGATCCCCAGTTTTCCTCTACAGTGTTACCATAAGCATCTCTATTACCATAGTTACCACCTTCAAGTGATTTTAACTGAACAGCAACTGAAGTATTTTCAGCTAATCCTGTTGTGAAAGTTATAACATTATTTACAACCGTGTATTCAGCTATGTACTCTGTGTAAACTAAATCACCAGGCGCAGCTGTATATAGTTTAAAATTATTTAAAGCATAATTAGTTTCTAAAGGATCATAACTTCCAAAAACTAGATCTGTATCAAAAGTAGTTGGACCAAAAATAGTTTGACTAGCTGTTGATAAAAAGCTTTGTGCTCCTGCGTAATATTGGCGATTATTTTCGGTTATTAAACCTCCATTAGGTGTAGGCATATCTTATTAGCTTTTTTGATTTATTTCTTGTGATTGTACTTCTTGAGCGGCTAGCTGAACTATTTGATAGTCTTTAACTACAACCCCAGCGTACAATAATACTTTTATAATTACTTCAGGTTGTTCTGATACGTCTAGTTCAAAATCTGTAGAAGTAAGCGCGCTATATTGATAGTAGTTTTGACCCTCAGGTATAATAAAATTCCAAACAACATCAGCTGGTTTCTTAACATAAGAAACACTAATGTTTGAATTTATACTAGTTGGTTTCAAATACAACTTATTGTCCTCGTATAAATATAACGGATATTTTTCTGTGGGTTTTGTTAAAGGTGATTGATTAACATATAGAAGATCATTTCTTTGGATTAGTTGAGCTTCTATTTCATCTTTATAAACAACGGTGCCTAATCTATATAGATCCGCTGGTAATGTGAAGTGGTTTGTAGAATAAGTAGCTGTTGCATATTTTTTAAATACAGCTATTTTTTCATCAAGATTTTTTATACGATCAGCATATTCACTGTCGTTATCCGGCACTCTAAGTTGTTGGTTTAAACTTTCAAAATAATCTTCAAAAGTTTCAAGTTGAACTTGAGTAGCTATCTTATTAAACTCATCAGGCGTCATATAACCTCGTTGTTCTTTATTTAGTATTAATAAGACTGTTTTATAAACCGTGTCTACACTTATTGCCATTTGTTATTTTTTTATTATAATACACAGAAGACCGCCGAAGCGATCTTCTATATATTAGTATTACATGTTATGAGAGTTTTTTCTCTACAGATTTAAAAACTTCAATACCTTCATCTGTTTTAAAGAAAGCAGCCATAGCTGAGTATGGATGTTCATCAAATGGTACTGTCATTAATTTTCTACCATTTGTAGCCCAAGTAAAAGTTCTTTTGTCTGGTGATAAATTAATTATACCAGCTTCTGTAGCTTTTACAGCCATGTTTCTAAGTTGTACGTTTTCATCGTTAGCTAGATCAAGAAATAAACTTGGATTTCTTTTAGCAAATAAAAGTAAATCTCTTTTTATCTCTCTACTACTCATTTTAGAAACTTCAGATCCAATTTCAACCCTTAATATAGCTTCAGCTTGATCAATATCTATAGCTCTAGCCGCATTTAAAGCTTCTATTTCTAACTCTAAATCATCTAGTTCTGTTTCAGCAACCGCAACTTTGTTAAATTCATAATATTTTTTATTTAACGACGGATGATATACAGATAAAAGTTTTTGTAAGTTTTGTTTTTCCTTAGGTACAAACAAAGTACCGTTTTCAAAAACTATATGCCCAAGTGTTGCTTCACCTTTTTGGTCTTCAACTAATGGTGAATTTTGATTTGTAGCATATCTTATTTCTTTTTGTTCTCCAGTTTTTTCATCAAACCACAATAAAGGATATCTATTAGAATGTTTTGATGGTAATGTGAACGTTAATGGAGAAAATGAGTTTTTTAAAATATAAACTCTATCTTTTATTTCCCAACTTGGTTTAGCTGGTGCTTGTTTAACTGGTGCAGTTTTTACAACAGTAGGCTG
>Ga0255039_10000133_pt1 | contig 25147 bp, 23 predicted proteins | sample BC1_12_1_MG_FD_181713 | JGI IMG/M metagenome (GOLD analysis project Ga0255039, IMG submission 181713) | Seawater microbial communities from Strait of Georgia, British Columbia, Canada - BC1_12_1 | ecosystem: Environmental > Aquatic > Marine > Strait | place: Canada: British Columbia | collected... | reverse complement strand
CAAACCTTACCGTTATCTTTATAAATGCCGTAACGGAGTTATTTATAAAGATAACGGTAAGGTTTGGTATTTAACTAGAGACTATTATATGTGGTTAAACTTCTTACCAATTTATGATAAAGAAGAAAAGAAGTATGGTTTTGCTAAAGTTAGAGATGCTCAATATCATATGGCGTTATATGAACTATTAGCAGAACTGCATTATAAACACTCTGCAATATTAAAGAAGCGTCAGATTGCTTCTTCTTATTTTCATATGGGTAAGATAATCAATACGTATTGGTTTGAAGAAGGTAGTACGTGTAAGATTGGTGCATCACTTAAAGATTATATCAATGACAAAGGTTCATGGAAGTTTCTTGATGAATATAAAACATTTCTTAATGAACATACTGCTTGGTATAGACCAAGTAATCCAGAGAAAGTTTTATTATGGCAACAACAGATTGAAGTTAAAATTGGTAATAGAAAAACTTCAAGAGGTCTTAAATCTAAAATACAAGGTGCTTCATTTGAAAAAAATGCAACAACAGGTGTGGGTGGTCCAACAACTTATTTCTTTCATGAGGAAGCTGGGATTGCTCCTAAGATGATGCAAACATATGAGTACTTACGTCCTGCAATGTCTTCAGGTATGATAACTACAGGTATGTTTATTGCTGCTGGTTCTGTGGGAGATTTAGATCAATGTAATCCATTAAAGGAGATGATATTAAATCCAGAAGCAAATGATATATATGGTGTAGAAACTAATTTATTAGATGCAGAAGGTGCTATAGGTATTGCAGGATTATTTATTCCAGAGCAATGGTCTATGCCTCCGTATATTGATGAATATGGAAACTCATTAGTTAAAGAAGCATTAGAGTCTATTTTAAAAGAAAGAAAAGAATGGAAATCTAAATTAGATGGTGAACAATATCAATTGCGTATTTCACAAAAACCAACAAATATTAAAGAAGCTTTTGCATATAGAAAAGAATCTATATTTCCACAAAGTATATTATCAATACAAGAAAAGAAAATTAATGAGAAAGAATACCCGTATGAATTACTTGAATTAGAAAGAGATCAGACAGGTATTGTTGCTAAAAGAACTAATAAGCTTCCTATATCTAAATTTCCAGTAGATAAAAAAATGCAAGATAAAACTGGAGCTATTACAGTTTGGGAAAGACCAACACCTAATTCTGATTTTGGTGCATACTATGGATCTATTGACCCTGTTGGTGAAGGTAAAACAACAACATCAGATTCATTGTGTAGTATTTTTATTTATAAGAATGCTGTTGAAGTAACAAGAATTAATAAAGCTGGAGATACAGAACAGTTTATTGAAAAAGATAAATTAGTGGCATCATGGTGTGGACGTTTTGATGATATTAATAAAACACATGAGCGCTTAGAACTTTTGATTGAATGGTATAATGCATGGACATTAGTTGAAAATAATATTAGTTTGTTTATTCAATATATGATATCCCGTAAAAAACAAAAGTATTTAGTTCCTAAAAATCAAATTATATTTTTAAAGGATATTGGAAGTAATAGAAGTGTATATCAAGAATATGGTTGGAAGAATACAGGAACATTATTTAAGACACATCTTATATCATATGCAATTGAGTTTATAAGAGAGTCAATATATGAAGACACAGATGAAAACGGCAAAGTTATAAATACTATATTAGGAGTGGAAAGAATACCAGATCCTATGTTAATTAAAGAAATGTTAGCGTATTATCCTGGTCTTAACGTGGATAGACTTGTTGCATTTTCTGCTTTAGTGGCTTTTGTAAAAGTTCAACAAGCAAATAGAGGCTATGCAAAAAGACGTGAATCAGAGCAAAAATCTTTGGATAATACAGAAAATTTGTATAAATTAAAGTATAGTCCCTTTAAAAATATTGGGCGTAGTAGATCTAGCAATAGCTCAAAGATAAAAAGATCAGGTTTTAAAAATTTTAGATAAGTAAAAGATAATAAACTAAGAATGAAAGTACTTAATGCAATGCAGCTTAAAAATGGTGCTAAATCTACAGAAGGACCTACCTTTTCTAATTTAACACAACCTGTTCAGTTTTTACCATATAAACAAAAAAATGAAGAGTGGGCTGCTTGGAATTTAGACTGGTTAGAATTACAAGGTATAGAGTTTTTAAAAATTAATGCAAGAAGATTATTAAAGAACTATAAACTTGCTAAAGGTATAATAGATAAATCTGATTATATTGTAGAACCTGATAATGACTACAAGGATCTAATGGATGTTCTAACAAAAGAAGAAGATTCTGCATTAGAGCTTAAATTTTATCCTATTGTCCCTAATGTAATAAATGTATTATCTGGAGAGTTTTCTAAGAGATATAATAAAGTTCAATTTAGAGCTGTTGATGATACTTCTTACAATGAGATGCTTGAGGTTAAAAAGGCTGAAGTTGAGTCTGCATTACTTGCTGATGCAGAAAAACAATTATTGACAAAAATGATTCAAATGGGAGTTGATCCTAATTCAGAACAATTTGCTCAACAGTTGTCTCCAGAAAATATTAAAACATTACCTCAAATAGAAGATTATTTTAGTAAGTCATATAGAAGTTCAATTGAAGAATGGGCTTCTCATCAATATGCTGTTGATGAAGAAAAGTTTGGAATGCTTGAGTTAGAGGAAAGAGCTTTCCGTGATATGCTTATTACTGATAGAGAGTTTTGGCATTTTAGAATGATGGAGGATGATTATGATGTAGAGTTATGGAATCCTGTACTAACATTTTATGAAAAGTCTCCAGATCAGAGATATATATCTGATTCTAATTATGTAGGTAAAATAGATTTAATGACTGTATCTGATGTTGTAGATAGATATGGATATTTAATGAATAAGAAACAATTAGAATCATTACAAAGAATATATCCTGCAAGATCAGCACAATATACAGTTAATGGATATCAAAATGATGGTTCATATTATGATCCAACTAGATCTCATTCATGGAATACTGATAGCCCTTCATTAGGGTATAGACAATATACTAGTAATTATTTTAATGATAGAAGTGTTGGTGGTGATATTATAAATCAAATATTAGATCAAAGTGAAGACTTAGCACAGTATGGTGATAGTAACTTAATGAGGGTCACAACTATATACTGGAAGACTCAAAGAAAGATAGGTCATTTAATAAGAGTTTTAGAAGATGGTGAAATTATTCAAGACATTGTTGATGAAACTTATAAGATAACTGAAAAAAGTGTATATGATACATCCATATATAAACAAAAGAATAAAGAAAACTTATTATATGGAGAGCATATAGATTGGATTTGGATTAATGAAGTATGGGGTGGTGTTAAACTTGGACCAAACATTCCAACATCATGGAGATCTAGTATAAGCGAAGACTCTGCACCAATATATTTAGGTATTAATAGAAAGACTCCTGGAAGAATGCCTTTCCAATTTAAAGGTAATAAATCATTATATGGTTGTAAGTTACCTGTAGAAGGAAGAGTATTTTCAGATAGAAATACAAGATCAACATCATTAGTTGATTTGATGAAAGCATACCAAGTTGGATACAACATGGTTAATAATCAAATAGCTGATATTTTAGTAGATGAGCTTGGTACTGTGATTATGTTTGATCAGAATGCTTTACCAAGACATTCAATGGGTGAAGACTGGGGTAAAAATAATTATGCAAAAGCATATGTAGCAATGAAGGATTTTCAGATGTTACCTTTAGATACTTCCATTACTAATACAGAAAATGCAACAAACTTTAATCACTATCAGACTCTTAACATGGAGCAAACTGGTAGATTAATGTCGCGTATTCAATTAGCTAATTATTTCAAACAACAATGTTTTGATGCTATTGGTATTAATCCTCAACGTTTAGGTGGTGCTGTATCTGCTGAAACTGCTACTGGTGTTGTTAATGCTATGCAACAATCATATGCACAAACAGAAATATATTTTACACAGCATTCAGATCATTTAATGCCAAGGGTTCATCAAATGAGAACAGATTTAGCTCAATATTATCAGAGTACTAATCCAAGTATTAGATTGAATTATATTACTACAGAAGCAGAAAAAGTAAATTTTGTTATAAATGGTACTGATCTTTTATTAAGAGACTTTAATGTATTTGTAACATCTAAAACAAATCATAGAGCTGTATTAGAACAGTTAAAGCAAATGGCATTAACTAATAATACTACTGGTGCATCTATATATGAATTAGGTAACATTATTAAATCTGATAATATTGCAGAAGTAAGTGATATTCTTAAAGATGCTGAACAAAAAATGATTCAGCAAAGAACTCAAGATATGCAGCAACAACGTGAGATGCAAGAAGCTCAACTTCAACAACAAGCTGAAGAAGCAAGAATGAAACTTGAAGTTGAACAAAGAGATGCTGAACTTGAACGTCAGAAAGATATAACAATTGCAGAAATAAGATCTGCAGGATATGCTGCACAAGCTGATATTAATCAGAATCAGATTAGTGATTATAGAGAGTCAATGAAAGATATTCAAGAATCTACTAGATATAGAGAACAAATGAATATTAAACGTGATGAGATGGCTACTAGAAATACAGTAGAGCGTTCTAAAGCAGATGTTCAGAAACAAAAAATTGCTGCTGATTTACAGATTGCAAATACAAATCTTGAGATAGCTAGAGAAAATAAAAATAAATATGATGTCAAGTCTTCTAAAGATAAAAAATCATAGTTAGCTATATAGTGCGAAAAACATTAATTTTTTTAAAATTATTTAAGTTTATATAATAAAGAATTATTATATTATATATATATAGAAACCAGTAATAATTAAAACCAACAAGTATTATGAGTGAAAAAACAAATATTGTGGAAAGTAACGTAGAAGTATTAGATATTAATATTGATGAAATTTTCAGTGGAGCACCCGCTGGAGGTGACGTTATATCTGCCACAGAAGAAAAACCAAAAACTAACAACATTCTTAAAGGAAGAGAAGAAGTAGATTTTTCTTTTACTGAACCTGAAAGTGATGTTGATGATTTAAATGAAATTGTATCTGAAGATTCTAAAGAAGAAGTTGAATCAAAAGAAGATACATTAGAAGAAGTAAATGATATTATTGATTCAATAGATGATGAAGACACAGATGAAGAAATAAAACAGAAAAGAGGTAGAAAACCTATTTCTGGAATATCTGATGTATTTTCTAAACTTATTAGTAGCGAAAAGATAGTTCCTTTTGATGATGAAAAACCGTTAGAAGATTATAGTGCTAAAGATTGGGAAGAACTTATTGAAGCAAATCTTGAAGAAAAAGCTAACCAAGTTAGAAGAGAAACACCAAAACAATTTTTTGAAAGTTTACCTCAAGAATTACAAGTTGCTGCAAGGTATGTTGCAGATGGAGGACAAGATTTAAAAGGATTGTTTTCTACACTAGCATATGTAGAAGAATCTAAAGAATTAGATGTTACTAAAGAAAATGATCAAGAAAGAATTATTACTGAGTATCTAGGTGCTACAGGATATGGTACATCTGAAGAGATTCAAGAAGAAATTGAAATTTGGAAAGATTTAGGTAAGTTAGAAGCACAAGCATCTAAGTTTAAACCTAAATTAGATAAGATGCAAGAAAAAATTATTGCTCAAAAACTTGAAGAGCAAGAAATGAAAAAGAAACAGCAAGAGCAAGCATCAGCTCATTATATGCAAAATGTATATGATACATTAAAAGATGGTACAATAAATGATATTAAAATAGATAAAAAGACTCAAGCTATGCTATATAATGGATTAGTACAACCAGCATATCCATCAGTTAGTGGTAAAAATACAAATCTATTAGGTCATTTATTAGAAAAGTATCAATTTGTTGAACCTAATTATTCTTTAATATCAGAAGCATTATGGTTATTACAAGACCCAAAAGGATACAAAGAAAAAATAATGTCTAAAGGAGCTCAACAGAATATTGAGCAAACTGTAAGAAAATTAAAGACTGAACAATCTAACCGTACATCTAATTCACTTGGTACAAAAGAAACTGAGCCAGTTAGAAAAAGTAAACCGGGTAAAAAACTTCAGAGAACCAACAACATATTCAAACGGATTTAATTAATCAAAATGTATAATAAATTAAAATTAAAAATTAAAAGTTAAAAATTATGGCAACTCCAGTATTAAACAATGGGATTTTCCTAAGAGACACTAGCTATAGTGCAAGTTCTCACGTTGATTCTTATCACTTAACTCAGATGCTTGGTTCAGCAGAACCAATGGATATGGGACCAGTAGATTTATGGGCAATGACACAAAAAGTTGAAATGCCTCTTTATCAAATGGCTTCATTTGGTGGAAAGAATACAATTTTAGTAGACAATGCACGTGGTGAGTACAAATGGCAAACCCCTATCGCGCAAGATCTTCCATATATTGTGGCAGACATGGATCCAGGAAATACTTCAAAAGGTATTGATGGAACAACATTTCAAATTAAAATTTCTAAGAGAACATTTGGACATGGTGATATTATCACTTATGACAAGTACAATGGTGTAGAACTTTACATCACAGCTGACGATATTATCCCAGCAGGTGACGGATTTGTTTACACAGTTCAATTAGTAAACAACAACAACACAGCAACTCTAGACAATGCTTACTTAGCTTCTGGAACTAAATTCTTTAGAAAAGGTTCTGCACGTGGTGAGTATGGTGAAAGATTTTCTGAAATTACAACAGGATCTGGATTCCGTGAATTCTACAACTTTGTAGGAGGAGCTGAAGCACACGTTCATTATTCTATTTCTAGCCGTGCTGATCTTATGATCAAAGGTGGTTTGAATGCAGATGGAACTGTTCCAGTAACTGAGATTTGGAGAAACTTTGACAAAGACTCTAACAATCCATCAGTAGCTTCTATTGAAGGACTAGTTGCAAACATGGGTAAAGCAGGAGCTAGAGAAGCATTTGAAAATGGTACTCTTACTAAAACTTTCATTACAAACATGGAAGCTGCTCACCTTTCAAAAATTGCTACTGACATTGAAACTTACCTAATGTGGGGTAAGGGAGGTAGAATCAAGCAAGATGGTCCAGATGACGTTAGATTATCTGTAGGACTTTGGTCTCAGTTGGATAACTCTTTCAAGAGAGTATACAACAAATCTTCTTTCACTCTTGATATGTTCAAATCTGAACTTTATAATTTCTATCAAGGAAAAGTTGAATTTAAAGGTCCGGATCCACAAAGATCACTTGTTGTACAAACTGGTATTGGTGGTATGCAACTAATTAACAAAGCTATTGCTGATGAAGTATATGGTTCTGGATTAGTTCAAAATGCTTCTGACATTGGTGCAGTAACAGGACAAGGTATGGATCTTGATTTCGGTTTTGCTTATACAAGCTTTACTATTCCTTTCCTTGCTAACGTTAAGTTTGTTCTTAACCCTGCATTTGATAATTTAAACACTAATGACATAGAGAATCCATTGATTGATGGTCGTCCTTTAAGTTCTTATAGCTTTATTATCTTTGATGTTACAGATGAAGGAAACGACAACATTCACTTGTTGAAACTTTCTTGGGATAATCAACTTAAGTGGTTCTACCAAAATGGTACTATGGACTACATGGGAAGAACTCAAGGATTTTCATCAACTGGTAACTTTAATGGTTACAGAGTTATGATGTCGCAGACTATGCCTGCAATTTGGGTTAAAGATCCAACTAAAGTTCTTAAGATTGTAATGAGAAACCCAGTAACTGGAGGATCATTCTAAGAATAATAATTTAAAGGGAGGCGGTTAAAACTTCCTCCCTTTTTTTTAACCTTTTAAAAATAGTTATCTAATTTAAATAACCATAGTCAAGATAATCTTGGCTATAGAAATATTAATATTAATAAAGTGCATATATATGCACATTTGAATTAACAATAATTATTAAATATTTAAACAAACCAATTTATTATGACAGATTACACAATTGTAGAAAAGTATCAGCAATCAAAAAATCAAAGTATTGCAATACGTCCATTTTTCAATCCTAATACTGAAAATATGGGATTAGAGCAGTACGGATTATCCCTCCATGATGGAGTATTTCATGAAGAGTCTTTAGCATGTTTAGAAATGAACGGTGTTAAAAGATATGTTACAGGATTAAATGAATTTGCACCAGAAGTTAAAAAATTAGCTCCTGCAGAAAAAAAAGCAAAAATCAAAGAAATTAGAAAAGTTGTTGCACAACTAGAAGCAGAACTAGCAGCTAACGTAGTTGATACTGAAGATAAAGATTTTTGGAATAAACTTACGGTAATGAAACCTGATAATTCTTCATTTTGGGATAAGATTAGTTTAAGATGTGGAAATGATCCAGTATTTTTAGATCCAGAAACAGATCCATATGATTTAATAAAATTACATGCAATTAATGCAGGTGGTTTTTCTATAGTAGCTAAATCACTAAAAGAAGCTAAAACTTCAAACAATTCTCCTAAATTTTATTTAGATACTATGCAAGAAACATTAAATACTAGAACTGAAGTTAGTAAGTTAAGAAATAAAGCATTAGCTTCTTTACAAAATTTATATGATACAAATACAAATAAGTTAATGTATGTAGCTAAGATATGTGATGCAAACAGTGCTCAGTATGTTAAGAGTACACCCAACGATGTATTGTATGAAAATATGGATGAATACATTAATGGTAATGGTGCTGAGTCATCTAAGAAAAGAGCAGCTTCACAATTTTCAGATGTTGCAGCATTAGATATGGAAGAATTAAAAATAAGAGCTTTAATTAAAGATGCTTTATATTACAGATTTATGACCACTAAAGCAGGAGGATGGATTGAACCTATTGATAGTGGTGTTAGATTAGGAAAAACTCCTTCTGAATGTTTAGAATTTTTAAAGAATCCTGAAAATGATGAAAGTTTAACATCTTTATTAAATAAAATAGAACCATATTGGAACTCATAAATTTTTAGATAATGAATAACAACACTCTCCAAATTAAACTTAAGCAAAGACTCAATAAACTTGATAGTCAAGACTATGACAATATAGAATGTTGGCAATTTGTAGAAGCTTTTAATAAAGTACAATTAGAATGGTGTAGAAGAAATTTACATGGTGGTAATATGTACAAGGAGGGTGATGAGTTATCTAAAAGAAGAATAGATGATTTACAACCTTTACTTATAGAATTATCTTTAACAGGTAATACAACTGATGATTATTTTGAAACAGATAATTTTCCAGAGGATGCATATTTAGAATACAAAAGAATTTCAACAGATGCTACTAGTGAATGTTGTCCTGATCCACGTTCAATGACTGTTTATTTAGCAGAAGAAGCTAATGTTTCTTTATTACTTAGAGATCCATTAAAGAATCCTGATTTTGAATGGGGTGAAACATTTTGTACTATGATAGGTAATAAAATTAGAATCTATAAAAATTCTGATTTTAACATTGCCAACCCAGTATTAACATATTATAGAAAACCACAATTTATTCAAATTCTAGGATGTACGGATCCTTATACAGGACAAGTAAGCACTGTTGATGTACCATGTGAGTTTAAAGATGATCTTGTAGAATTATTATTAGATGATACTGCATCATTAATAGCTGGAGATATAGAAAATATATATCAACAGCAAAGAGGACAAGCAGCAGCTGAGAGAAATAATTAATTATGGATTATTCAAGAAATCTAAAAAAGAAAGGAAAAAGATTAAGTAGATCATTTTCTGTTAAAGAATCAATGATGGAAAGATCAACAGATATGAAAGTGGTAGATGCAATGACTGCAAATTTAGTTGTTGAGGTTATGAATGCAGCTACAAGTTTTCATAAGTTACATTTACAAGTTACAGGTGATGGTTCTTATGCACAACATAAAGCATTGAATGAAATTTATGATAAGCTTCCTGATTTAGCAGATGAGATTGCAGAAGGATATCAAGGTGCTTGTGAGTTAATTTTAAATTATCCTGAGAAAGCTCCTGTTACATTATCTGGTGTAGATGGTGCTATTGAATATTTAAGAATGATGAAAGTTCAAATAGATGAATTACAAGCTGTTATGCCACATTCTGAGATAGTAAATAATTTAGATATCATTAAAGATGCTGTTAATTCAGCAAAATATAAATTAATCTTTCTTTCTTAAAAAAAAATTACTATATTATATATGTACAATAAGTACAAAAACAATTATATATATTTATTAAACTTTAAAATTAAAAATTATGGCTTTATTTAATTCAGCATTTTGTAAGACCTTTGTTGTTAGTTCTGTAGAAGATGTGGGTAGTGTTGCTACTTCAGCTTTAACTTCAGGACAAGCAGGTCTTGTTAGCGATGCAAACTGGCAAACAATTGCAACTGGTGCAGTTTTGCCTACAAATGATCTTGTATATTTTGTACAAGGTAGTTTTTATGGTTCAGATTCTATTGGAAGTAATCCCGGACATGGTGGATACCAAGAGTCTGTAAAATCTAAAGGAATCAATCCTAAATTTATTAACAGATTAGTTAAACAAGATGGTGTAGCTGCTGTTCAATCAATTGCTACTCTTTCTGTTGCATCTGATTGTGTTCCATGTGGAACATCTCTTTATGTAAGAATGGATGTTAAAGGAACTCCAGCATTACGTTTTTTAAATCACAATGCTTATGCAATTGGTGATTCAGCTAATGTATGTTGTGTAGACGGTCAAACTTACATTGATCCAGCTGTTGCTTTAGCAACTGCTTCTAAAATGTTATTGGCTGATCCTTTGATTTCTCCTTTTGTAGCAGAGAGATCTGGTGGAGCAATGGATGTTACTGTTGCTGGTGTTACTACTCAGTACACTATTGCAGAAGTTCTTGATGGTACTTATACACCTTCAACTGATCCTATTGCAGATCAAGTAAGTGCAGAAGCAAACTTTATCGGAGCTTATGTAGATACTAAATTTGGAGATTGTTCATTTGATACTAGAGATTTTTATGGTAAAGATCCTGTAACAATTATTCCAAGTTTACTTGATGAAACTGGTGATCCTTGTAATGATTGTGGTGTTGCTACATCTGTTACTGGAAAATCTGCTCAAGTATTAGGAGAAACAGTACTTAGAGATTTATTATTATCTGAAAACTACAGACAGTCTCCTTACAACCAAGGGAATGCTGATTCTGCACGTATTCGTGAGATTGAAATGTCTGATGATTTACTTGCTGCTGTAGATAGAACTGGTACTTATGTTGAATACATAATTCAACACGTAGTACCTAGATACAATAATCCATCTGGAGTATTTGATAATGATCAGTATATATACAAGATTTATGTAGATTCTACTGATACTACTACTACAGGAAAAATGGATCTTCTTATGGCAGATTTAGCAACTGCTAGTAACGTTGCAGTAGAAACAATTACTGTATAATAATTAATTAGAAGTAAAACTCTAAAACAATATCTAGAGCAAGGGGGTGCAAACTCTCTTGCTCTTTTTATTTTATATTAATCAATATTTTTGTATATTATATATATATTCCCACAATTAAAAAATTATCATGGCTACAAAACATATATTAAGTTTAGAAATACCAACTGTATCTAATTGCGGTTTGTTATGCATTAAAGATACAAGCCAGTATTCAACAGAACTTGCAGTAGACTGTGCAGAGTTATTAATTACATTACCTGGTTTTAGCAGTACAGTATTAGTTAAAGTAGAGAAAGATTTTGATATATGTTTATCAGCATGTGGTTTACTTATTCAAAAAGAAAACTGCGGGACTACACAAACAAATATACCAGATGGTACATATGTTATTAAATACAGTGTATCTCCAAATGATAAAGTATTTGTAGAATATAATCATTTAAGAGTAACACAACTAATGACTTCATATTATAAAGTGTTATGTGATTTAGATGTTCAACCTAAAATTCCTGATTCAGAGAAAGCAGCTTTGTTAAGAGAAATGGATTTTATAAGAACTTTAATTGATGCAGCAGTGGCAAATGTAGAATATTGCAATTCAGCTGATCAAGGAATGAGACTATATAATTATGCAAAACAAAGATTAGATAAAATTATATGCCCTACGGGAGATTGTGGAAATAATAAATACACAGTATAAAAAAAATTTAAAACCAATAAAATTATGAATTGTAAACATTGTAATAAACCTTTTTCTTGCGGATGCCAAAAAACAAGTGTTAATGGTATAACCATACATAAAACATGTAAAGCAGAGTGGGAGGAAAAACAAAAAAAATTACAAAAATTATCATCAAATTAAAATTGATTGGACTATGGATAATGCACTAAAGAAAGAAATAGATATTCAACAAAAATTTGCTAATGCAGTAAATGTTGTTTACAGAGAAAAAAAACTTGGTATTACTCCATGTTGTTTTAGTGATTTAGTTAGTGCATCAATAGATAAATATTTGTGTGATTGGCAAAGTAGTACCAGTAATAATACAGTAATTGATAGTAGTGTACCAGGTGTTTCTATTGAAAAAGTAGAATCATGTTAAAATATATTAATTAATTTTAAAGGTATGGCTATAAGATATTTATCAACTACTGAAAATCTCCAAAAACAACCAATAATAGATCCTAGGGATAGCCCACCAAATAGATCAAGAGAAGGGCAACTTTATTATAATACTAATAGTAAAGGTCTTCAACTTTATGATGGTACTTCATGGTCTTCAGTTGGTTCACCAGGAACAGTAACTAGTGTTGGTTTATCTATGCCAACAGCATTTTCAGTTACTAATTCTCCAATAACTGGTTCAGGAACACTTTCAGTTACAGGTGCTGGTACTAGCTCTCAAGTTGTTTTAGGTGATGGTACACTAGGTCCATTACCAACAGGTGATGTAACTGGAACAGGCACTACAAACTATTTATCTAAATTCACTAGCTCTAGTGCTATAGGTGATAGCATTGTTTTTGATAATGGAACTAACGTTGGTATAGGTACAGCTAGTCCTTTAGCTAAAACACATATAAAAGGATCCAACTCAGGAGCAACCGCTGTAGCAAATGGTACTTTAATAATAGAACAAGGATCAGCACCATCAATCCAAATACTATCTGCTAATTCTCAAACTCAATCTATTAAATTTGGTGATCCGCAGGACGGAGATGTAGGTAGAATAACATACGCTCACTCCACAAATGATATGAAATTCTTCACCGGAGGAGGCGAAAGGATGGTTATTGATTCTTCCGGTAATGTAGGTATAGGTACAGATAGTCCTGCTCTACAATCCGGAGGTACAGGTCTACATATTAATGCTACAACATCATCTGAATTAAAATTTACAAATAGTACAACAGGTGTAGGAGCAGGAAACGGAACAGCTTTAGTTTCTAACAGCAACGACTTCACTATAAATAATAGACAGGCCGGTACTATAAGACTCGGAACAGATAATACCGAAAGGATACGTATTACTTCCTCCGGTAATGTAGGAATAGGCATTACTAGTCCTAATGACAAATTAGATATAGTAAACACTTCTAGTAATCTGCTAGGCTTAAACCACGGGTCTAATCAAATGAGGTTTGCTGTTGACAATAGAAGCCATATAAAATGGACTGGCTCTTTAGGAACTTTATATTTAAGTGGTAGAGGCAATGGTTTATTTATAGGGAACACAAGCGCAGATGCAAGCGCAATACTACACGTAAAAGGATCTGGCACAACGTCTGCAACAGCAGCGCTACTTGTACAAAACTCTGCTACAACTGAACTGTTTAGAGTAAGAGACGATGGTAGCGTATATGGAACAGGTGGAAGTGGTGTAGATACAAATGCTGCTTACGGTAAAGATGCTTTAATAAGTAACGCAGCAGGAACATTTAATACAGCCGTTGGTACAAATTCTTTACAAAACAACACAGCAAGCTATAACACTGCACTTGGAGCTTATGCTCTAAATACTAACACTACAGGAAATAATAACGTAGCAGTAGGTATTAATTCTTTAAGACTTAATGTTTCAGGGAGTACAAACACAGCAGTAGGTAGAGAGTCATTATATAGTAACACAGCGTCAGAAAATACAGCAGTTGGATATCAAGCAGCATATAACAATACAACAGGTTCAAATAATGTTGCCATAGGTACATCTGCCAACACAGGCAATTTCAACTCATCTGTTATATTAGGTCGTTCAGCCACAGCAACAGCAAATAATCAATTTGTAGTAGGTTCATCAGCTTATAACGCAGGCGCAGTAACAACAGAGACTATAACTGCAGATAAAACTTGGACAGTAAAAATTAACGGTGTTGACTATAAAATACCAATAGTAGCAGCATAAAAAAATTATATATATTAATAGTATAAATAAAAAAAATAAATTATATTTAATATATGAAGAGTTACATCTGGAATGTTACCGACTTATATACTATAAATACTGCAACAGAAAGTAATTATGTTGTAGATGTGATTTATAGTGTTGTAGGTACAGAGGAAAGTGGTGGGACTACATATACTGCAGAATTAACAAATACAGCAACATTTGAGATAATACAAGGTGAAAGTTTTGTACCTTATAAAGATCTTACAGATGCAATGGTTGTAGGATGGGTTAAAAATCAATTAGGTACAATTAATATATCTAATTTAGAAGCATCAGTAGGCGGTATGATTGATAGTCAAATTAACCCTCCGGTAAGTCCAGAAAATACACCTTTACCTTGGTAATAAATAATAAATAATATAATAAAACTATGAATCAAATATTAACAGACATACTAGGTCTTTTTAAAAGAAACAAAGTTGTTAAAACAGGAAAAAATGGAGATTTAATTCCATTAGCAGACACAAGGTCAGGTTCTCTTGGAATATCAGGACCAAAGCCATCTGAGGCAATGACACTTATTACAGCAGAAGATTTTGCTCAAAATTATGTTGGAACTACTTTAGGTGTAGCACCTAAGTTTTTGAGATTTCAAACAGAAGATAACGGTACGGTTATAATTTCAGCAAATTATTTAGGTAGGTTTAGTACAGTTACAGACCTTGAATCAAGTGGTGCTTTGGGGGCTTACCAAAAAACTCAACTTAGTTATGCATGGAATATAAGTAGAGAAATTAGTCATCCTATTCCTAATATTATTGACAGTACAACAACTAGTTTTGATGCTGGTAATCCAGATATAATTACTGATACTAACGTTGATTTTGTTGCATCAGGGGTACAAGTTGGAGATGTTTTTTTTAGTGATAATACTGGAGTAAGTGCATTTGTATTATCTGTAGACTCACCAACACAGCTTACTATAGGGAAACCCTTTGCTGTGGGTAGTACTGGTGATTACACTATTTATCATCCTGATAAAAGTTTACCTGTTCAAAAAGCAATTAATGACGCTTTAGCTACAGCGTTTTCTAATAAAAATACTAGTAATATAATAGATGTAGAATTCTCTGTTAGCATAAAGAGTATTGATTTTTAAATATCTTACTATATATAAATAATTATAATCTTATAATAAAAAGAAAAATGAATAAAAAATATTTTAGCATACCATCAACTACACCTGGACATCCAGATTCTTTAAGAGAAATTAGCTCAATAAGTTCACTTTTTAGTTCCTATTCTATATATAGAATAACTGCAAGTAGTATTACTAAAAGTTTTAGTGGTTTTAATATGGATATAGCAGGAGACTTAGCTGCTAGTGGAACAACAACTGAATTTCTAAATACAACTGCTATACTTACTGATAGTAATGCTGATTTTATTGCTGGTGGAATTGAGCCAGGAGATTTTGTTTCTGTTGGTCAAGGTCAAATCAGTCTTCATGTTGTAAGTGTAACTAATGCAACATCAATAGTAATTAGTGATATTAATACTTTACGTGATAATGGAGCAGGGATAGACTATAGAATTTTTAAACCATTAGGACCAATTGTTGCTAGAGGAGAAGTTACTTCAGAAGATACTAATAAACTTATTGATACTAATGCTGACTTTGTTGCAGCAGGATTACAGCCTGGAGATGTTGTAACAAATCTTTCAAATGGAAATGAGTCTACTGTTGTTTCTATAGACTCACCAACACAACTTACATTAAAAGCAGAAACTATGTTTGCAAATCAGTTATATTCAATACTAACTGCTTCTGATGCTAAAAAACCACTAGAATGGTTGACGGGGAAATGGGAAGAAACATTAAATTCACCTGAAGGTGTTTTTAAATTAGATCTTACTGATGCACCTTTTAACATTGTCCTACTTAACTAGCAATCCAAAAAGGATACTACAGTTTAAAAATAATAAAATAAAATGAATCAGATATTAACAGATATAATGGGTCTCTTTAAAAGAAAAGAGATTATTACAGATGCAAAAGATGCAGATATAATTGCACTAGGTAGTAAAAAAGTAACATCATCTATTCCTGTATCAGGAATTACACCTCCTGATAAAGTAAGTCTTATTACAGCAAGTGATTTTGTTACAAACTATGTTGTACCAAAAGTAGGACCAACCACAAACAATACAGTTTACGGATTTGAAGCATTTGAATCTAACACATCAGGTACTCTTAATACAGCTTTAGGGTTTCAAGTGTTAAAAAATAGTACTATAGCAAATTCAAATGTTGGTGTTGGAGCAGAATCATTAAGAGACGTTATATCAGGAGGGAATAATATAGGTATAGGTGTGGCAGCATTGCAACAATTAACAACAGGTGTTGAAAATACCGCTATAGGTTTTCTTTCTTTTTTATTTAACAACGACAGTAGAAACACAGCACTTGGTGCTTATACAGGATATAACTCAAGAACATCTGACAATACATATATAGGATACCGTTCAGGTAATGAGGCTTGGTATGGAGGAGAGAATACTGCCGTAGGTTCTAATGCACATAAATCTGTTTTTAACTCAAGTGCATCACAAAATGTAGCTGTAGGTAAAGATGCTTTACTTGCTATTTCTAGTGGTTCAGAAAATACTGCTGTGGGATATTATTCACAGGGTTTTAATGCAACAGGTAGTGCAAATACTTCAGTTGGATTTAATTCAATGGGTGACGGTAGCGGTAGTGGTAATACTGCACTAGGAGTTGTAACAATGTTTAATTTGGACGGAGGAAATGCTAATATTGCAATTGGGTCGGGTTCTTTATATGAACTTACAACAGGTTCTTTTAATACTATTTGCGGAGGAGATGAATTTGGAACACAAACTGCTGACGGTAATTCAGGATTAGGTCACAATCTTAATACAGGTAACTTTAGTAATTCTGTACTACTAGGTAGGGAGGCAACAGCAACAGCAAGCAATCAGTTTGTTGTAGGGTCATCTTCTTATAACGCAGGAGCTGTAGCGACAGCATCAGTAGCTCAGACAAAAACTTGGGATGTAATTATAAATGGAGTAGCAGAAAAAATATTATTAGCATAAAATGAAAAATTATACTTGGAAAATAAAAAGTTTACAAACAGTAGACGAAGTAAATGAAACAGATTTTGTTACAACTATACTTTACAGAGTAAATTGTACAGAAGAGGTTGATGGAAAAGAATATAAATCTTCAAGCTTAGGTTCTATTGTAATTGAGCCAAAAGAAGAAGAAGGATTTGTTGCTTATTCTGACCTTACAGAAGAGCAAGTTGTTGGATGGATTAAATCATCATTAGGTACAGAAGGTGTTGAGTCTATAGAAAAGTCTTTAGCTTCACAGGTTGATAATAAAAGTAATCCTCCTGTAGTTCCTGTTGTTAAGCCTTTACCTTGGAGTTAAAATAAAATAATTATATTTGCATTATGCAAGATAAGATACAAATAATAGTAAACGCAATAGACTTAGCAATCCAAAAAGGATGCTATAGTTTAAATGATGCAGCAACAATAATTGATGCTTTAAAAGAAGTATTTCCAAAAGAAGAAGAAGTAAAAAAATAATTAGGTTTATATCTTCTTTACAGCCTCTTAATACTTATAATAAGTACTTAAGAGGTTTTTTTATTTAAAAAAATATTTATAATAAGTGATACTTGTTTGATTTAAAAAAATCTTGTATATTATAACTATATGTGTTACAACAAAGTAATACATCATATTAATATATATTTATGATTCCAAGTAATTCAAGTAATATGACAAATGGATGTGATAGTATTTCATCTAATTGTGTTATATGGCAAGGTCCAGATATTAGTTGTATAGATCTTTGTAATGGAGATACTATAAGCGAAGTAACATATAAATTAGCCACTGAGGTATGTAATTTAATTACAAGCGGTGTAACCGCAAATCCTAATCTTGATGGGTTAGACCTAACATGTTTAAATATTCCAGGTACAACTCCAACTACATTAGTTCCTGTTTTACAGGAAATGGTTAATTCTATTTGTGCAGATTCAGGAAGTAATTTACCTCCTGAAGATTATGTACAAGATAACCTTCCTATAATGACATTACCTCTCTGTCTTCAGTATAATGATGCAGGTGGGAATCCAGTAACACAACTAAGACTTGATTTATTTGCAACATTAATAGCAAATAAGGTTTGTGATATATTAACTACAATATCATCTATTCAGTCTACATTAACTTCTTATGGAGATAGAATAGCTATTCTTGAAGCATGTGTATTACCATGTTCAGGTGTTGTAGTAGAAAAACAAATTATTCCTACATGTATATTACCCAGTGTATTAACAGATGTTTCAGTTTTAGTACTTGCTATAGAAGCACGTTTTTGTGCATTAGAAAATGCTGTAGGTTTACCAGCAGCAATTAACTCAGCAATAAGTCAAACAGTAATTGTAAGTTCAAATACTACATTAACTAATAATGCAGTAACATATGGATCTATTACAGGATGGAATTCTTCTCCAAGCACTTTATCTGAAAGTTTTCAAAATGCTTGGGTTGTTATAGATGATATGTATACGGCAATACAAAATATTCAACTTAACTGTTGTCCATCAGGTTGTGATGCTGTAACATTTGGGTATGTTGCAAATGGTGTAATTAATACATCTGGTGAAATTGATACATTAAACTTTGATTTTACATCTTCAAGTATTCCTGCTGTATTTAATGATTGTGCAGGAAGTACTGTTGTTACTATTACAGATGCACTTGGTGCAGCAATAACAAGTACCGTAAATGTAAGCTCATTACAAAGTAATGCTGCTGGTATAAATATTTCTACTGCAGCATTAAATACTTCACAAGATCTTACAACATCTGTAGCATTTTGTGTTACAAATGGATCTGATACGTGTAGTAATGTTGCAGCAGGAACAGTACCAGGTATTGTCCCATGTCCTGCAATTATAAATGTAACAGGGGTAACTACAGAAGAGGCAACAGTAGACTTTACAAACTTAATAGGTACTACTGCAGTATATGTAATAGATATTTTAGATAGTAATGGTGTAATAATTGATACATATACTCAAAATAATCCAGGCGTTACTGTAACAAATACATTTGCAGGTTTAACACCTGGTACAACATATACAGTAAGAGTAACAGTTACTAAAGGTGGTAAAACAGTTGTTTGTACTAACACTACATCATTTACCACAAACTTTGCATTTATTGCATGTGATCAAGGAATGGATGTAGCAATATTAATAGATTATTGTGATGCTAATTTAATGCAACCTATAATTGCTGATTACAAAACAAATGCACCGGCTATATCTGCTAATATAGCTACTTTATCTGGAGTAAATGATTACAGAATTGCATTAGGAATTGCTGATCAAGATAGTAGTGCTACGCCTAATTATAATTCTTCTGTAGAGTATACAGCTTTGCCAGCGGTTCAAAAAATTATAGCTCCATTTCCAGCAACACCATCAATATATGCTTATGTAACTGCTGTTGAAATGTTCCAAACTAATAATGCTGCAACATTTGATACACAGTTGAATAAACTAGATACAGTTGATTGGCCATTAGGAGCTGGTGTTGCTGGTACACAACCTACAGGAACACTTGCAGCATCTGCAATTTCAGGATTTGTTGATGCGTTTAGACCAACAGCATCAAAAGTTATTGTGATTGTAACTAGTGAATTACCAAGTGGACCTACTGGGGTATTTGATGCAACATCTGTAGCTGAATTAGCAGCATTACAACAGCAATGTTTAATAGATGGTATTAAAGCAATTGTGCTAGGTGATGGTGCAGCTGTAACTTATACGGATGGAGGCGGAGTAACAACAACTCCATGGGCTGACTTTGCAGTAGCAACTGGAGGTACATTTAGTGTAAATCCTGATTATGTTGACTTAAATAACGCTCTTCTAGCTATATGTTAATAAAATAAAATAAAATTAAAATAAAAAAAATGGCTTGTAATTGTTCTAAATGTAGTAATAAATGTGGTTGTGAAGATACAGCTTTATCAACACCGTGTACATATACTGATTGTAGTGTAGGTAGTGAAAGATGTGATGAGGTGCAATGCACAGAGTGTGTAAGTTATTGTGGTGCATCTTTTCAAATTGGTGATCCAGCATCATTATTAAAAATAAATACTGGTGAAAGATTGGATTCTATTATTCAAAAATTTGCAATGATATTATCAAATGGATTAGGAGCATGTACTTCTGAAGATTTACAACACGATCCTTATAATGTGTATACAGGTGTTATTGCATCAAGTACAGCAAATATTATTTGGGATGGTATATGGAGTTCTAGTACAGGTATTAATATATATTATGATACTCAAGTAGCACCTTCAGGATGGACACTTGCAAATCCAATACCAATTGTAACTACAACTAATAACTTTACAATAACTAATTTAGTAGCTGATACAGCTTATAAAGTTAAAGTTGTAGATAATAATAATTCCGCTTCTTGTAAACCTATAGAAATTTTGTTTACAACATTAGCAGCATAAGAAACAACAAGTGGTGGTTTGTTGGTTTTCTATCACAAACGTTGGAAAAGACTGGGGAAACTCAGTCTTTTTTTTTCTTATTAAAAAAATAAATATATTTTTACAAAACTTTTATACAAAATCTTATGAATATTAAGGAAGAAATTATCAAAACATTTAAGTGGAAAAAGTCTGTTGCATATTGTGCAGATAAACTTGGAATATCTGAATCAGAATATGTTAAGTTGAGAAATGAAATCAGAAAAAGCAAAAAACAAAAAAGAAAGTTTTTTGGAAAAATGGATGCTGACTCAGGTATTACTGAAGCAGTAAATTTAGAAAAAGGTGAAAAAACTATAGCTGCTACATCATCTACAGAACCAAAGTCAGCAGAAGAAATTATAAAACTTTTAAGTATTGATACAAAAGAGTGGAAGCTTTCCCAATATTGGAATAAACAAATGGGAGATCATTGGAGAGTTTCAGCTTTAGTATCAAAAGTAAAAGATACTACAGAAAGTAATCTTGAAAAATTATTAGAAAACTGGAAACCAAAAACTTATAAGATACCAAAAGTTGAATTAGATAAAAGAAAAAATGCACATACAGTGTGTGGTGTTATGTCTTTACAAGATATACATTTTGGTAAAGAAGGTAATGAAACTATAGATAAAGATTTTGAAGATACTTTAATTAATTTATTAAATAGAGCTGTACCATCTCATTATATAGAAAAGATGTATTTTGTTGTTGGTGGAGATTTAATTAATATGGATACATTTAATGGTACAACAACAAGTGGTACTCCTTTAGATAATTGTATGACATCAACCGAAGCATATGTTCAAGCATTTGATGCATTACATTGGGGTATTAATTATATTAAAAGTTTTTGTAAAGAATTAGTTGTAGTATATATACCTGGTAATCATGATAGATTATCTTCTTTTCATTTAGCTCATGCATTATCAAAGTCTATAGAGTGTGATGAAATTACTTGGGATATTAAATATGAAGAAAGAAAAGTTCATGTATGGGGTAATAATTTTAATGCATTTGAACATGGAGATAAACCAAGTAAAAATACACCATTAGTATATGCAACAGAATATCCTAAACAATGGGGAGCAACTATTAATAGAACTTTATTTACAGGGCACTTTCATACAGAAAGAAAAGTTGAATATATGACTACTGCTGAGACAACAGGTTTTGTTCATAAGACTTTACCAAGTTTAGGTAAAACAGATTATTATCATTATAGCAATAAATATGTAGGTAACAGAAGATCAGGTAAGTTAGAACTTCAAGATGCATTATTAGGTAATATATGTGAATTAACCTATCAGGCAATATAATGCCTCATTTTAATTTCATTAAGTGATGTTTTTTTTGTAAATTATAAATGAGACCATATGAGTAATGTATTTAACAAACCTGATTTAAATGCTCCAAGATATAGAGAGAGAAAATTTGGTTTACTAAATAAAGAAACAATATCAGAATTTAAAGAACAATTTCCTTCATATTCTAATATTGATAATAATAAACTTAAAAGTATAATTAAGTTGTATAATGTTAACTTATGGAATGCCGTTATAGAAAATAGAGACGGGGTAGAATTACCTGACTCATTAGGATATCTTTTTATAGGAACGTGTCCTGGTTCTAAAAACGGAAATACCAATTATGCATTATCCAATAAATACGGAAAAGTTTTACAGAATAAGAACTGGGATACAGATGGTAATATAGGTAAAATATTTTACACTAATTGGTCTGCAAAGTATAGGTATAAGAATAGAGACCTTTGGAAGTTTGAAGCATGTAGAACATTTAAAAGAACTGTTGCTAAAACATATCCAATTAATTGGACTAAATATGTTCATGTAAAGAACACATTCAGGGTTGCTAAACTTTATACTGAGATTAATGAAAAGACTCAAAAAGAATTAGAGTCTTATAATGAATTTGAAAATTAAATATAATGTCAACTATAGCAGAAGTCGTATCAAGAATAAGAGGTCAGGTTAAAGCTGAGGTGCAAGATTCATTTGTAACTGATAGATATGTATACAGTTTAATTGAAAAGTATGCTCAGATTTTAATGAGAAGACAAGATTATGCAAACAAATTAATGAAATTTAATTCTGTTTGGAAAACATTACCATATGTAGAATTAATTGATGTTGATAAGGTTGAAGCTCAATGTTCTGGTATTCAAAGTGGTTGTACATTTAAACGTTCTAAAGTAAGGCTTCCGTCTATGATAGAAGGATATTGGGGTCCTCTTATTAGAACTGTAAGTTCCATAGATGGCTCACAAGAGCTTAACGCAACTCAACCGGGTACATACACCTCAATGACAAAAACAACGTCTTTTAAGTACAATAATGCAAAATATTTTTGGTGGTTAGATGGTTACATATATTCTCCAAATATAGAATGGGATGCATTAAAGATAGAAGGTGTATTTAATTCTGATATTACAAGATGGAATTGTGATACAGAAGATGATTGTACACCAAGATACGAACAACCAATATATATTCCAGAGGCACTATTTGCTGAAATAGAAGCACAAGTTATACAAACAATGATAGGTACAGCTCGAATACCATCTGATGATTCTGACAACAAACAAAATATACATAGGTAATGGGAGTATCAAATAAATATAGAACTTTTGGACAGTTAATGGAAGATGTTTCCATAGACTTTTCTAATTATGCTTTAGAAGGAATGATTGAACCTGCTCAACTTATTAAAGTTGCAACAAGGGTTAATTATGATTTAGGTTTAAAAATACATAGAACTAAAGAAGTTATTATAGATGTAGAACATGGTAAAGGACAATTACCAAATGATTTTGCATATATAAATTATGGATTTTTATGTGGTGATTATAAGATAAATAATACAATGCCATCAGGCACACATGTAGAAACTTTTAATGAAGTACCATATGTACCTGCTCCAACAGAAGTTGATCAATGTGGAGATTCACCAACATGTAAAGACGTTTGTATTATTAAAACTTGTAATGATAATAATGAGCATCAGTTAATACAAAGAATTGGACCAGAACAATATAGAAGTTTTACTGCATGGACTCAATTAAGAATTCAAGATGTTAATGATAAAGTTTGTTATTGTCCTGAGTTAGGAGCTCAAGCACCAGATATAGCAGAAATAAAAGATGGATTTTTAATTACATCATTTACAACAGGTAAAGTATATTTAAGTTATCAAGGTGCTATGGAAAATGCAAATGGTGAATTAATAGTATTAGATCACCCATATTGCAATGAGTATTATGAATATGCAATAAAGCAAAGAATACTTGAGAATATGATTTTTCAAGGTGAGAACGTAAGTCAGCAGTTAGGTTTGATAGAACAAAGACTAAGAGCTGCAAGAAATAATGCTTTAAGTTTTGTTAATACACCAAACTTTGCAGAAATGAGAAAGATTCATAATGTAAACAGAAGAGCTCAGTATCATAATTATTATAATATGTTTTTGAGTTATGCTCCACATAATCCAAGAGTTACAGGAAATAGAACTAATAATACTTACTCATAAAGAATTAAATTAGCATGGCTAAGAAAACATCAGCATCATCATCTAGTGTAAATACTAATACCTTTATAAAGGGTATGAATAAGGATATTACACAATCTATGGAACCAAATCAAAGTTGGTGGCATGCGCGTAATGCAGCTAACAATTCTACTGATGGAGACCTAGGTGTTATAGGAAATGAACCTTCAAACTTTTCATGTGGAGAAATACCATATACAATAATTGGAGCTATAAAGTTATATAGTGATAAATGGGTTATATATTCTACAGATAATATTAATTCTGAGATAGGTATATTTGACGATAGTGAATGTAAGTATACAACACTTGTAAATGATCCATGTCTTAACTTTAATAAAAAGTTTCTTATATCAGGTGCAGCTAAAGAAAACTTTGATTGTACTTGGCAAGTATATTGGGATGATTCTAATAATCCATCACGTACATTAAACATTGATAATGTACCTTGGATTCAAGATTGTGAAACAATAGATGATTGTGTAACATGTACTGATACAGATAGATTAGATTGTGAGGAAATTAGATTAGCTCCATTACTAAATACACCTTGTGTTTCATTATCTAAAGCTGAAGATGGAGGTTTAATAAGAAACGGAACCTTTCAAGCTTTTA
>Ga0255039_10000132_pt1 | contig 25156 bp, 18 predicted proteins | sample BC1_12_1_MG_FD_181713 | JGI IMG/M metagenome (GOLD analysis project Ga0255039, IMG submission 181713) | Seawater microbial communities from Strait of Georgia, British Columbia, Canada - BC1_12_1 | ecosystem: Environmental > Aquatic > Marine > Strait | place: Canada: British Columbia | collected... | reverse complement strand
AAGTATGAATTCATACTTATTATTCTACCATTTATATAAAATAGAATAATTATTTATCAAATAAATGATATACAAATTCTTCTAAAGAATTATTACCAATATTTAATAAATTATCTTTATATATGCAACATACTATTTTATTATTATTATTATCTGTTATATTAAGATACAATGAATTATTTTTTATATATATTTTTTTAACATTACCTTTGTAAATTATATATATATTTTTTTTCATTATATCACCATTTGGATGTATACGGTATACGATTAGCTTATAATTTTTATCATCATAATTTGCTAATATGAAATTTTGATCAATAAAAGTTTGTTTACTTTCCATATTTGTTACTTATTATTTATAATTAATAAATTCATTTTTTTTTTAATTAATTATTATCATTATAATTTGATAATTTATTTACCATAAATGTATATCCTTGTACAATATTTGGTTGACTATTTAAAACATTTTTATTTAAATCGAAACAATAATATTTTGTACTCCCGCTAATTATTACATTTAAATGTAATAAATCCTCCATATTTGTATAATTTATAATTGATTTAACATCAATTTTTATATTTTGTGTCAATTTAAATGTATATGTATTATTTTCATTTTGGTCTTGTTCAATTAAACTCAATAAGTGATTAAAATGTTCAACATCTTCTTCATTATACAAAAAAATTTTTATTTTTTTTGATTCTTTATATACTTTTATAATCTTACCTTTTATTTTAAAAAACATATATTTATATATAAAATTATATATTTAATATAAATATTCTTATACATTAGAAGCCATTTCGAATTCATTATCATTATAAGAAGTTTGAGTTCCTGTATAATCTGTAATTTGTTCACTTGTCAACTTTATTTTTTCAACAATTTTGGTATTGATAGTATCAAGACTTGCCTTAATATGTACTCGTAACACTCGTTGTAAATTACTTAAGAATACTAGATTTTGTACAATTTTAGTATCTTTTCGCCCAGGCACAACTAATACCTTTTTAGCAATTTGATCTGATAAAAACCTTGGTTGATATAATTTTAATTGAGGAATTGATCCAGTCAATGTTTTATTATATTCAGCAGACACTGGATATGATTGATGTGGATTTAGTAATGATTGACGTAAAGCCACAACTGTAGCATCACCTCCACTTAAAGTTTCATTAACATAATTATCAAAAGTAAATGCATAATTATAAACATTAATCAACGGAACTTCTCTTAATAATGCATGAACATTAATTGGTACAATATTTAATTCAACTATATTTAACTTTCTTGCTTGTTTTCGACTTAATGCCAATATACTAGTATCTGCAGATGTTGCATTTAAGAATGTATATAGTGCATTTATAGAACTTTCTCTAATACTATTTTCAATATTATTAATATAAATTGGTAATTTTGTATAATCACTAAAATACGATGTTTTTAAAGCTTGAGGAGGTGCTAAAACGTTAGCTGCATCACTCAAATAATTAGAATATCTCATTGTAGTTAAAGTTTTTAACAAAGTTAATTGATTAGATATAATTTTATTGACATTACTATCATCAATATTATGAGCATTATTAACTGATGAATTATATGTTTTACATAATTCATTAACATAAGTCATATTTTTTAATGTAAATTCAGAATTACCATTTAATATATCCTTAATACCATATTGATATTTAAGATGATCACTTGTGTTATTATGTTTTGGCACAAGTGTATCAATAGATGATGGGTCTAATATCATAGTAAGTGCAGATAATGGCATAAATGGTGTTGCACTAGTTGTATTATAGTAATTTCTAATAAAGTTTTGTTTTAATTCCATAAATAATGATGTGGCATTGTTATCTAATTGGTGAACTTCATTAAGAACATTATTAGCATCAGTTAAAATACTATTACAACATTCAATAATACCATCTAATACAATTGAAGAATTTGCTTTTTGTGTTTGTCCAACTCCATCTTCTGTCATATTTTCAACATACAATTGTTTATAATATAAACATTTTTTAATTAAAAGAGTAAATAATTTAATTAAAATAGGTAATTGAGAACGATATCGTTCAATAATATGTGGAGAAACAGAAGAAAATTCATCAACTAAATGTATTTTATTACTTAATTGTGGGTTTAAATCTCTTGTTAATAGTGTAGTTACCATATATGATACACTGGCACTTAAAATAGATTTATTATCACCAACCTTAAGAGTTACTGGTGTTCCACTAATTGTTAAGAAACTAGTGGTACCAGCATGATCTTTAAAACCAAGTCTGTCATTTAATAATAACGTAATCATAGTTTGATTAAAAGTACTTAACAAATTACTATATATTTTTTTGTTTGAAATATTATAAAACGATACTAAATATGTAGTAATTAAATGATTTAATTGATTTACCATAGATGAATCATTACTTAATGAAACACCAACTGTACCAATATTAGTTAAAGGTTCCCACATTTTAGATTGGGTATTATATGTTTTATACATGTCTTTATGTAACGTAGTTTGTTCTACATTTGGAACATTAGTTTTGTATAAAATTTTACTAGCAATTAATACCTTTATTTCTGGATTTTTAATATGTGTAGATACATTATTTAAAGATACTGCCAATTTTTCTAAACTTAAACCATCTTTATTATTTTTGTTCAATATCATTTTTACTAATAAGCTATCTTCCAATTTATATAATTCACTTCTATTTGAATCAATATTACTTTTATTTATAATAACATTAAATTTTTGTAACATATATTTAATATTTTCGATAAGATTTTCAATAATTTCTTGGAAATTACTATAATCAACAAGTAGTCCAACATCTGAAACAAATTTTAACTTAATTAAACCATTTGTATCAACATTAGCAAAATGATTTAATAAATCAAATGCTTTAGCTGCTCCAGCAGCATCACCCCCTTCTAATTTAAAATCTGTTAAAAACTTTTTAGTAATTTCATTAAAGTATGATAATATATTAAGTGGCGCAACAACCAATTCGTGGAACAAAATATAATGACTTTTATTACTATTAGTAGATTGATTTGATTTTTGGATTGCTTTTACAACAATTTCATATTTCTTATCGTTAGATGTAGATGCTTTTAATTCTTCTTTAAATAATTTAATAAATTGTTTAAATGATTTCACACTCACATCGTCTAAGTCATTATCAAAAGTAAGCTGTTCATCAATATTTTTTCGGAATGTTTCAATCATTTTTCTATCATCAACCATTTGTCTTTTTGCTTTTAATAATTCACTACTATATGCTGTTTTAGTATATTGATTAGATGGTGCTGGCAAATCATATTCATTATCTTCATCTAATATATCGAAATTTAAATTATTATCTATCGTTACATCTTCACCAGTAGCAGTTCCTTGATATTTTTCAATTAATGAATAATAACTATTAATATCTTTTCTTTTAAGGATACCATATCGTTTATTAATTTCATTAATTAACCCATTTATAACAACTCGTGAATCTTTAGTGCTTGAATAATATTTATAAATTTTATTAATTTCAGAAATAATACTATTTAAGTTATTTGTTGTATAAATGTCATTTTCAATATGTTTTGATTTATCAAAGATAATAGAAATTAGGTTACTCCAAACACTTCCAACTTCAGGTAAAAATGCAACAATTTCTTCTGATTTTTTAGCATTATCTAATTCTCCACGAGAAGTTTTATTACTATCATCAAACACACCTCGATAGAATTCAACTAATAATGGTAATCGAATATATAATTCCATTGCTTCGTCAATAATTTGTACATTATTGGCACCTCCCAATATTAATCTAGTTTTATTTTGTACTAAACTCTTAATATTAGTTGGATCTTTTTGTAATGAAAATGTACCAACAACTGTGTAAATTTTAGCAATCATCGATTTTAATAGTAATATGAAGTATTCATCATCGGTTTGGAATATATCATGTTTATTTTCAGATATCCCATCTACAATTGTAGGTGTATCAACAACACCTGCGGGTCGTGGAAGTTGTACTGTTAATGGTTTATGTACAACCATTGCTAATTCAGTAAGATTAGCTGCGTTATCTGCATCATAAAAATGTACTTGAAATGCAGAAATCCACAAATATTTAAATAGATGTTTATAAATAACATTAGGGCTCATAAATAATGAATCTTTGACTGAAGTATTTTTAAATCTGTCTCCAACATATGTAAAAGTAGAAATTAAATTCTTTAATACCGAAACACCTTCTAGTGATTTTTTACATTTTTGTAATATTTTTTCAACATGGTCAATATCTATATGTAAATCTTTCATTTGTGCTGCAATATCAGCACCATATCCAGTTAACCCATCCTTAGTCTCGACTGGTTTTCCTTCTAAAATTTTGTCAATAGGATCTTGAGCTGTATTTGAATTAAATAATTCAAATAACGCAACTAAATCATTACCAGATTGGTTAGAATACCATTTTGTAATAACTTGAACAGAGTTTAACATTTTTTGAATTTCATTAACTTCTTCAGGGTTGGCAACAATATTTTCAGTAAAGTTCATCAAATAAGTATCAACTGCTTCTATAGTTTTATATAAACCTTCTCTAGCTTCAAATTGCAATTTAACAAATGATTTCACTTTTGCTTTCTTATCATCGTCACTCTTAAGTGCTTCTCCAATTTTAGTTGTTTTTCCATCTGGTCCTTTATTTTCAATTGCTTTAATAGTTTGAAGATAATCATCATTTAATAATGTTAATTTATTACCAATAGTTTTTCCCAATAAGTTAGCATAGTTTTCTTTATACAATTTAAATTGAGTAGAAGATGCTTTTAAATTTTGTTTCATAGCAATCAAATTACCATAAAATTTCAATTTATTAACAGTTTCTTTCACTACGTTGGTAGAAGAGATAAGAACAGAATCATTAATTAATTTATTTTCTTCAAATAAATCATTGACAATTTTGTCATCATCATCACCACCAGATTTAGTATGAACAACTGTTTTAGAATGTTCTAACATATCAGTATATGTATCAATAGTAACAATCAAATTGTTGATATTATTTTGAATATCTCTAAAATAATTACCATATTTTCCTGTTTTCAAACTAGTGAGAGTGTTTGAAATTAACGTAAGATTATCTAAAAAGATTTGCTTAGCTTGTTTATCTGCAGATGAACGTCTCATTCCAATTAATGAATAATAAATGTTTCTGTTAGATAATTCTCCCAAGTTTTCATAAGCATCAAGGAAATTAGTTAAATTTTCATTGTAATCTATATCATGACCAATGTTTGACGAAATTACATCAGCACTCTTCTTAATTTCATCATATTTTTGATTAACATCATACATAAACAATTTAAACAATTCTTTAAGTGTAGTTTTAGAACTCTTAATTCGTTTAGATAAACCAGTATCTTGACTTGGGATACGTCCAAGTTCAGTTTTGTTTAATCCTCCTTCTTCTCCACCTTTTCGTTTAAAATTACCAACATCCATTTTCTTTGGGTCTTTAACAAAATCAGCAATAGCCTTTTTGTTTTGAAAATTATTCTTTAAAATTCCCATTGCTTCAATTAAGTTCTTTAAATCAACATTGGAAGTTTTAAATGATTTGATTAACTTGTTTGTTAAATCGTTCATGTTATTAGTGCTACTATATTCGCTTAATGTCATTTTAACAGTGTCTAATGCTTTTTGAACCTTGGCTGCATTTCTTTTAATTTGGAAAACGCCAGAATATGCTAAAGCTAATCGATCACTTGCTTCAGATGTATTATAATCATATGGCATTAATAATTGTGCAACCTTATCAAAATCAGAAAATTTAGTTAAAGCAGAAGCTAATTCTTTTTGCGTTGGATTGATTGTAACATCAAGTAGTTTTCGTAATGTATCCAATTGGTTATCAACTTCACTTAAAACTCTTTGATGAACATCTTGTATTGCACCAATTTCAATTTCATGTCGTGCATCAGATTTTTCAATAAGTTCATATAACTTTTCATACCCTTGTGCTAAAAATTGTTTTAATAACATAAGATTTGCAATTGAATCTTGAATTTCAACCTTGTATGAAGTATATTTAGAACATAATTCCTTTTGTTTTTTATTTGCGCCTGCTACAATAGAAGACTCATACCCTCCACCCATTACACTTGGTGAATAATTTACAAATTCTTCAACAGCTCCAGAAATACCATCTGTTACTACGTCAAAACGACTTCCACCTTCAATACTTCCAGTAATACCGTCTGCTACTACGTTAAAACGATTTCCACCCATAGCTGAAAATAATTCTTCACTAAGTGCTTCTTGTTTCCCACCATCCCTTCTAAATGTTCCACTGATTACGTATCCACCCTTAGCATCATCGTCAAATGAAAGTTGAGAGTCTGGGTCATATCTTTCATCCATTCCTCCTGTCATTGATGCAATCCCACTAACAAATTCTTCTAATGTTTTTTCCATATTCATTGTTACTAAGATTTAATTAATTTGTAGTATATATTTTTTAATATGTTAATTATATAACATATTAAACATATTTTTAAATTAATAAATAATTATTTATTTTGAAAATAAAAATAATTATTTAATTACATTTTTTAAATTATAATTAAGGTTGTGTTATAATTTTTTTAATTTTTTATTAATTAATTAAAATTAATAAAAAAATATATTTTTATTATAATATAAAAATATGATTTACATATAATATATTTTTTATTATTTTTAATTAAATAAGTAAAAGTATATTATTTAATTATTAATAAAATAATAACTTTTTTATATTAATATATATATAATAATCATATAAAACATAATATAATATATTCTAAAAATGGCAAAACGATATTGTGATGTATTAAGATACGTTGAAAAAAACGATAAAGATTTTTATGAAATTATTGATAATTTATGTGCAGAGTATTTATATAGAAATAATAACAGAGAAACTACATATTTATTACCAAATAAAGAATTAATTAAAAAAATAAATTCTAAAAAAGAAGAAGAAGCATTAGATATGTTAAAATCATTAATTATCCGGGGTATGTATAAATCCGGAAGTAGTGGTAAAGTAGTTAATTTATTAGGTAAAACAATCGATGATGTTAAAGAATTAAATGATAATATTAAATTATTTAGTGGTGCTTTATGGGGAAACGATAAAAAAATAGTATATAACTACAGTGGTGCTGATGTACCAAACGCAGTAAAAACTGCAAGTAAATCAAAATCTGGCGGATCATGTCCATATAGTGATATGGTCAATGGTGGTAAAGGAAATGCTGTAGGAGAAAGAACACAATTGACTAAAAAATTAGTTGATAGTTACAATGATGATAAAAGTGTATTTAAAGAAAATATTGCATCATTGTTACACTATTTAGAAACAAATCATAAGGCCGCATATGATTCTTGTTGTTATGTTGTTGATAACAACCCTATGGTTACTTGGTTTTTAATAATGGAATTAGGAAAAACAAAAAATTTAATACTTAGCGATGACATTTTTAAAGAATGGAATAATAAAGGTGGTATTTTACCTGTAGATGATTCTGAGAAAGTATATAGTGACTGTTTTGAAAATGTTGAAACAGGAGATTCATTATCTGAAATTAATAAAATTCGTCAAAATTTACTAGAATTTAAATGTTCAAAAGTTGAATTACCAAATGCTGTTGTTAAAGAATATAAAGATTTTGTTAATAATACTTCAATTTATCCTGAATTATTACAAAGTGTTTACAAAGCTGACCCATTGTTAAAAGTACTACAAGATGAAATAAGATTTTTATATGGAGATGATGAATTCTTCTGTGAAAGTGAAACAATTCATAATTTACAAAGTTTAGTATTTAAAAATTCAACATCGCAAAATGACCTAACAATTTGTGATAGTAGTCTTTACAAAAAGTTAATTAAACCAAATGAATTCTTTTTAAGTGGTCTAGAACATTTTGTAAAATCTCAATCATTGTTATATGTCCCTTTAAATAAATCTAAACATGACAAAATAGTTAAATCTATTAGTGGTGGAAATACTATTACATATAAAGGAGGAGCTTTACGTAAGAAGAAAGCCGGTAATAGCAAATTAAGCTTAAAGGCATTGATATCTAGTATTAAATCATTATCCAAAGTAGATCAGGATGAATTAAAAAAGAGAATATAAATTATATAAATTATATATAAAAAAAATTGAATATAAATATAATATATATTATATAATATAATAATGTATCCATATATTAGATGTTCAAATTGTAATAATTCATTGGGAGAGTTCTATGATTTATATATGTTAATGAAAAATAAAATGTATGAAGATGAATTAAAAAAAAATAAAATAGATGATGAAGAAAATAATATACATTTTTATAATAACATGCAATATAATAATATTAATATTGAAACTAAAAAAATTTTTGATGTATTAAATATTACTAATTATTGTTGTAAACAGAAGATGCTAACCAATGTTGAATTTAATTCATTATTATATGCATTTGATAATTAATATTTTTAATAATAATATTTTTTTTTGTATTTATGCTAATAAATTTAAATACAAACTGAATAATAATAATATTAATAATAATTTTATATTATATATTAATTTATACGAATTTGATAAAAATATATTATTATTAATAATCCTACAATTTTTATCATATTGTATAATATTTATATATGAATATATATTATTTCTTATTGTTGGTATAATATTATATTTTGTACTTAATTTATTATAATTATTATCTATTTTATTATTAATATCTAATTCATATATTTTATATATATCATTTAATGGTATACATATTGTTACATTTATTATTTCATTATTTAATTCATATTCGTATATAATTGTATCTATACATATTATTTCATACTGAATTAAATTAATATTAAATTGTCTTTTTATTAATAAATTATTATTAAAATTGTATTTTATATTTTCAAGTTTTAATGTATCAATATCAATATTATTAGTTTCATTATCAATATAATAATAATAATTATCAATTATCTTTAAATTTTTTGTATGTTTTATTTTATTTAATTTTAAATTTGGATATATATAATTATATATTGTTGCCCGTTTATTTATAATATGTGACATATTGTTGTTAATTGTAATTTGTTTTGTTATATCACTAAAATTTAGTGAATCATTATATGGTGATATATATAAATTATCAATATTTTTATTTTTTGATTCATATTTATTTAAATCTGTTATTTTTTCTTTTAATTTTACTAATCCTAAATTATTATTTATACTTTTTATATTTATATTTTTTTTATATATTATATAATCAAACGTATATATAGTATTATTATGTAATAGAAATATATCTTGTTTATCTATAATACATGAATGTGGTGTAATTATATATTCTGGGGATATTATAATTACTTTACATAAATGTATTGGGTTAAATATGTTAGATTTATTATATTCTGTTATTTTACATGTTTTTACATCAGGTATAGTAATGATATCCCCAATAATATCAAAAGGTATATTAGTTATATTAAAATTGAATGAATTTATAAATAATGGTTTTAAAAATAAGTTAAATAAAAAAAATAAAAGTATATTCATTTTTATCATATATAATTAAAAAATATATATTTTTTATAAAATAATTATTAATTCATTTATAGAAAATCGCAATGTTTTATATTATTCATATATATTATATTTTCTATATGTTTTTGGTCTTTATCTATAATATGATTATCATTATAATTATTATTATTCATTTCATAATCTAATTTTAATATTTTATCTTCAATGTTATAATTTTCTACCCCACATACAGTAGGTCTACGATCTGCTGGTATTACTTTGAGTTTTTTACCACTATTTAAATTTTCTTTTAAATAATTTGTTGATTGTTTTGAAAAGACTTTATTATTTTCTTGTTTTTGTATATAATTGGGTATTGGTATATAATTATTACTTTCGTGAATTTTTTCACCCTTAGGTAATAAACATATAACTATAATAATTACTGCTAAAAATTGTATATAATTTATTAATTCCATTATATATTTTATATATATATTTTATATAATATTATATATTTTATAAATTTTAAATATTATCACATTTAAAAAAATAAAGTTGTTAATTATGCTGAATATTTAATTAAATTAATATTAAAAAATCCACATAATTTTTTTGATTCATCGATATCTTTATGTTCATCTTTATATATAATTTTATTAACATTAGATGCGGCAAGAACTAATACACAATTTGTACATGGTGATCTGGTTACATATAATGTACATTCTTCATATTTATCTTTAAAAATTATACAATTTAATTCAGAATGTATCATTATTTTTTTAATTAAAACCCGATCGGAAAAATCAATATTATTATTATCAACTCCTTTAGGTGTAGAATTATACCCAGTACTTATAATTTTATTATTTTTATTGGATACTAAAATAGAACCAACTTTGATTTTATCTGGTGATTTTTTACTTACCGCGTCTGCAATATCCATATAGTATTTATCCCACCCTGGTCTTATATTTTCCATTTATAATATAATTATATATATATTTATATAGTATATTCAATTTTAAATTAAAATAATGTTTGGCAAATTTTACTTATTGCTGCAGATAATGGTAAATTTATAGGAGATGATGTATTAATCATCTCTAATCCATATTTTATACCTGATGTATATGATGTTCCTTTAAAAGTATTATATATTTCATTTTTAGATATTTTTTTTTCCGGGGTTTTATCTTTTATTATATCTAATAAATAGTATCTTATTAATTTTTTATCATAAGAACTAAGATTTAAATTATATATAGTATTTAATAAAACAGGGTTTGCTTTTTGTACTAATGCTTGAATTTCCATATTTATTAATTCTTCCTGTAATTGTTTATTATGTTTTTCTATGTATTCTAAATATATTATAAATATTAAACTTAATATTAATATAACATACATCATAATAAAAATTTATTATATATTATATTAATATTAATATATTTATGGAGTTTTTTATTAATAAATTAGATGATATAGAAATATACAATAATAGTAAAAATGAATATAAAAAATTATATGTTGAGAATTTTAAATTAAATAATATATGTTTTAAAAACAATACGAATCATGTTGTTTTTTATTATTTCAATTTATGTAAAAAATTAATTAATATTGATTTTAATAATGATGAAGATACAATTATACAGTGTTTACATATAAATAAGTGTAAAAATTTAGTTAGTATAAATGTTCCTTATGTTAACCATATGATTTTTGAAAATATAAATTTAAAATTAATACTTTTTAGTAATGTTGATTTTTATAAAATTTCATGCATTGGATTAAAAAATGAGTTTTTAATTATTAATAACTGTATTAAAGTATCTAATTTAACAATCCAAGGTTGTAATAAATTAAAAGCTATTTATATTAATAACAATATTAAAGAAATTACAATACTAAATTGTCCAAATTTAGTTACAATTTATTGTAATAATGATAATATCATTACAAGTTTTATTTTAACAAATAATAAAAAAATTAAAAATATCTATACCTTTAATAATTCTAATTCAAGTTCAAGTTCTGATTCAAGTTCAAGTTCTGAACAATATATACATACTTTAAAAAAACGAAAAATAACTATAGGAAATAATATAATTTACAGTGTATATTATGAAATTTTGGATTATATGATTTTAAATTATAATATTTTATATAATTATAATGAATGTGTTAAAAAAACTGTAAACTTTGATAATTTAATATTTTTAAATATAACAGATTGTAATAAATTAAATTTTATTAAATTTAATAATAAAATTATTGAAAATATATTATTAAATAAATGTAATAATATTAATATACTTTCAAATTTAGATAATAATATAAATACGTTAGTAAATATAAATTGTAATCAAATTAATATTATAGAATGTAATGATATATTAGATTTAACAATTTATGGTAATTGTAATAATATAATTATTACAAATAATAAAATTATTGAACAATTGGATATAAAATTACAAAATGTTGTGGATGATATTAGTATTAGTTATTGTAGTGATTTATTATATTTAGACATTGATATTAATATATGTAAAAAACTAACTCTTAATATTTTAGATAATTTGTTTTTATTAAACATTCATGATATGTTTTGTTATGAATTAAAAGTTATTAGTTGTATAAATTTAAAATATTTAAAATCTGTCAATCTTTTAAAATATAAATTTATTGACCAAACTATAAAAACAAATATTGATAATTATATTGAATTAATATTAGTAGAAAATAAAAAAATAATTATAGATAATTGTCCAAATTTATATGATATTGAAAATTTTATAAGAATTTATAATTATGTTTATTTATGTAATACTCCATATGTTTTATATAATAAACTAACATTATTAGAACATAATAATAATGTTAATATTAATAATAATATTTGCGTTGTTTGTTTAGAAAATGTTACAAAAAAAGATTTTATTAAAACAAATTGTAAACATTATTATCATTTAGAATGTTTATATAAATGGTTTATACATAATAATAATTGTCCAATATGTAGAAGTTCTATTAATGAAAATAATAATTATTTATGTCAATATTGTTTCATACATAATAATGACAATTCTATTGTAGATAGTTTTGGGTTTTATTCTCATGAAGAATGTATTGATTTCATTGTTATATAAATTTTTATATTGAATATATAATATTATATTTAATAATTAGTATTTTTTTATTAAATATGTCAAATAACATTGTAAAAAAAATATATAACCAATCTATATCTTTATTGTTTTTCAATATTGTACATTTTATAACATATAAAGATATCAATTTTGATAATAATTTATTTACGGATATAGATAATATTGTTATAACTGATTATGATACGATAACGATGAATATTTTTATTAAATTTTATGAACAAATATTTAAATTATATAATTTTAATTTAAATTCATTAATTGATAATATTAAATCATTTTATAATATAAATAATTTTAACAATATAAATTATGACCAATTTATTATTTTATATAATGATTATTTAGATAATTATCCAAAGGTTTACATTAATAATATTAATAATTCTATTGATTACTTTCAACCAAATTTTTTATATAAATATTATAAACATAAAAAATATTATAAATATTATAATTTTATATTGTATTATCTACATAAAATACTTTTTATTTTAGCTTATATTATTTTTAATTTACTTTTCTTTATTACTAGGTTTTATCAATTTTATCATTTGCCAAATTTATTAGATGAATTTGAGGTGTATGTGGGAGTTGCAAAAGGTAGCGCAAGATTAATATATATAAATATTGTATTGATATTTATACCAAGTTTAGTTAATAATATATTTAAAATAGCTAATTTAATAAATTATAAGATGTTGGACAAAACTAATAGTACATATTATAATCGTATTGTAAACAATATAAAATTATTTATAATTTATATGCCATATTATTTTGATTTTCATTTTCATTATTTGTGTGGAAGTGTAATATTTATATGTAGTATTATACATGCAATTTCTCATATATTCTCTTTTTATACTATATCATCAATCAATAATTGTTGTATATGGAATAATTTAAATTTAGATAAATTAAATTTAAATGAAAATATGAACCATAGTATAATATATTATTTATCTATTATTTCCATATGGACTGGTATTTTGTTAATTATTATTATTTTTATAAATATTTATATCATATATTTATATTTTAAAAACAAAATAAGACATAGTACATTTTATATTATACACACATATTCGTTTTTATTATGGTTTGTGATATTTTATTTACATGGTCGAGATAACTGGTTGAGAAAAACAAAAATATTACATTGGGTATTACCTATATTAATTATATTTATGTTTAATAAAAGAGATAAATTTTTCTATTTGCATAAAATAAAATGTATTAAATCCGACATTTATAAGAATAAATTTATTAGATTAACATTTTTTAAAAATGAAAAATTAAAAAAATGGTTTGATAATTCCAATATGGATATTGGAATTAATTTCCCACAAATTTCAAAATTAGAATGGCATACTTTTAGTATTGTTACATCCCCAGAAGATGATTATATTATTTTATATATTAAAATTTTAGGAAAATGGACAAATAATTTACATAGTTATTTAATACAAAATAATTATGTAAATCATGATTATATTAATTTAAATGAAAATAATCAATTATATATGTATATTAATGGTCCTTATAATAATGTATTACAATATTATAAATTATACAAAGTTATAACATTTATAACCAATGGTGTAGGTATAAATACATTTATTTCATTTTTAAGAGATTATATATATAAAATGTATAACAACGATGATAAATATAAACATATAGATATGATTAATATAATTTGGATAATTAATGATCATACAGATTTTCAAATATTTCAGAAAACATTAAATAGTATTAATCAATATAAATTAAATGATAAAATTAAACTATATGTATTCTTTACTTATAATATTTTACCATTTTCTAAAAATTGTTTACAGTTTTTACAATATCATATTTATAAAATTAATAAATATGATATTGTATCTGGTTTATATTTAGATAATTTAACAGTTATAAATAAACCAAATTTTAAAAATGTGTTTCAAAATTTAATACTTTTAAATAAAGATTATGACAAAATTGGTATATTCTTTTGTGGAAATTTCAATTTAAAAAAAAAAATTTTAAGAAAATGTTATAAATATTCTAATAACACTTATAATTTAAAATTTCACTTTTATAATGTAGATTAATTTTATTTACATTCTATCTATTTTTTTTATTTATGGATCAGCAGCACATACAAATTCAGCAATGATTTCTTCAGTTGTCATATTAGTTACATCTGTATCGTGTGGTACTGTTACTGGGATATATACAGTTATGTTTTGAGGCAAGATTATACATGGAGGTGATGTTGGTGGTAATGTTGGGATTTCTGTTGATGTATTTACTTGAGTTACGGCTGGTGTTGGGGATGGAAATGAAGTTACGGCTGGAGTTGGTTGAGGGGCTGGGAATGGAGGAATTGTGATGGTACAAGGACTATGTGTTACAGGTATTTCAGTGGTAGGCACTGGTGTTACAGGTGGAGCACTAGTAGTAGGCACAGGTGGAGCTGGAGTTGTAGGCACAGGTGTTACAGGTGGGGCACTAGTGGTAGGCACAGGTGTTAAGGGAGTAGTTGGTGTAGAATTTGGCGTTGGTGCTGGAGTTGGGAATGGTGGAATAGTAATTGTACAAGGACTATTTCCTTCATCAATTGGTGTTACAGAGGGAGTTGGCACTACGGTTGGTGCTACAGTTGTATTACCAGAAGCAGCTAAAATTTCAGCATCCCAACATGTAGAATAAAATTCGTCTATGTTAAATTCCCACGTCCATTTAAATGAGTATTCACCAGGTTGAATATTGTCTTCTAGATCGAAACAAATTGTACATAGTGCTCCATCAGGATCATCGCAAAAATTTGGACAATTTTGGAAACCTTTGTAATCAACTTCTCCAAAAACATGAATTCCATTACCATGTTGATAGTTAACATCAAAAATGTCATCATTTGGTTGTGAACTTCTTGTAATAACAACACCACCATCTGGAATAAAACCATCATTTACGCACGTATCGGCCACGTGGTTTTTTGCTGCGTATGCTAAACATACTGTTTGTTTTTGATCATATTTTGCCATAGGTGTATTTACTGTATATATATTATCTGGTGAATCAATTGGACATTGACACGTATCTTGAGATCTAGCAAATTGTAAATTTGAATCTGCACCAAATCCACTTAATTGAATATCTTGAAATGCATTTTCTGAACATCTAGGCCAACCTGTACATTTTTCATTATTATAGAAAACCGCATCTATAGCATCACTTGTATCATAATCAGTACAACTTACCCAACTGTGGGATTTTACATATTTTGTCATTAAAGCTAATATAAATACACGTTTCATCATTTTTAAAATTTAAATATATTAAAAATTGATATCGATATATATATAATATAATTATATATTATTTTTTAAGAAATATTAAATAATTAATTCTTAAAAATTAGTAGTATGTTATAATTATTTTAATTTTTTATAATATTTATGAATTTTATAAATTAAAACAATTGATATAATATCAATTATAATTGTAATACCGTGTGGAAATACTACAAATTCTGTAATTGTTGCAATAGAATAAATATTTAATGCAACAATTGATGCAATAATTAATAATAATACAATAACAAGTATAGCAATTTTTAATGTAACTTTGTCTAAATATATATATATATATTATTTTAATAAAAAAAAAGTAAATATATGTAGTAATGTTAAATATATAATATTAAAGGTAACAATACTAATAATAATATATTAATTATATTTTTTTTATTTGCAGAATTAGATCTAAACGAACTAGGGACAACTATATCATCAATTTGTATAGTTGAATTATTTGGACAAACAAATTGAGATATAATATCTTGAATATTTGTATTATGATCTCTTGGGATTTCAATTGGAATATATACAATTTTTGTCATTGGGGCTGGCGGTAATGTACAAATAGGTAATGATGGGGACGGAACAATAGTTAGTGGTACAGTTGGTTCTAATGTTGGTGCTACAGTTGGTGCTACAGTTGGTGCCAACGTTGGTGCTACAGTTGGTGGTGGTAAAGTTATTATTATTGGTTCAACCGCAGAACATAAATTACCATTACAAAATGGGTGAGAATCTGGACAATTTGAACATGGTTGACCGCCTTCAAACCATGGTCTTCCTAAAAAATTTCCAGCTTCTAAATAATTACATACAAGATAAATACCAAACTGGCATTGGTTATAACTGCATCCTAACTCTGATGTTTTGGCCCATAAAATTTGACTTGCGTGGTCATATATACCCACACCTATTCGATCAACGGGGGCATTTAAAATTTGATCACGATAAGCATCAATTTCATCTATAAAAGCTTGTATCCCATTGTGAATTGCATCATCAACATCTAACCTTGATGTTCTATATAAATTTTGTCCATAACCATTAGTACTATGTGCAAAAACACATGTTTCTGCTAGATTAGCAGCTTCTTGTTGTAAAAAGTTATTCCATGTTAATTCTATCATATTAGCAGCAGGAACAACAGTATTATTAGCTCTAAGATTATTATGCATATATAAAGCATGGTGCATTCTATCACCATTCATATCACCATGTGAACTTACAATACTAAAAAATAAGAAATTAATTAAAATATAAAACATTTTTATTTATATATTATTAATCAATAGTTTTTTTTTAGAAATAAAATAATTATATATTAAAAAATTGATTTTATTTTATAGTATAAAATAATATAAAATGGATAATGGATTATAAAAAATTAGATAATAAGATTTTTGAAAGGTGTAAAAATTCGTTATACAGAAAATTTAGAAGTAATGGTAATATTTTTAATGATATTAATGAAATATTAAGTGATAATATAGTAATTACTGGATCTATGATAATATCTGGAATACTTAATGATCATTATTATGGAGAAACTAGATATATTGATATTGATATATTTGCAAATCATCATGATGAATTGTATTATGAATTATTATATATTCTTAATACTAGTAATGTAATACGAAAAAAAGAATATTGTAAACATACATATAATTATAATATAGAATCAATTGTTGATTATAATATATATAATATTTATGATATACAGAACAAATGGATTATTAAAATAGATTTATTAACAATTGATATAAAACCATCTGAATTTATTAAAAACACAAGTGATTTAAATATTGTAAAAAATTATTATAACGGTAGGTCAATATATTCATTATATCATATAAATTTAATTAACCACTATGAAAACATTACACATATGCCAGAAACTGAAGATTCTTATTATAGAATTATAAAATATGTAAAAAGGGGATTTCATTTCTCTATTTTTCATATTTGTATTAATAATTTATATATTAATGGTTTCCCATTTTTATATAAATTTAAATATGATGTAGCAAGAGAAATTATAAGAAAACATATACATAAAAAAAATTTTTATAAAAATAAAATTATGAATTATAAAAATATAAAAGATTATAAAAATATAGAAGATTATAAAAATATAAAAGATAAATTAGAAATTGATAATATACAAAATAAATGTATAGATAAATTACATTGTATTATTTCTTAATTTATTTAATTCTAATTTTATTTTTTTAATTATTAATTTAAACCAATATATGTTTAATATATAGCCAGATAATATAAATATAAATAATGTATATTTTAATATATAAAAATTTGTAACATAATCTAAATTTATATATAAATATATTATACTAATACTCCAAATTATAACTCTAGTTAAAAAGTAAAACAATGTAAACAATAAATTATTTATTAAATTTAACTTTTTATTTGATATATTTAATATTTTAAACAAAACTTTATTATTTAAAAATATAGTTGAAATTTCACCAACCAATAAACATGGATGAATGAATACAAATATTTTTGTATAACCCCCCATTATACTACAACATATAAAAACAATATGGTGAAATATAGTATCAGTTTTTCCAAGTAATGGGTAACACTTAATAACATTAATTATATCATATATAAGATATCCTAAAAACATATTATTTGTTTTTACAATATTATTAAATATGTTTAAATAGTCAATAGTTGGATTAGATGGAATTTGTATTAATTCAGGTGTTGTAAATTCTAATAAATTATAAATACTATTTATACTTTCATATGAAATTTGTATTGCATGAATTGTAGATATAAAATATGATGATATTATTATTGACTTATTTTTAATTTTATTTGGTAAAATATATTTAAAAACACTATTACATATATTATATCTAATACCCCATAATGTTAATTGTAATAATATGTTATATATAAGATTCATAGTTATTATAATATTATAATGTTATAAATTCAATTTTAAATTAAAAAAAATAATAGTTATTATTTAAACTTTAATATTTTAATTTTATTATTATTATTTACATATATCATTTGGTTATTTTTTTTATCTTCAACGATATCCCAATTATCTGCAGAAAATTCCATAAATGGAGATCCAGGGTATAAATATAATTTTAAACAATATTCTGAATATTTTTTTAAATTTTTTACAAGTCGTTTTTTCTTAAATTGATTTCTAATTATTTTTTGATAAAATTTTAATTTAAATAATCTTAAATTATATTCATTTAATTTATTTTTACCAAATTTACATATATTAATTTCTTTCATATATTCTTTTTTTAGTGTAAGAAATTTTTGAAAAGTTTGAATATCAGATTTTTCAAAGAATTCTTCACATATAATATTTTTTTTAATATATTCTGTTTTTGGTGTAAGATTTTTATAAAAACTTTGAATATCAGAATTATCTAATAAATTATCATCAATCAATATACCTTTTAAGTATATTTTAAATCCTCTATTTATATATTTTTTATATCTGATTAATCCTTGTCCAATTGGAATTTTGTTTGTTTTCTCAATTTTATTTATTATATCATCATAATTTAATGAATAAATAAATATACCGTTATAATAGTTTTTAACTAAATTTAAATCAAAATGATTTTTAATATATTTAATTGGTGAATCATATGTAATAATTATATCTATTTTTAATCGTGTATTATTATATTCAAAATAAAATCTATTATATTTAAATATATTACGATCAAATAAATCAGTTCTTCTATGATATCCTGGGGTATAATGTGATATTCTATTATAATTATTAATAATTTTATCAGATTCCATATATTCATTTAAATATACTAGTAATGGGTGATTAATAGATGTTACACTATTATTAATATAAATGTCAATATCATCAGATTCAAATTCTTTATTAACTAATGATGATAATAAAGTAGAACCAGATATTACACATTCATCAGATAAATAACTTTCAATATTTTTATAATGATGTTTTAATTTATCTGCAAGTATACTTTTTAAACATGTATTACTTTCGTTATCAATAAGCTTAAATCCGTGAGAATTAATCATAGTTATTATGTATATTTATGATCAATTAAAATCAATTTTAAATTATCATTAAAATCAATTTTAAATTATCATTAAAATCAATTTTAAATTATCATTAAATTCAATTTTAAATTATCATATAATCTAACTCATAACCATTTGATGTCTTATTCCACTTATTTATTTTAATTAATTCTTTATGTACTTGTTGATGATGTAATTTACAAAGTATTACTAAATTAGATTTAATATTTTTTACTTTGTTTTCACCCTTTTCAAATGTACATTGAAATTTAATATGATGTGTGTCCAAATTATTTCTATTTTCTATATCGTCCATATCTTTACATATATAACAATAATCAACATATACTTTTTTATTAAATGATGATTTTTTTGTATTTAATAAATGTTTACTATCTTCTTGATTATGATTATCTAATATTTTATTCTGTATTATTAAAGATTCTTTTTCAAACTTTATATCATTAAATATAAAGTTTGCCACCATTAAACCATAATTTCTTTCTCCAATTCCATCCTTTAGTTGTCTAGTATATATTAATTTATTTTTTTTAATTTCAACTGTTAAATGTCCAATATATACTTTATCTATTAATTCCTTATCAATATAATTATTAATATTGTGTATATGACTTGCAAATATAAATGATATATCATTTCTTAAAAAATTATTAATTGTTGTTGAAATTATTGATAAGCCAGAAATATTTTCACTTGTACTACATATTTCGTCTCCTAAAACTAAACTGTTTCTATCTGCCATATTTAATATAGTTTTTAATTCTAACATTTCAATTTCAAATGAACTTCTCCCCCTAAATAAATCATCATTCTTATTAATTCTTGTAAAAATTTTGTTATAAGGATAAAATTCAAAATTTTCTGCAGATGTATAAATACCAGACTGTGCTAGAATAATATTTATACCAATTGACTTACTATATGCTGACTTTCCGCACCCGTTTACACCATATAGTAATATCCCTGTTTGTTTATCATTAATAAAATTTACATCGTTAGAAATATAACTTTCATTATCTAATATTCTTTCTATTATTGGATGTTTTATATCTGTACAACTAATATAACTTTTTCCATCATACTTATCATCAATTTTTGGTCTTGTATAATTATGCATTAGTGCTAATTTGGTATTACTAATAATTACATCAATATTAGATATAAATTCGTTTAAATAAATAAAGCATTTTGAATATTTTGTATATAATAAATTACAAACATATGTATATTTTTGATTTATTATTACATTTAATTTATTATATAATTTTAAAATTTCATATGACTTATTAATAAATTCTGGTGATGTTATTTTTACCATAGATTTTAACCTATTGTCAAATAATAAATCTTTATATTTTTCATTTTCTTTAATCTTTTCTTGTAAAGTTTTACATCTGGCTTTTGTAATAACCAGAAAATAACCAGTTTTGTCATTAAATTCTAATGATAATTTATTGTCTATTATATCTGATAATTCTTGACATAACGTTGTCATCCATAATTTAGTATCTTTTATTTTAGTTATAATATTATCAACATCTTCAAATATATTATCATTAAAAATAGAAGTTTTATATAAATTATTAATATAAAATTGCATATTGTTTAAATTAAAGTATTTTAAATATTCATCATAATACTCATTAAACTTATCTAATAATTCATAATTATAATAGTCTTTATAATCTTTTTTAGATAATTTAATTAAATCAATAATATTAATATATGATACATTTAACTTACAGTATAAATTCGGAGTTATATCACAGTTTTTTAATTTATTGTGGTATCTTTCTATATCTATAATATTTTTTAATTTTTTTTCATAAGATATAAAATATTGTATTTTTTTATTATATTTTATTATGTCTATCATATCATATCTTTTATTTAATTCATCTATATTTGTAATAGGATTAGTTAAATTATTCTTTAATTTTCTTTTTCCCATAAGTGTGGATGTATAATTTATATATTTAAATAAACTATCTGTTCTATTATCGTTTGAAATAATATTTAATTGATATAATGCATTATTATGACAAATTAATGATTCACTATTATAATTAATAATTGGTTTAGAAATATTAGTTATAGATGTATTATCATAATTATATATAAAATTTAATAATGAAATATAACTTATTAATCCAATTGTATTTCTTTCCATGTTAATATATTCAATTGGACTCAAAAGGTTTGTATTTTTAAATATCTTTCCTAAAAATTCATTCTGATAAGTTATCTTACTAAACTCTTTATTATAATTTTTATTAATATGCAAAATTTTAGTAATATTGTTTAATAGATGTATTATTATATTTTCATCTTTTTCATCTAAACTTATACTATCATATATAATCTCCCTTGGATTATGAATAATTAAATATCTATTTAATTCTTCTAGTAGTTTATTAATATCATTAACATATATTTCATATATATTATTTTTAGATGTTATTATATCTATTGTAGATAGACCCATTAAATAATTATCTTTTATTTGTTCAATATAAATAGATGTAATATTATTATAATCATTAAGTTGTACGTCATCATCTATATATGTCGTTATACTATATATTTTTTCAAGCACTCTATTTTTTTTACCATTTTTACCTTCAATTTGACGATATACCGGAATAGTATACTCATTATTAATTAATATTTTAATATATTTATCTAATGATACACAGGGAAAACCTAACAACCAACTATTTGATTTAGATATCTTTTCTATATTTTTATTCTTTTTAGTTAATACAATATTTAATATATTACTAATTTCTTTCAATTTAACTGGTTCTTTTTCAATTCCGTAAATTTCCATAAAGCTGCCTACTTGTAATAAAACTATATATTTTTCATATCTGTTTTCATATAATTTATCATAAGATAAATATTCATCTACAACATTTGTATTTATCTTAGCTATAGTCATAATGTTTATATATAAATATGTTATCATTTGTTAAAATAATAATAAAAAAAAATAATAAAATTATTTGTTATTAACTTACCAAAAACTTGGAATATATGAACTTTCTGGAGAGTCTGGTTGTATTTTTGTTTCTTCCATTTTATTAATAATATCTAAATCAAGGTCATTACTTTCATTACTACCATCATTACTTTTACAACTTTCATTATCGCTATCATCATCATTTGAAAATGCATTCAATTCACTCAAACTCTCTTCTACATCTTCTTCATCAAAACCATAATAAATTACATGTGAATCTAATTTAGACTTTCCGTCTAGACATAGATGGATTTCTGGTGATCCCATTTCAAACCCATATTTTTCTTTCATTATTTTAATAAATATATCAACTTTTTCTTTCTTATCATCAAATTTATTTTCCTTAATATCATCTAAAGTTAAATATATACCATACACGTAGTTATGACCAGTATCAACATTGATTAATGTTGGTAATCTACACATACCGAATTCCTTTAAAAATTGTTTACTTAATAATTTATAATCTGATAATTCTTGAACACCATATAAAATTGTTGGAGAAAATAAACTTGTAGAATTTCCCATTTTTAAATATTATTATACTATTAATTATAGTAAATATTTAAAATGAAATTAAAAATAAATAATTTATTATTTGTTATTATACTCATTTAAATCTAATAAATAGTAATTATATTAATAAATAATAAAAACAATTTATATATTAAACAATTGATTAAATTATAAATATAATAATATGAACTCAGATTTAAATATAATCGTAACAACAATTAACAATGAACTTCAACGAAGGTTTAATATAAATGCACAAACGTTTCAAGTAATGTCAATGATTAACTTTAAGGTTGCAAATATGATAAGCACAGGGTTTACACATTTGCCATTTAATTCTATTATTACAAAATATTATAATATAATTAATGCTATTTATAATAAATTAAGTAAAAAAAAATATCATATATTGTTTATTATTTGGTGTATGTCTATTTATAAATATAATAAAAAAATAAGTTCTTACTATAATTTATATATTAAAAGTAGATATAAACAAATGATTAAACCAAAAGAAGAAACAAGTATTGTCACAACTGTTGATAATATAGAAGAAATACAAATTGTAGAAAAGAAGAAAGAAATATATTTATCTATTGATGTTTCAGATATTAAAGAAACTATTGTTAATATCATTAAATATATACAATTAAATCCAAATATGTTTAATACCAATGTTTCATATAAATTGGTAAATTATATTGACAATGAGTATACACCTGTTTATAATGAACAAGTTGAATTTAATGATACTAATTTTAACGTACATGGTAATATTATAACTGAATATTCAGAATCTGTTAAAGATAAAGTATTAATTAAAAAGTATAATATTAAAATTAATTTATATAAAGAGGAAGAAAATAAAGAATCATATATTGATTATATTAATAAATTCGTTGTACGTCAAATTAAATATGGTAATGTTGTTAATTTAAAGTATTATAAAGTTCTAAGTGAAAATTTAATTACATATAATTTTTACAATGAAGATATTTTAAAATGGCAAAAAGATATTCAATTTATTGAAAATGGGTATTTTTCAGAACATAAAGATTATCTTTTCTCTATTATGAAACAAAAAATGGAATACAACATTGAGAACAATAATTGGAACAATTTGTTGCTTCATGGGCCAGTAGGTTGCCATGCAATTGATACACCAATTTTAATGTATGATGGTATATTTAAATTAGTACAAGATATTAAAATTGGGGAAGTATTGATGGGAGATGATAGTACACCAAGAAAAGTATTATCTTTATGTAGAAATAAAGATATGATGTATAAAATAACTAATGTACAAAATCAATCATATACGGTTAATAAAGATCATATTTTGTGTTTGAAATATTCTACAAAAAAAAAAATTAAAAATAAAAAAGATAGAA
>Ga0255039_10000130_pt1 | contig 25210 bp, 23 predicted proteins | sample BC1_12_1_MG_FD_181713 | JGI IMG/M metagenome (GOLD analysis project Ga0255039, IMG submission 181713) | Seawater microbial communities from Strait of Georgia, British Columbia, Canada - BC1_12_1 | ecosystem: Environmental > Aquatic > Marine > Strait | place: Canada: British Columbia | collected... | reverse complement strand
GCGTCACGAAGCGCGGGGCAAGGTGGACTGGGCATTCCTCGATCGCCTGCGCGAACGCTGGAAAGGCAAGTTAATTGTCAAGGGGGTGCTCGGTTGCGAAGACTCGGTACGCATTCGAGATGCCGGGGTCGACGCGGTATATGTTTCAAACCACGGTGGGCGGCAATTGGACAGTGTGCCCGCCGCGATTCAGATGTTGCCGCAAATCAGGGCAGCGGTCGGTAATGATTACACGTTGTTGTTTGACAGCGGCGTGCGCAACGGCGAGGCGGTCATCAAGGCGCTCGCACTGGGAGCAGATTTCGTGTTTATCGGCCGCCCGCTGCTGTATGCGATGGGAGGTCATGGTTACGCGGGGCTACAGGAAATGATCGAGCTGATCAGCAGCCAGATCGATATCAGTCTGGCGCAGCTCGGCTGTACCGACATCAACGATATCGATGCCAGTTATATCCTCGGTGGGGCTGCATCCACCTCTGTGCCAGACGTGTAGAGTAATTACCATGAGTGAATGGAAAACTGCTTATCGTTCGTTCTATTACGATACTGCCGAACTCCCGGAAGATATTGTTCTATCGCCGCAGCAAACCGCGTTGCTGGTGATCGATATTCAGAATACATACATGGAGGTCGATGCCGATCCGTTCGAGGCCGAGCGCTGGGCGCCGTTTCGCGAGCGCATGAACGACAAGGTCATCCCAAACACTGCAAGCCTGATCGCGGATTGTCGTAAACACGGTGTCGAAGTGATATTCGCGCGCATCGCCTGCCTGAAGACCGATGGGCGCGATCGTTCGCTAAGCCAGAAAAAACCGGGTTTCAATTATTTGCTGTTGCCGAAGGATCGCGCGGACAGTCAGTTCGTACCCGAACTCACGCCAGGTGAGGAAGACATCGTCGTGCTTAAGACCACCGACAGCGCACTCACCGGAACCAACTTGAGGCTATTGTTACGCAATATGGAAATTCGCGATGTCATCGTCGCCGGTATTTTTACCGACCAGTGCGTCAGCTCGACCGTGCGCAGCCTCGCCGATGAAAGCTTCGGCGTAGTCGTGGTCGAAGATTGCTGTGCCGCGGCAACCGATGAGTTGCACTTGAACGAGCTGAAATCGATCAACATGATTTACTGCCACGTGGTCCAGTCCGAAGATGTTCACCAATTTCTAGAATGAGTTGAGCCACCTATGTCACAGAAGACACCAGAAGATGGCGTCAATCCAGCGGTTCTGAGTAATTATTACGAGGTACCTGCCGTCGAGCCGGTCGACGATGAACTCTGGTGTTACAGCGATCGCCTGAGTTACTCGCCCGGTGAGACGGTTGCCTTCCATGTATCCACCACCGCAACCGGCTATAGCCTGGAAATAGCGCGTGATTCGCTTGAACTTGAAGTGTTGCTCACCCGCGATGGGCTGCCAGGCCAGCGTCATCAAACCCCACCCGATGCTTCGGTGGTCGGTTGTGGCTGGCCAGAGAGTTTCGAGTTTCAAATCCCCGTGGACTGGCGCTCGGGCGCTTACCGGGTTACCTGCCGCATCGAAACCAGCGGCGGGGGCAGCCTTGAGCAGCATCATATGTTCTTCTTGCGTTCGAATGAACCCAGGCGGCAAAATCGTTTACTGCTGGTTTCCGCAACTGGCACCTGGTGCGCCTATAACAACTGGGGTGGATCGAACCATTACGAGGGTATCACCGGACCAGAAGGCAATCAGTTTTCGCCGGTTGTTTCGCTACAGCGCCCATGGCCGCGCGGCTTCGTGGTATTGCCAGATGATGCACCGCGCGCCGCGCTTGCGGCCAGTCCCGCTCACGATGAACCGGTATCTTATCCCCACATGGAATGGGCCTACGCCAACGGTTACTCCAAGAAGTACGCCTCCGCAGGCTGGGCGTCCTATGAAAACTACTTTATGAAATGGGCCACTGCAGCCGGCTTCGAAGTCGATATCATTTCGCAATACGATCTGCAACTGCGACCGGATGCGATCGAGGATTACCCTTGCCTGGTGTTTATCGGTCACGACGAATACTGGTCCTGGGAAATGCGGGATAGTGTAGATACTTACGTCGAGGACGGCGGCAAGGTGGCGCGTTTTGCCGGTAACTTCATGTGGCAGACCCGCCTTGAGGACGAGGGCCGCCGCCAGGTTTGTTACAAATCCCGCGCCAAAACGGAAGACCCGCAACGCGACACCCCGAGGATTACCACCAGCTGGGAACTGCCACAAATTGACCGCCCGGGTGCACTGACCTTTGGCTTGAACGCAATTCGCGGAGTCTATGCGGGCTGGGGCGGATGTGTTGCCTTCGGGGCCGGTGGTTTCCCCATTTACCGTCCTGAGCATTGGGCATTTGAAGGCACCGGTCTCGGCTACGGCGATGTCCTCGGCGCACAAAGCGGGGCATTTGGCTACGAAGTCGACGGTCTGGATTATGTCATCCGCGATGGGTTGCCTTTTCCATCCGGGAAAGAGCAGGTACCTGACGATCTTGAAATTCTCGCAGTCGGACTCGCATCCAATCTCGAAGTCGCGCGCGGGGTCGATCGGAAAACCCTGTTTCTCGGCAGCGATGACTGCGAACTGCACGCAGAAATTCTCTACGGTGAAATCACGCCTGAAACTATCGCCCTTGCCGGCCGCGGGTCGGGCATGATGGTGTCGTTTCACCAGGGCAAAGGCGAGGTCTTCCATGCCGGTAGCGTCGAATGGGTTGCGGGGTTGTTGCGCAATGATCCCCAGGTGGAACGGGTAACGATGAATGTGCTGACCAGGTTCCTGGCACGTTAGCCCGCGCTCGCTGGTGTTGCCAGCGATCCGCTCGAGATTCGGTCGCGGATCTGATCGCAAAGTTGTACGAACGGCGGATCACGCTTCAGTTTATAGGCAATGGATGCCAGGTTGAGCAATTTGGTATGCTGAAAATATTAATTATTGGATTTTTCAAGATAGCCAAAAAATTGCTAAGCTGCAATCCTCCATTGTGCAATCATGGCCGGCGCAACGTACGCCCGGCCAACGAGGAAACCAGTTATGAATGATTCAATTCAGCCAACAGTCAAACCATCGGTATGCCCGCTCGATTGTCCCGATACCTGTTCGCTGCAGGTTACTGTCGAGAATGGTGAAATCAGCAGGGTTAAGGGGTCGAGGGTAAATCCTTACACCGCGGGCGCGATTTGCGACAAGGTGGCGAAATACTATCCCGACTTTGTGCATGGCGAGCGGCGTCTGCGCACGCCGTTGCTACGCAGTGGCGAACCCGGCAGCGGCGAATTCAAACCCATTGGCTGGGATGAAGCCCTGGCGATGATTGCCGAGCGCACGCAACAGGTGGTTGATGAATTTGGGCCCGAGGCGGTGTTGCCGTTCAATTACGCGGGGCCGCATGGTCAGTTGGCTGTGGGTTCGATGGACCGGCGATTTTTTCACAAAATTGGTGCCACCCTACTCGATCGCGGACCACTGTGCGGCGGGGTACGTGGCGCCGCCTATACAAGCCTGTTCGGCAATGCGCCGGGTATGCCGCCTGAACAGGCGGCAGACGCTGATCTGATCGCGGTCTGGGGTAACAATGTGACCGTCTCCAACCTGCACCTGGCGCGCGTGATCAAGCAGGCGCGCGAACAGGGCGCCCGCCTGATTGTGGTCGACCCGAAGCGCACCCGCATCGCCGAGCAGACGCACTTGTATCTACAAATCGAACCGGGTACCGATGTGGTACTGGCGCTGGCCGTGGCGGCTGAAATTGAAAAACGCGGCAAGGTAAATGCAGCCTTCGTCAGTGAATGGGTGTCGGGCTACGACGAATTCATGGTCGAGGCCAGGCGTTACACACTGGAACAGGCGGCTGGAATATGTAAGGTTCCGCTAGAGGCCATCGTCGAACTGGTCGACTGGTATTGCACAGCAGACAAGCTGGCGTTGTCCATCGGCAACGGCATTGAGCGTGGCAAAAGCGGCGGTTCGGGGTTGCGCGCAATCATGTCGATCTCGGCGTTGCTGGGGCAATTCGGTCGCCGCGGCGCCGGCGTAATCGCCAAGCCGGGGCTTGCTTTCCCGACTACCACGGAGCGCTTGCAACGCACTGATTTGATCCCCGAAGGCACACGCATGCTGAACATTGTCGACGTCGGGCGTCACTTACTCACCGACGATCTCGATCCACCGATTCGCGCGGTGTTTATCTATAACCACAACCCGGTGGCCACCCATCCGGATCAAAACCGCATGATGCGCGCACTGAGCCGCAATGAAATATTCAAGGTGGGAATAGATGTCGTCATGACCGACAGCATGCGTTTTTGCGACATCGTGCTGCCGGCGGCCTCGCATTTCGAGTTCGACGACCTTTACACCGCTTACGGGCATAGTTACCTGCAACGAGCGGAGCCGGTCATTCCGACCGTCGGTGATTCACTCCCCAATACCGAGATCTTCCGTCGGCTGGCGCGGGCCTACGGTTTTACCGATACCATGTTCGAAGACAGTGATCAGCAGCTTATGAATGTTGCCGTCGATGCGGACGATTCGCGCTTGCAGGGGTTCCGACCCAGTGAAATTCCACTGGACCAGGCGCTATTGATGACCGCCGCGGAGCAACAGGAGATGATCATGTGCAATACGGTTACGCCTGGGACCGCATCGGGCAAGATCGAACTTTTTTGCCAGGACCTCGAAGACCAGTTTGGTTACGGTGTACCACGCTACGAGACGGTGCCCAGATCGCGACCGTTTAGCGTGATTACGCCATCTTCGTCGAAACGCACCAACGCTACTTTCGGTGGTGACGCCGTCAGTAGCGGGCCAGAAATTGTCGAAATAAACCCGTCCGATGCAGCGGCAGCGACGATTGTAGACGATGCCCTGGTCGAGCTTAGTAATGACAAGGGTAGCGTGGTACTGAAAGCGAAGCTGACCGACGCGGTAGCCCCCGGGATTTTGTATTCGCCCAAGGGCACCTGGCTGCACACCAGCGATACCGGACAAACGGTTAACGCGCTGATCGACGCGGACATGAAGACCGATATCGTTGCGGGTGCTTGTTACAACGAAACTTTCGTTGATCTGCGCCCGCTTTAGGGGCATTGCAATGTATAAGTTAACCGAGCCGATGATGCAAATTATCCGCAACTACAGTGCCGGTGCGGTCGCCACGGTTAACGACGACGGCAGTCCCGCGGTTTCGCCCAAGGCAACCTTTGTCATTGTCGATGACAGCTGTATTGCCTACGGCAATATCCGCTCCCCGGGGAGCAGCGCCAACCTGCTCAAGCGACCCGGGGTCGAAGTCAGTTTTACCGACATCCTCGCACGCATAGCGGTGCGGGTTGGCGGCAGTGCGCAAGTCGTGGTGAAGGATTCTGAACTGGGCCAGCAATTGATGCCGTGTTTCGAAGAGCATTGGTCAGCCTATCTTGATGTGATGCAGGATTTCGTCTGCATCTCGATTAACAAGGCCGAACTGATCAACTCGCCCGCTTACGATGTTGGGCTAACCCGGGATGAACTCGTTAAAACCAATTTCGAGAAACTATCCAGGCTGGTTTAGCGGTTTTACGGGTAGCGCCCCCATTGTTTATTGGTCATACCCGCGCAAGCGGGTATCTCGTACCAGGTACTTTCCAGTCGTTTCAAGATACCCGCTTGCGCGGGTATGACCATTTTGGCTCCTTTCACAGAAGATCCGGCTTGTGGTTCGGTCCGTTTGGTAACAAAATTCGCAGGTGTATCGGTAAAACTGGAATTGTGTTGGAGCAGTTGAAGAATCTCGGTCCGGATGAGATATTCCGTCATCAGCAGGCTTTATGGGAGCAGCAGCGGCTTTACGTATCCGGGCTCTCGGCCTTCTACCAGCAATTATGGCAGGGTCAAAAACCACCCGTTAGTTTGAGGGATTTGCCCGAATTGCCATTGTCGTCGAAGGCGGAACTGAGACTATCGCAGGCGCAGTCCCCTCCCTTTGGTGATTATCTTGCCTCCACCCGTGCCGGGGTGACACGGCTGCACCGCACCTCGGGCACCACCGGGCAGGCGATGAACCTGGCCCTGTCGGCGCGTGACTGTGAAGTCACCGAAATGATCGGCGGCCGCGCCCAGCGTTCCGCGGGTCTGACAGCGGATCATTCGGTGGTGCATTGCCTCAACTACCAGATGTGGATGGGCGGGGTAACCGATCATCTTACGTTGGAACAAACCGGCGCGATGGTGGTGCCATTCGGCGTGGGGAGCACTGAATTGTTGATCCGTATGATTATGGAAACTGGCATCGACGCTATCTCCTGCACGCCGTCTTATCCCGCGGTACTGGAGAGAACGCTGAACGAACACTTCCCGGATCTCGGCCCGCGAGACCTTGGCCTGAAACTGGGCTTGTTTGGCGGCGAAGCCGGTCTCGACGATCCCGCATTTCGTAAGCGCATTCGCGATACCTGGGGCATGGAGCCACGTAATGCCAACTACGGGGTTTCGGATGTGATGTCGAATTTTGCCGCGCAATGCGAGCATGACACGCGGCTCCATTTTCTGGCGGATGATTTTCTGTTTGCTGAAATTATCGATGTTGAGTCAGGAGTAGCACTACCGATGGAGCAGGGCGTTGAAGGTGAACTGGTGTTAACCCACCTGTTGCGAGATTGTCAACCATTGGTGCGCTTTCGCACCGGTGACATCATCGCCGTGGATGACACGACGCCTTGTCAATGTGGTCATCATGGTATGCGTTTTCGGGTTGTGGGGCGCAGCGACGACATGGTGGTGGTTCGCGGCCTGAACGTTTTTCCATCGATGGTGGCCGCGGTGATCAATGGCTTTACCGAGCTATCGGGAAACTATCGCATCGTGCTGGATAAGAAACCACCCTATGATGTATTGCCGATTTCGATCGAGCTCGCAATAGTCGATCAAGTGGCCGAAGGGCTGGCCGGCAATATCGAAACAGCGATCAAGCAGTCACTGGGTGTGTCCTGCAAGGTTAATGTGCTGCCTGCAAACAGTTTCGAACTGACCGAAGGTAAAACCAGGCGAGTAGAGAGGACACACGAGTGAGTAAATTCGAGTATGAGACGGTAATCAGTACGCTGGGCAATAGCGGGGTACGCACGATTTTGCTGAACCGTCCGCAGCAACTCAACGCGATGAACCGAACTCTGATCAGTGACGTGGTGCAGGCGTTTGACGATGCGAATGCGGATGATGCAACCCGGGTTATCATATTTTCAGGAGCAGGCCGGGCGTTTTGTGCAGGAGACGATCGCAACCAGCACCAACATCCCGCCAGCGAAGACGAGGCGCTGAAATTTGTGGAACTCATCCAACAGGCGACTCGTGCAATCATGTTTGGTTCCAGGCCCGTGGTGGGTGCGATCAACGGATGGGCGGTCGGCGGGGGATTCGAATGGGCGCTGAATTGCGATTTTCCGATCTGGGCTGAGAGTGCCAGGGGCTTTTTCCCGGAAGTATCGCTGAATCTGTTCGTAACCGGTGGGGTTACCTCGTTACTGCCGGCACTGGTCGGCCTCAACAAGGCGCGCGAGATGCTTTTCCTCGGTGAACGATACGATGCCAACGCGCTGCTGGAGATGGGTGCGGCCTGGCGAGTCACGGCAGATAACATGCTGATGCAAACTGCGGTCGAGGTTGCCACGCGGTTAGGAAACCTGCCTCCGCTATCGGTACAGGCGATGAAATCGGTGCTCAACCAGACCGCTGCTTTTAGTCTCAATCAGGCTATGCAACTGGAGACCGAAGCCACGGTTGCCGGGTTCATGGACCCTGAAACCACAGCCCGGCTCAAGGATTTCTGAGCAGGCCAATCTGTACAAATCATGTGCCATAATTTGCCTTCGGATTAAAATAGAAACGGGGAGCGATTCATGTCATCCGAAGCAGATGTAATTATTATAGGCGCCGGGGCTTCCGGCCTGTCAGCAGCTAAGGAATTAGCCAGGCTAGGCCTGAGCTACATTGTCGTAGAAGGCTCGCACCGCATTGGTGGACGGGCATATAGCGAAGAAATTGCGCCTGGAGTCTGGTTTGACCTGGGATGCAGTTATTTACATCAGGGTGACACAAACCCGTTTGTTGCCATTGCCGATGAACTGGGCGTGACCATTGGCAAAGAGCATGGTGATCTTTTTAAAGAAAACAAACTTAGTCTTTACGAGGATGGTGCGCTCCTGAACCCTGGCGAACGCGAAGCTTTTCTATCCAATCAAAATGAGTGTTATGCAGCTATTCATGCTGCAGCAGACCGGAGCGAGGATGTAGCAATTGTCGATCTGCTGGATCTGGAAAGTAAATACGCCATGACCTATGCGAATATTATGGCATCGACTTATGCGCAAGACATCGATCAGATTTCTTCCATTGAAGTTGCAACTTTTAAAGAAGGCCCCGATATTCCCATCCTCAATGGCTATGGTAATCTGGTTGCAGCCTGGGGCCACGATATCCCGGTTTCATTGAATACTAAAGTTGAACGAATTGATTATTCTAACAAGGGTGTTTCGGTTGAAACGTCCAGGGGAACCCTGCGGGCACGGACTGTGTTATCGACAGTTTCCAATGGAATTCTCGCAGCTGGTGATATTGAATTCACACCAGCCCTGCCCGATTGGAAATTTGAGGCGGTTTTGGGATTTCCAATAGGTACGTTAAACAAAATCTGTATTCATTTTGACAATGATGTCTTTGGTCCCGAGGGCCGGGGATTTCATATCGTTTGCGATGAGGACGCCGGCGCAGCAGGATTCGAGGCTAGTGTCATGGGGCAAAATACAGCCATCGTGTTTATCGGTGGCCGCCATGCCATATGGCTGGAAAAGCAGGGTCAGCAAGCCAGTCACGAATATGCCGTAAACCAGGTTGCCGAAGTGTTCGGAAACGGCATACGCAAACAGGAGATGCGCTCGATTGCTACAGCCTGGACTACAGATCCGTGGACCAGGGGGTCATACTCCTGTGCGTTACCGGGTCACGCACACCAACGAGTGGAGCTAGCCCGGCCCCTCGAAGATCGTCTGTTCTTCGCCGGTGAAGCCACAACCATAGGTGATCAGGGTTGCTGTCACGGCGCTTACCGGTCTGGTATTCGCGCCGCACAGGAAATAGCCAAAGTAATTACAGCCTGTTGAGGATACAAATCACTATAACGCGATGATCACCGGGCGTTCCTGGCTTTACTTTACGGTAAGAACTGAACAGTCCGCACGCTGGGAAACCTTGTGTGAAACACTGCCAGTTACGAAGCCTTTCAGATTACTAAGTCCTCGTCTTCCCATAACAATTATGTCGGTATCCATTTTTTTGGCGACTTCAAGAATATTGTTTGCATAATCGCCGGTAAGAATTTCCGCAGTAACATTAGTCACCCCGGCCTTGCGCGCGCTTGCGGATGCGTTATCTATTATTTGCTCTCCAAGTAAAGCAATAACCCTGGCTTCTTTATCGTCGCTTGCGCCGCCAATGAAGCGCGCAACTGTCGAGTAGGTATCTTTCTTGTCGTTTACCCGTGGTTGCCTGGAGTCAGAGCGGAGTTCCACTTCAGCCATGCGCGTAAATTCTTTGGAGGGATGATCATGGGTCAGAACATGAACCAGGGTTAGCTGGGCCTCGTATTTAGAGGCCAGGTCTATGGCCACTACCTGGGCATGCCTGGCGTGAATGGAGCCATCGATTGCAAGGACTATATTTTTAATCACGTATTATTCCCCAAATTCGTTACCGGAAAGACTGCTATTGAAACCGGGATGCTAGCATTACAGCAGCTCCCATTGAAAGAAAAGATTATTTTCCGAGTGTCGGCACCATTTGTAGCTTGTGCTGCGAGCACTCATAATGCCCGCATTTGTCGAGTTGAAATCCACTTGACTTGCAGCTTCCCGGGGGAAGCATGAAAGTTGTCAGTTACAACATTCAGTTTGGTCGAGGTCTGGACGGGGTGATTGACCTTGTGCGTACCTGCCGGGCAATTCGTGGTGCCGACATCATTTGCCTGCAAGAGGTCGATCAGGGCTGGAAGCGCAGTGATGAAAAAGATCAGGCCGCGGAAATAGCGGGTTTGATGCCGAGTTATTACTACGTTTACGGATCCAGTTTTGACGTCGATGCGAGCAGTCGCGCGGCGCATGGCGCTGTCATCAATCGGCGTCGCCGACACGGCAACATGATTTTGTCACGCTGGCCGATTCTGAGCAGTCGTAGCCTTAATCTGCCCAAGCAACACTACGTGGACAAGTTCAATATGCAGATGACCTGCGTCGAGGCGGTGATCGACACCGGCACTATCGTGACCCGGGTCTACAGTTACCATGGCGGCTATCTGGAGGCTGCTGAACGTCTCACCCAGGTTAGGGACTGGGCTAACTTTTTTGCGCGTTCACCCACCGAAGCAGGCGCCTGGTCCGGCAAACCTGACATCGATGGTGACGACTGGAGCAATCAGCGTAAAACGCCGCAAATGCCGCAAACTGCGATTGTTTGTGGTGATTTCAATGCAGCTCCCGATACCGCGGAGTATCAGTTACTGCTCGAGTCGACGGCACTGACCGATTGCTGGGAGTTGGTAGACCCGGCCAATCTGCAAACAACTACGCTACGAAAAGAAACCAGCGCAGATATTCAGGTAGATGGCAAGATTGATCATATTTTGATCACACCAGATTTAAGTCATCGCATCGCAGGGGTTGCGATCGATGATGGCGCGGATGGATCCGATCATAAGCCGATCCAGGCAATCTTCAAACTAGTTTGAGAGCAATTTTTTTACCTGGGTACTGCTGATGACTCGATTGTTCTTCACGTATTCCTCGTGGTTTTCCTCGACGCGTGAAAGATCGTAAACATAGTTCACCATGATGCCAAGCGAGTGTTCCATACCTTTATCTGATGGATTGCCGAGGATATTGATTCGCTCAAGAATGGCGCCATTTTTCAAGTGAAACCTTGCCACTGGGTCTATCGGCTGATCACCGCTGTTTTTCTGTTCGAGAAAGTAACTCGCGGCGAGCTTCTCCAGCTCGGTCTGCATGTCTTCGTCGGCACCCGCGCTGAATTCGGCAAGTAACAATGCGATGTCTTCCCGATCCTGCGCCTGCAATTCCAGCCAGCGTCTAAATCCCGGCGCCGGGGAAATGGTCGAAAAAATTTTCAACTGTGGGAACCGCAGCTTCAGGCTGGTCGCAACCTGCTTGATCAGAAAATTGCCGAATGAAACACCGGCCAAACCAATGTGGCAATTAGATATCGAATAAAAGATCGCACAGGAAGGATTTTCCGGAGCTTCGCTTTCAGGATCACGTTGCAGGATTTCCCCGATGCTTGCAGGGATTTTGTTAGTCAGCGCAACCTCGACAAAAACAAGGGGTTCGTCCTCCATCGAGGGGTGGAAGAAGCCGTAGCAATAGCGATCCGAAGGTTGTAGCCGGCTGCGTAGTTCCGACCAGTTTTCGATTTCGTGAACCGCTTCATAAGCGATGATTTTTTCCAGAATATGAGCGGGTGTGGTCCAGTCGATCGGCCGCATTGACAGGAAACCGCGATTGAACCAGGCGTTAAACAGATGGTGAAAATCGGTATCGATCTTTTCCAGCTCCGACTTTTTCCGCATCGACATCAACAGGTGTTCCCGCATCTTTACTAGGCGCCGGGTCCCTTGTGGCGCCAGGTTGATACGTCGCAGCAATTCCTGGCGACCTGGTTCGGCGGTAAGGGTAACGCGTAACAAGTTAGTGGCATCGGAATTTCGTGCATAGTCCTTGATAGCACTCTTGATTTCACCGGTATCGATGTCGTAATCGACGAGCAGGACGCCAAAAAAAGTAAGCCGCTGTTCATGGTCCAGCTTTTCGAAGGCATTCAGAATCCGTTCGGCGAGTAACAAACTCGAATACTCGCCATCGGATTCCATCATCATCCAGCATAGCGACTCGATGGTTTCGGTTTCCTCGTTGAGCAGGTGCTTGCGTAGAACCGCTGGCGCCCATCGAGGCAGGTTCAGCGATGGCATTAAATCCTGAAAAAATTGCATGGCCTTCTACCCTGAAATTCGTCCAAGTCTAACCTGTAATGAGGTAATTAGTTGCTGATGGAGTTCGCAAAACACGCAATTAGGATCAACTGGACTAACAGCACAGACCTTGCTCAAACAGTCATGATATATGGCAGGGACAGTCGAGAAGGATGGGCCGCGGTTGCGGATTACTGATAAATGATTTTCGCGGTAAAGTTAACGGTGGTGTCATCGTAATTCAGGTGTGATTTGAGTTCCTGCCACACCGTTTCTGAATTGATGATTCTGACATGATCGGTGTTCTTGGTGATCAGCAGCCTGGTCAGCGGGTATCTGGCGCAAAACTGTTCTGAATCAGCAACCGTGCTCTCGGAGTCGGACTCGTCATGTGCGATTAAAGTGTAATCTCCATATCTGGCCAGGGTCCTTGCGAGTTCGAACTTTTGATACTCGCTGCGATAAGTATTGGTAAAGCTGTTCGCATATTGTTTCACCTGGTCGGCATGCAGGTTCAGCTTGACCAGCTTTTTAAGGACGTACAGCTTGTAGTTAAATATGGGTGAGATCAAAAACAGCGGTCGGTCCTTGACCAGCGCAGGGCGTGCATTGGCAATGGTGATGCATCCGGTCGAATGGCCGATCATGGCGCAGAGTCCATCTTCCGAATTTTGCACCGTATGCAAAACGTGGTTGGTGGTCGCTATGGACTGCTGCAGGGTCGCGGGCATCTTGTCACTCAAGCCATGCCCCAGGTGGTCAAAGGACAACGCGGTAAATCCGCATTGGGCCAGCCCTCGCATCAATGGGAAAAACTGGTGGGCGCCGCCGCCCCAGCCATGCACGAACACCACCGTAGGTCCCTTGCCAGTCTGGTAGGCCTGGATCTCGCCATCCCTGGTTTTAATCACGAACTGGTCTATGCCGCGCGGCAGGCGGACTGGTTTGATATCAGCTGTTTTGGGAGTGAACAGCAATGCGTCGATCTTGTTGTCCGTCCATCCTGGAACAAACTTGCCCATGAGGCCGGCCTTTTTCTTCGCAAAGAAAGAAAACAGGTTGCCTACATTGGGTTTACCGGGCAGGAGTGTCGTTTTTTCCATAGGTCGATGCGTGTTTTTTTTATGGCAGACAATATTACCCTATATAGCCCACGCCCGAATTATTGAATAGGGGTAAATATTTCACTCCAAAAGAAGTAAATATGTGAACCAGGAGTAGGTTACTAGCCAGATTCCGGCTGTTGAGCCGATATTTTCAGTTATAACCCCGCGGACTCGCGATACCCCGTCAAAACCCCACGGGTATTGGTTATCGGCATGCGACAACGCTGTGCCAGCGCCTCCAGTTCAGTGGCATGCATGGAATCCAGTTTTGTCAACACAGCGAGGATGGCAACCTGCGCCGCTTCGCTCTTACCGTCATCGATTTTTAGTGCGACACCCAGGTTTTTATCCATCAGCGCAGCGGTGTAGACGCCATCCGCTCCGGTTTTGACGATAACTCTGCGCCCGGTTAGTTCCATGACTTCGGTGCAAAGCCGACCGCTGCCGGCGACCATGAAGGGATTCCCCGCAATTGCCGTGGTAACACGATCTATCGCGCTACCCCTGGTCGCAGGGAGATCATCCGGCACCGCAAGCCTGGCGAAAGCGGTTGCTATCGACTTTAATGGCAATGCAATCACCGGAATTCCGCAGCCGTCGCGACTCCACGGCAGGCGATGCATGTCCTGGTCGGCCATTTCACCAACTGCGTCCATCCAGCGCTGTTGCGACGGGTGCCCGCGTTCAATGTAACCATGCGTTTCTTCTTCGAGAAAACGCGCAGTTGTCAGCATGCCGGTATGTTTGCCGGAGCAGTTATTGTGGATTCGTCCAGGCTCCACATGATTGAGTATCAACGCGGCAGCGGCCTTGTCGTTAGACGGAGCGTGCGGACCGCATTCGAGCGCGTCATCGTCGAGGTCGAGGCGTGTCAGCCAGCTGTGTACGGCTGTCGTATGCTCGGCTTCGCCGCCGTGCGAGGAGCAGGCCAGCGCGAGCTCGGCAGCGCTCAGTTGAAAATGATCCGCAGCACCGGATTCGACCAGCGGCAGCGCCTGCAGGGCCTTGATCGATGAGCGCGGATACACCAGCGCATCGACGTCCCCCCAGGAATGTACCAGCCGTCCGTGGGGGTCGCATACCGCGATCGCGCCACGATGGCGATTCTCGATGACCTCACCGCGTAAAGTGTTAACCAGAACAGGGTTACTCATTTGATTTCAGCCTCGGCCAGCGTTGAATCGTGATCATCGCCACCCCGACAATCGCGAGGCATCCGCCTAGCGCAATTTTTGTTGTCAGCGATTCACCGAGAAAGAATATACCACCAAATACCGAGGTTACCGGCAGTAATAACAGGAATGGCATGACCTGGTTGACTGTATAGTGACCCAGCAATCGATACCATAATGCGTAAGCAAGCGCGGTCATGATCAGGCCCAGGTAGGCCACGGCCGCCCAGGCGGCGGGTGATGCGGTTTGAATTTGTTGCAGTTGATTCTGCTCGAACAGGAAAGAAGCAACAAATAGCTGTGGGGTGGCAAATAACGCCACCCCGGTGATCAGGCGGAAGCCGCCGATATTGCCGAGCTTCTTGATCATGATCTGGCCCACGGCCCAGGTGAAAGCGCCGCCAATTACCATGAAAGCATAGACCAGGTCTCCGGCGAGTTTTGGCTCACCGATGATCAGGATCGCACCGGCAAACGCGATGGCGATGCCCAGACCCTGTTTCAACGAGATGCGATCGCCAAACACCAGCCACGCGAGAATCAGACCAAAGGGCACTTCCAGTTGCACCAGTAGCGCCGCGGTCGAAGCGTCGATACCGCGAACGCCGTTAAATGTCAGGCTGTACTGCAACGCGGCGCTGATCAGTGATATCCAGAAAAGCTGTTTGAAAATTCCGCCTGGCGGGCGAAAAAACCAGACCATGCAAAACGCAGTGAGGGTAAAGCGCAACGCCATCAGCAAGATGGGTGAGAAATGCGCCATACCCGCCTTGGCAACGATAAAACCCATGCCCCAGATGACCGCGACCGAAATCGCCATCAGTACATCGACCGGCTTCATTGCAATCAACAGGATATTACGGCCGAATCAGGTTCCCGGTTATACGGCGGCAACGATACCGACTTCGACCAGTAGGTCGGGGGTCGCCAGGCGCGCCTCGATACAGGCTCTGGCCGGTGCGTGCCCATCAGCGACCCAGGCGTCCCAGACTTCGTTCATTTGCGCGAAGTGGCCCATGCTGGCAATCCAGATCTGTGCCGAGAGGATTTTATTCTTGTCGGAACCGGCCTCGGCGAGCAGGGTATCAATCTTCTGTAATACCTGTTGGGTCTGTATGGTGATATCGGCGCTCGCGTCAGCGGCTACCTGGCCGGCGAGGTAAATGGTATCGCCATGGATCACGATCTGGCTCATGCGTTGGTTGGTGTGGTGACGGGTAATGCTCATGACTACTTCCTTGGGTTAGCGGTTAACGGTAAGAATTTTGCGTGGGTATTCGGTGATGTACTCGGTTCCGGTATCAGTAACAACTACAGAGTCTCCGATGCGTCCACCGAGCCTGCCATCGACGCTGATGCCACCGTCGACCGCGAAAGTCATACCTGCCTGCAACACAGTTTTGTCACCATGTTTGAGTTCCGGCGATTCGAGATAGGCCATGCCGATCGAGCGCCCGGTGCGATAGCCGGTTGCGTAGCCCCGTTCGCGGTAAACTTCGTCGGCGGCCTGGGCGATTGATTCGGCCGTGACGCCGGGACGCATCGAGGCAATGGCCGCCTGTTGCGCGTCGATTGCTGCCTGTTGCACCTCGGCGGCTTCATCTGACAATTGCTTGATGAAAAACATGCGATCGAAACCGAGTTTGTATTGTTTGAATTGCGCCATGTTGCAAAAGCAGAAATAAACCGGGTCGCCTTTTGCCAGCGGTTTTACGCTGGCGCGACGGTGCACCATCGACGTGTCGCTCCCCGATTGCATGATTTGCAGGTTATGGATCATCGGCGAGATGAAAGCTTCCCAACCCCGGGCAGTGAGGAAACTGGCCGCCTTGCGGGTACCGGCATCGATGACGGCGAGGGCAGCTTCAAATTCCGGTCGGCCCTCTCCGAGCGCACCCTCGGCGCCGTGCATCATCGCCCCGGCGATTTCACCCGCCTGTTTCATCACCTCGATTTCCTCGGGTGACTTGATCATGCGCATTTCGCCGAGTAATGGCGCGATGTCATGGAGTTGAATACCCGGCATTTGATCGTCAAACCAGTTGCGTACGATCGGTGGCAGCGCAGCCAGTTCAACGCCGATCTTGCCCGGCTTGCTGCCGATGGCGTTGGCGAGTACGTTTTCCCAGCGGTTCGCGCCTGCATCTTCCCAGGTGGATACATTTTCCACCCAGGTCATCGCGCCGACCATTTCGCTTTCCATCAGCGGGGTTATGACCTGCGCTGTGGTGTTGGGTCGCACCAGTAGAAATGTGGGGCGACCGAATTCGACCGAAAGATATCCCCAGAATCCCGCCAGGTAAGCAATCGAGCTTTCATCGGTCATGATCGCCAGATCGATTCCGGCGTCTTTGAGGCGGGACTGAAATTCGACGGTGCGTTGGCGCGTTTGTTCTAACATCGTTAATTCTGGATATCGACTGGAGACGGGTGTATATATCATACCGGTCCCGTTAAAGGAAAGAATTTGCAATGTCCGCCAAGGCCGTTCTCGCACAGGCGCCCGAGTCCATCAGGTTTGATACCGGAAGCCACCCAGATTCCTGTGGTGCGTTACGTACGCTGGAGGTCATCGGAGAAATCGAGGCGCGCGCGGGCAAGCCTGCGATTTGCAGCAACCAGGCGATGATTTGGGATTGCCTTCGGCTGGCCGGTATCGAAGATCGTTTCGAAGGTTACGGGCGATTACTCGAGGAATTTCAATGAGATGCGACTTGTTCGCCTGGAGCGCGTCGGCGAATCTCGATTTCGCCAGCAGTGCCTGGGTGTTCGATTTTGCCAAAGGCGAAGCGGAGGTCAATGCCAGGGATAAAAAATTACAGGTTTTGCTGGTAGCGAGCCCGAAGTAAACCCGGAGAAGTAGACCTGAAGTAGACCTGGAGAAGTAGACCTAGGGCAGAAAAAATTATTCCACTGTTGCCCGTTTTTTACCATCGGTGAGGGTGATATCGATTTCATCTCCGGCCGATAATTGTGTTACCGAAGTTACCAGCCTGTCATTCTTACTGATGGTGGCAAAACCACGTGCCAGCGTCTTCAGCGGGCTCAGTGTGTCCAGGGATCTGCTGTGCAACGACAGCTGGTGGCGGGCGAGCAACAGTTTCTGGCGCATTGTCGCCTGGTGATTCTCGAGTAATCGGGCCAGTTTTTGCTGGTGTTGACTGATGGTGAGTTGTGGGCTGGTCTGCGCCAGCGTGGATTGGCACAGCTGCAGGCGATGCCGGTCTTCACCGAGGCGCAAACGCAGGCGTCCGAGCAAGGCGGTATAAGCATGGTTGAGCCGCAGTTTCAGTTGCTCGAACTGGCGCGTGGGATGCTGTTGGTCGAGCGCCTTCTGCAGATAGCCGAGGCGTTCACGGGATTGGGCAAGCCGCAAGCCGAGCTGACCAAGCAGGCGCGCCACGCGGTCGTCGATGCCCTGCATCAGTTCATTGATGTCTGGGGTGATTGATTCCGCCGCCACCGAGGGTGTCGGCGCGCGTAAATCGGCGACGAAGTCGGCAATCGTGAAGTCGATTTCATGGCCGACCCCGGTTACCACCGGAATCGGGAAGGCATGTATATCCCGTGCCAGTGCCTCGTCGTTGAAACACCACAGGTCTTCGAGTGAACCTCCGCCGCGCACCAGCAGCAGCACATCGCATTCCCCGAAATCTATGACCTGCTGTAGCGCCTGCCGAATATTACTGGCCGCGGTTTCTCCCTGTACCGGGGTCGGAAACACCACCACCGGGATATGCGGCGCGCGGCGAGCGATAACCGATAACACGTCGCGAATGGCGGCACCGCTGGCCGAGGTGACTAGCGCGATCTTTTGCGGATGCGCGGGCACGGGTTTTTTCAACGCGGGGTCGAACAGGCCTTCCTGGCCTAACTGGGCCTTGAGCTGTTCGTAGCGTCGCATCAATTCACCCACGCCGGCATCTTCGAGGTGATCGACCACCAGCTGAAACTCACCGCGGGCTTCGTACAGTGTAACCTGTGCCCTGACCAGAACCTTCTGGCCGTTTTGTGGCTGGAAACCGAGCCGACTGTTACGCCCTTTGAACATCGCTGCGCGACACTGCGCTTTCTCGTCTTTCAGGGTGAAATACCAGTGTCCTGAAGCGGGGCAGGCGAAATTGGAAATCTCTCCTTCAATCCACAGTGTGCCGATGCCGCGGCTGAGCATGGTTTTGACTTCAAAATTAAGTGCCGATACCGTCCAGATTGCTTCACTGGTGGGCTGTGCTGGTTGCATAGGTTTCGAATTGATCAAATATTCAGCTGCTATTCTAACCCAGGCGGCATTACGCACCACCCTTACCAGTGCAAGTAGGTAAAAAATACGGGTTTAGTAGCTCCGATTCCCCTAATCCCACTTACGCTCACGCGCGCATTAATTTATAATCCCGCTTTGCAACAGCCCCGCCGGAGTCATTATGCGTATCAGCCAGGAAGCCCTCACTTTCGACGATGTATTACTGGTGCCGGCAAAATCCGAAGTCCTGCCAAACGAGGCGATACTGAAGACCCGCCTGACGCGGACAATCGATCTCAATATCCCACTGATTTCCGCCGCCATGGATACGGTTACCGAGTCCGGACTGGCGATTGCCATTGCGCAGGAAGGCGGCATCGGCATCGTGCATAAAAACCTGTCGATCGAAGAGCAGGCGGCCCAGGTTGCCAGTGTCAAGAAATATGAAAGCGGGGTCATCAAGGACCCTATTACCATCAGTCCGGACACGCCGGTGCGCGATGTCATCAAACTGACACAGGAGCGCAAGATATCGGGGCTACCGGTGATAGGCAGCGATGGTCTGGTGGGCATAGTCACCAAGCGCGATTTGCGTTTTGAGGCAAACCTCGATCAACCGGTTTCATCGATTATGACCGGCCGCGATAAGCTGGTTACGGTGGGCGAGGGCGCAGAAAAATCCGAAGTCATCGAACTTCTGCATCAGCATCGTATCGAGCGTGTTCTGGTGGTGAATGAAAAAGGCGATATGCAAGGCATGATTACGGTCAAGGATATCAACAAGTCGATCGTTCACCCGATTGCCTGCACCGATGAATGGGATCGCTTGCGCGTTGGCGCGGCTGTCGGTACCGGTGCGGAAACCGATGACCGGGTGCGTGCCCTGGCAGAGGCAGAAGTCGATGTTATCGTCGTGGATACCGCGCATGGTCACTCACGTGGCGTAATCGAACGCGTGGCCTGGGTGAAGCAGAATTTCCCGGACATCCAGGTCATCGGCGGCAATATTGCAACCGCCGCCGCCGCGCGCGACCTGGTCGATGCGGGTGCCGATGGCGTCAAGGTCGGTATCGGTCCAGGTTCGATTTGTACCACGCGTATCGTCGCCGGAGTCGGGGTACCGCAGATAACGGCGATCAGTAACGTTGCAGAGGCACTTGAGGGAACCGGTGTGCCGGTCATTGCCGATGGCGGCATTCGTTTCTCGGGAGATGTCGCCAAGGCCATGGTCGCCGGCGCTTATGCGGTCATGATTGGCAGCATGTTCGCGGGTACCGAGGAAGCGCCGGGTGAAGTCGAACTGTTCCAGGGACGTTCATATAAATCTTATCGCGGTATGGGCTCCATCGCGGCGATGCAAAAAGGTTCCAGCGACCGTTACTTCCAGGCTGACAATGCCGATGAAAAGCTTGTTCCCGAGGGCGTCGAAGGCCGGGTGCCGTTCAAGGGTCCACTGGCGAATACGATACACCAGTTGCTGGGTGGGGTGCGTTCGAGCATGGGGTATGTCGGTTGTGGCACCATCGAAGAATTACGTACGCGTCCTGAGTTCGTCAAGGTGACAAATGCGGGCATGCGGGAATCGCATGTACACGATGTGACGATTACCAAAGAAGCGCCCAATTACCAGGTTTAATCCGAGCAAGCGCATGTCTGATCTGCACGACGATAGAGTCCTGATTCTGGATTTCGGCTCGCAGTACACCCAGTTAATTGCCCGCCGGGTACGCGAGGCTGGCGTTTACTGCGAAATCTTCCCCTGGGACGCTGATTTCGAACACATCCGTGAATTTGGCGGGCGAGGCTTTATTCTTTCCGGTGGTCCCGAATCGACGCTTGAGCGCGCCAGGCCTGAAGTCCCGGTTGAGTTGTTCGAGCTTGGATTACCGGTGTTGGGGATATGTTACGGTATGCAGGCCATGGCCCAGCAACTCGGTGGCAGGGTGGAGAACGTCGGCAAGGCCGAATTCGGTTATGCCAGCGTGCGCGCCCGCGGGCATACCGAATTGCTGCGTGATATCCAGGACCATGAAACCGATGAAGGTCACGGCATGCTCGACGTGTGGATGTCGCATGGGGATCGGGTAGCCGAATTGCCGCCCGGATTCAAACTGATGGCGAGCACCGAAAGCGCACCGATAGCCGCAATGGCCGATGAGGAGCGCCGTATTTACGGTTTACAGTTTCACCCCGAAGTCACCCATACGCGGCAGGGAGTAGCGATCTATGCACGATTTTTGCACCAGATTTGCGGCTGCGGTTCCGCGTGGACCTCGGCCAATATCATCGATGCCACGATTGACGATGTGCGCGCGCGCGTTGGCCAGGATGAAGTCGTGCTCGGTCTTTCCGGCGGCGTCGATTCATCGGTAGTCGCGGCTTTGTTGCATAAGGCTATCGGCGATCAACTCACCTGCATTTTTGTCGATAACGGTTTGCTGCGCTACTGTGAGGGTGACCAGGTAATGGCACAGTTTGCCGATCATATGGGCGTGCATGTGATCCGTGTCGATGCCGAAGGTCGGTTCCTGGCGAAACTTGAAGGCGTGAGCGATCCGGAACTCAAGCGCAAGGCCATCGGTAACCTGTTCATCGAGATTTTTGAAGAACAGGCAGAAAAGCTGGATAACGCGAAATGGCTCGCGCAGGGAACTATTTACCCTGACGTCATCGAATCCGCAGGTGCTGCGACTGGCAAGGCTCACTTGATCAAATCGCACCATAATGTCGGCGGTTTGCCCGAAGACATGAAGCTTGAACTGGTCGAACCGCTGCGCGAGCTGTTCAAGGATGAGGTGCGCCAGATTGGCGTCGAACTCGGCATCCCGCGCGAATTGGTTTACCGGCATCCGTTTCCGGGCCCCGGGCTCGGGGTGCGTATCCTTGGCGAAGTGAAAAAGGAGTTTGCCGATACCTTGCGCCTGGCCGACCATATATTTATCGAAGAGTTACGCAGTCACGATTTATACGACAAGGTTTCGCAGGCCTTCGTCGTATTTTTACCGGTCAAGTCGGTTGGCGTTACCGGTGACGGACGTCGCTATGACCATGTCGTGAGCCTGCGTGCAGTAGAGACAATCGACTTTATGACCGCACGCTGGGCCGACCTGCCATACCATTTCCTGGACCATGTATCGCGTCGTATCATGAATGAAATCGAGGGTATTTCACGCGTGGTTTACGACATTTCAGGTAAACCCCCGGGTACTATCGAGTGGGAGTAAGCGACGTGGCCTGGATGCGGCAAGCGCTCGCACAGGCCCAGCTCGCGGCCGATCTCGATGAAGTCCCGGTCGGCGCGGTTCTGGTTGATGCCGCCGGTGAATTGCTCGCCATCGGACATAACCAGCCAATCAGTGCGCATGATCCAAGCGCTCACGCCGAAATCGTTGCACTGCGCGCGGCGGCACAAAAGCTGAGTAATTATCGTCTGCCCGATACCACGCTCTACGTCACGCTGGAACCCTGCACCATGTGTCTGGGCGCGCTGGTTCACGCCAGGGTGGGACGGCTGGTTTATGCTGCAACCGAACCCAAAACCGGCGCCATCGAGAGCGCGCAACAACTATTCGAAACCGGAAAATTCAATCATCAACCCGAGGTCGAGGGCGGTGTGCTGGCCGCCGAGAGTTCGGCGCTGTTAACCCGGTTCTTCGAACGCAAACGCACTGCCAAAAAGTAAAGTTAGAGCGGAGATTGCTTCGCTGCGCTCTTGATGGATTTAAACCTTCAGCATTACTCCGATTTGACGGTGTTTTTCACAGATTTGTGACCGTGCAGCGGAGTGGTTTGGTCGCAATGGCGGTAGGGCAAGGGTAAGGCATTAGTTTACATACTCGGGGTCAGCGGTGAAATTTCCGGCAGTTTTTTGATTTCGGTGTTTTCACGGATTGCGCGGGTTTCAAAGCCGATCAGGTACTCGTAATACTGGCGAATATTTTCCACGTACTTTACCGGCTCCCAACCCCGCGCATAACCGTATTTGGTTTTCTTGTACCATTTCTTGCGCGCCAGCAGGGGCAGGCTTTGCTTGACGTCGATCCATCGGTTCGGATCACCGCCGCGGGTCTCGGTGATGATGCGTGCATCTTCGACATGACCGAAGCCGACGTTGTACGCCGCCAGAGCAAACCAGGTACGATCGGGCTCGGTGATTTGCTCGGGCACCCTTTTCAGCACCCTGGCGATGTACTTCGCGCCGCCGCGAATGCTCTGCGCGGGGTCGAGCCGATTCTTGACCTTCATTTGTTTTGCGGTGGCGAGGGTCAGCATCATCAAACCGCGTACCCCGGTCGGAGATTTGGCGCGTGCGATCCATAGTGATTCCTGGTAGCCGATTGCGGCGAGTAGCCGCCAGTCAAGATTCACCACGGCCGCCTCTTTCCTGAAAAGTCCCTCGTACAGGGGTAAATGGCTCTCGATCCGTTGGGCAAAGGTGCGCACATCCGAATAGTTGAATTTAGCGACATGACTATAATGTCGGTGTATCAATTGTTCGAGGCGGCCATCGGTTTCGATTTCCTTGAAAAATGCATCGATCGCAAGGCTCAGACTATCGTCATCGGAGTGATTGTATGCCCAGCGTAACTGGCGTGGTTCCCCGAGTTCAAAGGCAACTCGCAGCTCTGGAAAGTAACGCCGTTGCAACGCGATTTCATGCGAGTCGACGAGGATGTAATCGGCTTCACCGGCGTCTACCTGTTCGATCAATTCCTCGGCCGCCATATCATCGACCTCGATCCAGGTCAGGTCGGGGTAAGTTTTAACCAGTTCTTGCAAAAGTTTGACTTGAGCGGTGCCGCTGATTACTTTTAGTGAACCCCCGACCAGGTTCCACACCTTTTTCGGTCTGTCGACGTGAAATTTTCGATACAGGATCTGGTTGGCGACCTGGTAATAACGCGGACCATAGAGCACTGTGCGGCTGAAGTCTGATTCATTCTCGGATAAACCTGCGGCGACAATATCGCCGTTGCCAAACAATAGCTCGGGGTATAGTTCGGCAAAACGGGCCACGGTGACGAAGCGAACCTTGACCCCGATCGAATCTGCAAACCAGTTGGCGAGATGATATTCAAAACCATTTGATCCATCGATGTCCTGGTAATAGGTTGTTGCACTGTTTAGCGTCAGTACATTGATGTAACCGCGCTGCTGAATTTTTTCCAGAGTGGTCAATTCCCGCTTATCGATTCCCGGAGAAAGCAGCAGGGCAGCCAGTACCGCTAACGCGGCGACGAGTCCGGAAATAATCTGAACGCGATGGGCGAATGGGGAAAGCTCAACCATAGGCTAAGCTGTGATTCGCACGTAGACTACTGTCTACGCGTGAACACCCACTCGTGAGAATTCGACATGGCCGCGTTATAAGCATAACCATCCGCACCGAAATCCATCAGTTCAGTAGGGTTGTCGATTTCGTTGTCGATCAGGTAACGCGCCATCAAACCACGGGCTTTCTTGGCGAAAAAGCCAATCACCTGGTAGCTGCCTTTGTTGTAGTCCTTGAATACCGGAGTGATCACCTCGGCATCGAGTAACTTCGGTTTTATCGATTTAAAATACTCGTTGGACGCCAGGTTGATCAGCGTGTTTGCATTCGACTGCTTCAATTCCTGATTCAGGGCTTTAGTGATGCGTCCATCCCAGAATTGGTAAAGGTTTTTTCCAGTATCGGTATCGAGCCGGGTACCCATCTCCAGGCGGTAGGGCTGCATCAGGTCGAGCGGTCGTAAAACGCCATACAAACCCGACAGAATGCGTAAGTGATTCTGCGCAAAATCAACGTTCTGCGTAGTCATGCTGTAGGCATCCAGGCCGATATAAACATCACCCTTGAAGGCGAACAGCGCCTGGCGGGCATTTTCAGGCTTGAACGGTGTTTTCCATTTTTTGAACCGCTGCTGATTCAGCTCGGCGATGTTATCGCTGACATTCATCAGCTCCGACAGGCCGGGCGCGCTGAGCTGACGTAACCGCTTCACCAACTTGCGCGACTGGGTTAAATGCGCTGGCTGGGTAAACGCATCGGTGACCGTGGGGGTGTCAAAATCCAGTGTTTTGGCGGGTGAGATAACGGTGAGCATGTTTCCTGGTTCCGAAAAATACAACATGTTATCAAAAAAAAATCATCGATTTAGTGAATTTTGTTACAACTCGATAAATCCGGCGTAATTTTCCGCTTTTGCATTCAATCCGGATCTGGCTCAAAATTCGAAGCCAGGCCGCTACCGTAAGCAACTTCGCGAGGAAACGCCAGGCAATGACTGAAGTTAAACATGTAAGCCAGGACTTTCTGGATTCGTCGCAATACCTGGAGGCGTCCATATTGCAATATGAATCGGTTTATGGCGTGGATTTCGTCAGTCCTGGAGGCCGTGAGATGGCCGTCGATTTAATCGCTCGCATGTCGCTGTCGCCCGCTGCGTGCGTGCTCGATGTTGGCTGTGGTCTCGGTGGCAGCGCTTTTGTCATGGCGAGTGAATTTGAGTTGCAGGTTGATGGCATCGACCTGTCGAAAAACATGCTGGCGCTGGCGAATGAAAAACTGCTGGCTAATGGATTGTCAGGTTCCGTCAACCTGCAATGGGGTGATTGCCTGGAGCTTGATCGGGTAGATCATTACGATGCCATATACAGCCGCGATGTGTTCTTGCACATTGAGGATAAACATCGTCTGTTTT
>Ga0255039_10000129_pt1 | contig 25243 bp, 17 predicted proteins | sample BC1_12_1_MG_FD_181713 | JGI IMG/M metagenome (GOLD analysis project Ga0255039, IMG submission 181713) | Seawater microbial communities from Strait of Georgia, British Columbia, Canada - BC1_12_1 | ecosystem: Environmental > Aquatic > Marine > Strait | place: Canada: British Columbia | collected... | reverse complement strand
CGTTTCAGACGCAAGGGTGTTAGGAGGACTTGTTGATGGTACGATGTTGGTCGTACATGCCGCAAATACATCACGTGGTATAGCGCAACGTATGGTTAATGAGTTTAAAATGGCTAATATTCCAATTTTGGGCGTGTTATTGAATGCAGTAGAAGAGCTAAAAACGGGTTATTTCCGCGAAGTATCTGAGTCGTATTATGAATATGTAGGCGAAAACAAGCCAACAGAACTAACGACAAGTGAAATAAGTTGACCTGACTGATTATTTAGATATCATATAAGCGCTATAAGATTTGATTATTTTATAGCGTTTTTTTTTTTTATGAATTGGTTTCCGCTATGGGGGCTAAATTGAGTATTTATTGTAATTATTGTGGTTGTTTCGTTATTGAATGAATACGACAAAAACCCCAAACAGATGATTGACGATGTCAATAAATGAATATATAGGCAATACAAATGCATGTACCATTTTTAGATCTTCAAAAACAATATCAAACAATTCAAGAAACCTTAGAGCCCGAATTGCTGGCATTAATGCGTAGTGCTGCGTTTGTTTTAGGGCCAACAGTTGAATCGCTTGAGGCTAATTTGGCGCAATTTACCAATAGTCAATATGCCATAGGGGTAAGTAGTGGCACAGATGCGCTTATTTGTGCGTTGATGGCACTGGATATAGGGCCAGGTGATGAAGTATTGGTACCATCTTTTACTTTTTTTGCGACTGCTGGTGCTGTTAGCCGTGTTGGCGCTAAGCCTGTTTTTGTTGATATTTGTAAAGACAGTTATCTTATTGATGTCGCGCATGCTGAGACATTGATTACCAAAAATACGAAATGTATCATACCTGTTCATTTATATGGTCAACTTGCTGCGATGGATCAGGTTTTGGCCTTGGCAAACAAGCATGATTTAAAAGTTGTTGAAGATGCGTGTCAATCAATTGGCGCAAGTCATCAAGGTGAGGTCAAAGGTGTGCAAGGTGATATGGCATGTTTGAGTTTTTATCCAACCAAAAATCTAGGTGCAGCTGGTGATGGTGGTATGATTTTGACCAACGACGCGCGTTTAGCTAACCGATGCTTTGACCTTCGTATACATGGACATGATCGTTTAGGTACGCCATATTATCATTTATCTGTAGGTGGCAATTTTAGAATAGATGCGATTCAGGCAAAAGTACTCGATGTTAAACTTAGGCAATTAGGTGCTTGGAACAACAAACGACAAAGTAATGCGTCGTTGTATAATGAATTACTTTGCGATGCAGTAAAAACCCCAGTCTTGCTTTCGGAGAATACATCAGTATACCATCAGTATGTTGTGGGTGTTAAAGATCGGGATGCATTAAAATTATATTTACAAAACGCAAACATTGGTAGCGCTGTATTTTATCCTATGGGATTACATATGCAGGAATGTTTTAAATCTTTAGGTTGTAAAGCAGGGGATTGTCCAGTGACTGAGCAAGCATGCTTAGAAGTATTGGCATTACCGATTGTGCCAGAAATTTCAGATGAGCAAATAGCGTATGTCGCAAAAACCATAAATGCATTTTATCAATAAATGTAAGGCGATTTAGTTATGGGTTCAACTGGTACGCATCAGCGTTCATTACCGCAGAACATGGCATGGGGGGGGGTGGGTTATATTATGTTGGTTGTGGGCCGTTTTTTAGTCTTTGCATTATTAGCGAAACATTTACCAGTATCAATTGTTGGGCAATTTGCATTTGCTTTGGTTATCGTTACACCATTGTCTTTTTTGGTCAATATGGAAATGCGACCTGTCTATGTATCAGACCTTTTTGGAAAAATTGATATAGCCTCTATGTTGGGGGCGCGTTTTGTGACTTCAATCATATTTATTTTTATTTTATTGATAGTGACTTATGTCATGCAATCTGAACAATTAACCACTTTGCTCGGTATTTCAAAATGGTCAACTATGCAAAGTCAGATTTTATTGGCAATAGGTATTGTGCGTGTGATTGAAACAATTGGTGATGTCTATCATGCAGTATTGCAAAAGTATGAACAGATGAATTTTGTGGCGATATCGATGACGATTAAGTCTTCTTTGTTAATGGCTATTACGGCAATTTTTTTACCTTATACCGAAAATATTTTCACTATGCTAATTTCATGGATAATCATTACAGGGGTAATGGTCTTTTTTTATGATCGACGAAAAGCAAGTCGGTTTGCGCGTTTATCACCAAGATGGAATATAAAACAATATGGCGCCCTCATGAAATTGGCATTTCCCGTTGGCCTTCTCGTTGCGTTACGTGGATATAATGAAGGCGTCGCGCGGTTTTTTTTATCAGAAGAGATGATCGCATATTTTGTCGGAATGACAATGATTGTGACTGGTTTAGGGGGTGTGCAAAATGGCCTCAATCAAGCGATTTTACCGAGATTAGCGCATAGCTTTTCATTTGATGTTGGTCGGTTTTGGTTGTTGTTGGCGCGCGTTATTATAGGTTCAGCTGCGGTAATGGGATTGGGGATTTTGGTGGTATGGTGGCAAGGGGATTTTGTTTTACGACTATTGTATAATCGATCTTATAGTGCATATCATGAAATATTTTTATTGGTGATGTGCGGGGGGGTATTGACTATAACAGCGACAACACTTGGCGAAGGTTTGTTTGCATGTCAAAGATATAAAACACGTTTAGCCGCAGTAGCGATAGGGTTTGTATGTAATGGTTTGATTTGTTATTGTACGATAACCGAGGGGGAATTAAAATCGGCGGCGACAGCATTGATAATTTCAGCAGGTGTCACAGTGATTTTTTCATTTATTTGTTTATTGGTAATTACACGAAAACAATCTGTAAACAAATAATATTACATCCGAAAGAAATGAACAAAGAAAATAAAAAATTAGGCTAGGCTGAAATGTCTAATGATTGTCCTAAGCCTGAAGCGAGTGCACCCATTGTTGGTGTGTCTCCACCACCTGTAGGGCCAATAGCACCCTCAATAAGTGCTAGTGCCGCATCCCCTTGGGCTTGTTGTGCATCCTTTACCTTGCCCATTACGGCAGTGGTAATAGCCCGATCGGTTTGATAACCGGATATTACAGCGTTAAGTAAAGATGTTTGGCTACTACTTATTCCATTCATTTCATATATATCGTCATTTTATGGTGTATTACCTTAATGATTTAGAATAAGTTGTATAAAATGGGTCTGTTTAGGGGATGAACACGGTATTTATGTTGGCGTTGTAGCTAATGACCGGTAATACGAATTGATTAGCATGAATAAATAATAATAATTTTAAAGGATACAATTTAATGCATTTTCTAATAGCGCCTGATTCATTTAAAGCGTCTCTCAACGCCTCAGCAGTTACTGATGCAATTGCTGTAGGCTTAGTAGATATCGTCGATGATGTAACGGTTGTCAAAAGGCCTATGGCTGATGGTGGTGAAGGGACGATTGATGCGATTTTGGCTTCACAGTCGGGGCGGGTGATAACGACAAAAGTGATTGGTCCACTCGGTGGTGGTCAGTTACTAAGTGCCTCCTTTGGTGTGATGACAATAGATCAAAAAAAAATAGCCATTGTTGAACTTGCCCAATCGTCAGGATTGGGATATATACCTCAAGAAAAGCAAAACCCATTATATACCACAACATTTGGTTATGGGCAGCTTATTGCATCTGCGCTCGATCAAGATATAGATAAACTTATTTTAGCATTGGGTGGGTCAGGTACAAATGACTGTGGTTGTGGTATGTTGCAGGCGCTAGGTATACAATTCAAAGATGGGTTTGGTGATGATATTGTTGGAGAGATGACAGCAGCATTATTATCACAGGTTTCCTCTATTGACACTACTAAGCTTGATCATCGCCTATCAAAGGTAGAGATAGAAATATGTTGTGATGTGAATAATGTATTACTTGGCACACAGGGTGCCAGTACTGTGTATGGCCCACAAAAGGGCGCATCGACTCAAATTGTTATGCAGTTAGAGCAAAATATGAATCATATTATTAACATTATCGAAAAGAAAACTGAACGCGCTGTGCGTGATATTTCAGGGAGTGGTGCTGCGGGCGGAGTAGCGGCGGCATTATTGAGCTTTACGCATGCGACGGTGGTGCCAGGTGGTGCATTGGTAATGCAATTATGTAGTTTAGAAGATGCGATTGCAAAAGCAGATGTTGTGATCACTGGTGAAGGGCAACTTGACACGACTTCAAAGATGGGCAAAATCGTATCATCTATCGCAGTATTGGCCAAAAAACATAAAAAACCAGTTATTGCCATTGTAGGGCAAAACAAAGCAACGAAACAAGAAATCGCTGAAATGGGTATCGCCAAAGTCGTATCTCTTGTAAATGATAATGTAAGTATAGCGCAAGCCCAAGCAAACCCTGTGCAACACATTCAAGCAGCAATATCAAAAATAGACTTTTTACAATTAATCTGAGAAAAATTGTTTTAGGGTGTTATAGTATTCGTCTGCTTCTGAAACGGTGCTGTGGTTGGTATTTTTTATTGTAATAGATTTGATTTGTGTTGTTGGAAATTTATTAACAAGGCGTGTTGAATGTTTGTTGGTGATGACATCGTCGTTTTCTGCAATCACTGCTAAAGTTTTTGCTTTGACATTGCTAACGCGACTGATCGAATCATATTTGTCTTTGAGTAAAAAAGGCATGGGGAATATTTTAAATTTATTTTGTGCAACGCTTTGAATACTATCATATGGCGTGATCAATGCAATTTTCTCAACATTTTTGAGGGATGCAAGGTAGATCGCTACCCCGCTGCCTAAACTGCGCCCCATGAGGGAAATTGTCTTGTGGTTTACAGAAACGCGCTCATATAACATAAGGGCGTCTGAAAAAATACCATGTTCACTTGGAGAGCCGCTACTGCCGCCATAACCACGGTAACTGAGCAAATATACGGTATATTCAGAAAAGAGTTGTGTGAAATCACTATCCAATAAATTGTATGCAACAGCCTCACCATTGCCCCCAAAATAAATTAAAGCTTTTGACATACCTGTATTAAACGTCAATACTTCAATGGTCTCGTTGTCATTTGAAAAATTATTTGTATTATAGGTATGGTTGGTATTTTCGGTTGGAAAATATAAGAGCGCGCGTTGGTATATATATAATAGTGCGGTGGCAACGAGGTAGAGTGATATTATAATGATCATTTTGTTTTTTAATTGTGAATATAATGTTAATCGATTCATTGAAACCTACTTATGATATTTCACTCGACCTCGAAAGTAGGTTTCCGCAACAGGAACTAATTAATAGCTTCCCATCCACCTAGTTCGCATATTTTTTCCTCCATAGCTTCAGCCCACACTTGATAGCTTTTTGCGGTGAGGTGTAGATAGTCGGGCATCACTGCCTTGGAAATAGTGCCGTCTGATTCTATAAAGTGTTCGCCTATATCAAGGAAGTGAATGCGTTGGCCATTGTCAAACTTGGCAAGTTGTTTGTTAATTTCGACGTTGATTATTCTTTTTGGATCATCTGGATTTTGGCCGCGAGGAAAAATACCAAGTAGGAGTATTTTGGTGTTTGGACATCGTGCGCGCAATGTTGAGAGAATGCGTTCCACACCTTCAACCGTTTCGCTTGGCGCTTGTTCCTGATGACCGGTATTATTTGTTCCAATCATCACAACAGCGACCTTGGCTTGATGTTGTTGATTATGTAGATTGCCATTGTTTAGACGCCAGATCACGTGTTCGGTGCGATCGCCGCTGATGCCCAAATTCAAAGCGTTACGTTTTTTATAGTATTTGTTCCACACGCTCTTTCCACCGTTTTCCCATGCTTGCGTGATTGAATCCCCAATAAATAGTAGCTCATGTTTTTTATTTTTTGTTTTTTTGTTGAATTTCAAATGGCGTGTTTTCCACCATTTCTCCGATTTGCGATGCGCTGGAATTAATGCCGAATGAACGCGGTATTCTTTTCGTAAATCGGTATATTTCTTTTGTAAGTCAGCAAGAATTGGAGCATACGCTGGATCTTTATGTACACTTTTCATTTCTTGCGGATCTTTTTCTAGGTCAAATAATTGCCATTCCTTGGTTTTAGGTATCCAAAATAGTTTATGATTCTCTGTGCGTACGCCATCGTGAGCTGCGACCCTGTGGGTCCTTTCGCCGTAGTATGCATAATACAATGCATCACGCCATCCCTCAGGCTTGTTACCGCTTTGTTTCAAGATAGGAACAATGCTTTTACCTTGCATGTCACTTGGGATGTCTACGCCGCAAACATCAAGGAATGTCGGTGCATAATCAATGTTTTGAATCAGCGCTTTACTAATGCGGCCTTCTTTCTTAATGACACCTGGCCATTTAATGACAAATGGCATCTTAAATGATTCTTCAAACATCCATCGTTTGTCATACCAACCATGTTCGCCAAGGTAAAACCCTTGATCTGACGCGTAGATAACGATGGTGTTTTCTGCCAACCCAGATCTATCTAAGTAATCTAACATGCGACCAACGCCATCATCAGCGGCACGTACGCAAGTTAAATAATCTTTGATATACCTTTGGTATTTCCATTTGACGATATCTTTGTCGGTCATCTTACCCGCTTTGATGTCTGCGATCAGTTTTTGGTTTTCTGGTTCGTACGCAGCATCCCACTTTGCTTTTTGTGCTTCATTCATACGGCTGTATTGGTGATTCTTGGCGCCATCATAAAAATATTGCGGGAACAAGTTTTCCCCTTTTATTTTCATGTCATGACCCCAATGCATATGTTTGTCAATGCCCATGGCATGTTCTTTTAATACGGCACTGCGATCGGCGTAATCATCAAACAATGTTTCTGGCTCAGGAATGGTTACCCCTTTATAGAGATCATAATATCGTGCAGGGGGTGTCCAATTCCGATGCGGCGCCTTTTGTTGAAACATCAATACAAAAGGTTTTTTGTCATCTCTACCCTCTTTTAGCCAGTCGATGGCGAAGTCTGTGATTAAGTCGGTGCAATACCCTTGATACCGTTTTTTAGAGCCATCCATTTGGATGAAATCAGGATTATAATAACTACCTTGCCCGGGCAAAATTTCCCAATGATCAAATCCAATAGGATTGGAATGGAGGTGCCATTTTCCAATCATGGCCGTTTCATAACCGCCTTGTTGTAATAGCTTGGGAAAGGTTTGTTGTAGACCGTCGAAATATGAAGTTTCGTTATCAATAAACCCATTTAGATGGCTATGTTTACTCGTGAGGATTGATGCACGTGATGGTCCGCAAATAGAGTTGGTGCAAAATGAGTTTTCAAAGAGTAACCCTTCATCTGCAATACGATCAATATTTGGTGTTGGGGCAATGTCGTCGAGTATGCCACCAGGATATGCTGATATGGCGTTGGGTGAATGGTCGTCTGTAAAGATAAAGACGATGTTTGGCCGTTGTTTCGCGACCGTTTTTTCTGCTGTTTTTGGCACATTACATGCAATAGGTAATATAATAAGCAAAGAGATCAAAGCATTTATAATATTTTTGGAAATTAAAATAGCGCGTATATGAGTCATTAGATTTTACCTTCGATAAGAATATTAAATATAATTATGCAATTATTTTACTTGGATTTTTATGATCCGTCTAGTAGATTTAAACGCATACCGTAAATATTGCACGGATAAAAGAGCGTTGAGTTGCGTGCAATGGGTAAAGCCAGGCGAATCTGTTTTGTTAGGTAAATAAGTATGTATCATATTTTAGGTAAAGCCATTGTGTTTCCCGACCCTAATAGTGCCGATGCGCATGGTGTTGTGGCGCTAGGTGGCGATTTATCTGTTGAGCGATTGTTGCTGGCATATCGCATGGGTATTTTCCCGTGGTATTCAGAGGGTGAACCTATTGTGTGGTTTTCACCAGATCCAAGACTTGTTTTATATCCAGAGAAACTAAAGTTATCTAAAAGTTTAAAACAGGTGATCAGGTCAAATAAGTATGATTATAAAATCAACCATGCATTTGCAGATGTTATTAGGAACTGTGCAGTGACGCCCAGAGAAGGGCAGGACGGTACTTGGATTACAGATGATATGATCGCAGCTTATGTACGTCTACATGAAGCAGGGCATGCACATTCATTTGAGGTGTATAATAAAGGGCAATTGGTTGGCGGTCTTTATGGCGTTATTCAAGGAAAAGCGTTCTTTGGCGAATCGATGTTTCATTTTGAATCAAACACGTCAAAGTTGGCCCTCTATCATTTAGTGCAATGGTGCAAAGCGCAAACATTTGATTTTATAGACGCCCAAACACCAACAGACCATATGATTAGCATGGGGGCCGAAGTGGTAACGAGAGAGACCTTTTTGCCGATGTTGCAAAGGGCAATAGTATAAATTAACGGTTGGTTATTCACCTTTAGTTGGTATAAACACTAAGCTTTTTGCCTTTTACCTTCATGTCTAGGTCAACAGAATTATCGTAATTGCCAAAGCGAATCCCAAAATAATTCTTGACCTGCTGACTATTAAAATGACCTTTCTTGACGGTGATTTTAAAAGTACATTTGAGGAGATCGATTTTTGCAGTAACCTTGTTGCCATGTTGGTCAAAGAAGTGCTTGACGCTATATTTCTGTCCTTTTTTCGGTTCTTTAAAAGTGCCTGCAGGGATCACAAAGCTTTGTCCTGACCATGTAATGATGACGTCCTCTTCACTAAGTAGCACACTATTGTCTACTGCAGTTATCGCGCCAGAAACAGATAGCGTGTCGGTAGATTTTCCATTTTTAATTTTGGCACCCTTTACGCGTAGTGTGTCTGCGAAAGAACGCATGAATATTTGTGGCAACCTACCTTTGCCGTTTATTGAATCTTCACTTGCTTCAACAATTCCAACGTAACTACCAATGGTGATCCTTGTGAATAATGGACTACCGAGACCTGTGAGGTCAAGGTTTTTGATCGTCAACGAGAATGTTTGTTGTTTGAGATCACCCATATGTTTTTTAAGCGTAAAGCTAAAGTTTGTTACCTTAGCGCCATCGTTTTTCTTAACTTTTGATTTATAGGTGAAAACGTTTTTCTTGATATCTTTAGGTGCATTTAGTGGTATTGGATTGGTGGTACTAAAACTGAAACCGTTTTCAGACCAAACATCGATATGGATATTTTTTTCAAGTACGATTTCAGAGATCGTTGCATCGAAACTACCTTTGATTTTGAGGTAATCACCTCCGCGGTTTTTGCCAGCAATGACTTCTGTTTTGGCAGGCTTGAGTGATTTGGCAAATACAACGAACGCTTCCTTATTGCGATCCATAAGTACCGTATTTGTTTCTAATCTGGAATTATCATTTTTAGTGCCAATCCAATGGCTCACGCGGTACCCATTTGGAATTGGGTGTGCAGATAGGTGTTGTGTCTCACCTGTTAATGTATTGCTTACGGAATTTGACGGCAGTACATCTGGGATGCCGCCTGAGATTATTTGTGAGAACTGCAATGTAACTTTAATTTGGCTAAATGATACGGCAACAGTTGTGTCGCTATTGATGGTGATTGATCGCGATAGTGCATCACTCGGTATTTCGACGCCATCGATGAACCATGCGTCAATACGCCAGTCGGCATCTGGCGTGGCAGTTACAGTAACTTCTTCGCCTGATAAGTAGTTATGATCACCTGCGCTTGGATCAATTATCCCGTTGCCATTATTGATTTCTACTGTTAAGGTATAAGTAATCAGCTCAAAGATTGCTTGAACGGTGGTGTCTATCTCTATGGCGATAGCGATGGTCAACTCAGCGGGCGTTGTTTCTTGACCATTAATCATCCATGACTTTAAACGCCAGCCGTCGGCAGGTAGTGCGGTGATGACGATATTGTCATGTTTATTATAGGTGTAGCTGCCAATGCCGGGGTCAATAGTACCATTACCGATTATTTCGTTTATTGTTAGAATGAAGGCATCTTTTATAAAGGTAACTTCTACCATCTTGTGGTTGTCCATGACGACCGATTGCGTTAGTGCGCTAGAAGGTGTGGTGACACCATCAATGGTCCACGCAGAAACAATCCATCCAGCATCTGGGGTTGCGGTGATGACAACGGTTTCATTTGTTGTTTGCAACGTTGCATCATTGGGTGCAATAGATCCATTACCTATTACACTTGTCATCAAGCGTTTGCCTTCTGTTGGTGAAACATTTAATGCAAAGGTACCTTTGTCACCTTCGTCGCCACCAATACGAATCAAGTAGGTCGTGTCTGCGGTCATTTCCATGGTGATATTTTCTTGGATATTGCCGACACCATTATTATTTGTGCATGCTAAGTAGTGTTTATTGACGATATCTGCGCAATCTGCATAAAGGGTAACGGTTGAGTCGAGTGTTTCATCGTATGTCGTGGTGACACTGTATTGCGCGGACACCATAGGTGTAAATGAATACCAAACACCGTGGGGATTGCCTTTAAAGCCGCAGCTGGTGAATTCAATGCCGGTGGCATTGTCGTTTGACCCATAAATTGTTTCATCTAGTGTAAGGGGAATTGCATTTTCACAATGGTCGTTTACGAGTGGGGCGCCAACATGATTTACAACTATAGAGAACGCACTTTCAGAGGCAGCCAAGCCAGCAACTCTGAGCAGGTATCTTTCGCCAGCAACAAAACTGAACTGTTGATTAGAAGATGGTGGTGTTTCACCATCACCTCTCGGGTAATAACCGATCGCAAGCATTTGTGTTGCATCGCATTGGTCAAAAATAGCAACAGTCGCACCTGCATCTGTAAAACCTTGCAGCTGTATTTGGTAGAGGCCACTAACCCCGGCAGTAAAAGAATACCACACATCGGTAATGTCGTAATCAAAATCGTATTCATTTAGCATCGTGATATCAATGCCGCTCATGTCGACAGTCGTTCCTTCAGTTAAACTGTCTAAAGTTAGTTTAACTGCACTGAGGCAAAAGTCATTATTTCCTGCTATAAATTCCCTAAGTGAGATTGGTTCTCTATAGTTCGGCGTGCCGCCAAATATGGGGTTAAGATTTGTAGTAATTGGTTCATGATTAGAATCCGTTAATATGCCGACGAGCTCATAGAATTCATGCCAATCGTCGTCGCTTTGATCGACATAGAAAAGTCCTAAACCATTAAGTTCTTCTAGTTCCCAATCGCTATAGTGGTTGACGGTGTCCCAAAAAATCCCAAGGGGGTACTCGGTGTTATCGGGGTCAGAACTATTTTTAATGTAACCCTCGATATATGTTGTTTCATAATCGTCCTCAAATTCAATATAGGCTGTACGATATGTGGCTGAACCCCCTGATTTTTGGACAATACTTATGTCCGCTGCGTAAAAGTATTGATCGATATGGCCATATGATAGCGAGACACTACCTAGTGGGGTTTGATGTTCATATTCCGTATCGCTGTTGGTGTTAAATATGTTGTATGTATTTTGGATGTGATCTGTCGTTGATGGCGTGTCTGTGTTGAGTGAAATCCACACGGCAGAGAAGATTTCTATAATTTGATCTTCTAGATTGGCACGTGTTGCATCGAGGATGTGGTAATCATTAAGTTGGTCATCAGTTTCTAGGTTGATGCTGGCGAAGGCATTTTTTAGACCTTCGATGCCTTTAACAAAACTTTCTTTTGCAGCAGTAACTAGAGTGATGCCATTATTTGGGTTGTTTGGTGTTGGCGCCAATGTCAGAAAAAACGGATAATTTTCTAACACAGCTGATTGTATTTCAGGGGCAGTGGTGAAACGAGCGAGCTCCTCGTTTAGCGGGTCTCTCGCTTTGATCTCAAGATCGTATGCAATTTGTAACTGTAACTTTGCCTTGATTAAAAGCATTATACTACGGAATATCATAATATCACTATGGTCAATCTCTATATCATCATATAATCCTGAAACATCTTGTTTAAGGGTAAAGCTGAAGTCAGGATCGTTGCTAAGAATATAATCATAATTAGCGAGAATTACATCTATATGTGGTATTGCGTTAACTTCGATATACGTGCGAAAGCCAGGAGTGTCGTAAACGGCATTTGGCATAATCCACTGTGTAAATTTAGGCAACGAAGTTAATGGATCTGCAAAAGCAGTGGGATAGAAATGTTTTTGCTCCGAACTATTGTCGTTGTCTAAAAAATAATAGTCGCATGGGATGGCCATTTCATCTAGATTGAAGGTCGTGCCATAAAAAGGATCTAAGATTGTTAATGCTATAGTGCCTGTGTAAGCATGTAGAAAACGGAGGTCTGTATTGGTTGGGCAGTCTTCACATCCATGAGGATATTTGATAATGGTGCCTAGGGATGTATAAGCAGTGAGGACTTCATCTTCGCCAGGCGATTCTAGAATCGCTTCAGCTTCACGAATGAAAGTACCAGCCGTCAAGGCGTAGACGGTTGCAGATGAAGCTTGCATGATTATTATAAGACATATTAAAAATTTAGTTAACATTTTTATCAAAACTCATATCCTTTAAATTATTGTTTCTATGTGGACGAACTGTTTTTTTTGTTTGCGAGGAAGATTAACGGGGTCCGTTTTAGTAAGCCGTTAATTAAACAAACGTATGTAGCAAAATTTACCCCATATGCAATAAGGGCCTCAGGTGCGTGGGGATATGCAATTCAGCCCTTAATGATGTAGTATATTTGCGTTGTTATTATAGACCAAAATCAGGTGAAACGCAACGAAATATTGTGAAACAGTACTTTAAAAAAAAGCGGTAATGCGACAGTGTTAAAAGCGTCTGTCGCCCGCAATAGTTCAAGCAATATAATAACGGTAAATGGTTGTATTTAAGAGGGTTACAGCTTTTAAACGCCCACTGTGTTGGAGAACTTCAACTGCGGGATCTACGGTAAAATAGGTGTTATTCTCAGATAGGTGGACCAGGTGAATTACTTCGATTCGATGATATTGTTTAAGGTGTTGTGTGTTGCTTGGTCTGGGGAAAAGCGCGTTGCATCTGCTGTGCCGCAATAGTCGTCGAAAAGTTGAGACCATGGGGTGTTGGTGATTGCTTGGTGACCGCGCAGTGCTGCACCTAAAGCAGCAGTGTCTGGCATGATGATTTGTTTAACGATAACATTGAACACATCTGCAAGTCTTTGGCAAATCGCGCTGTTTTGTGATGCGCCGCCAGTGACATGAATGGTGTGGATATCTTCTTTAATCCATGCTGAATATTTTTTCATGTTGAGTAGTTGTGACATGACGATACTCTTCACGGCTGTCTCTGGTGTCATTGCTTTGAGTTGCGCAATCAGGGCTGTTTCGTTGGCGACAGCAGGGGGGACAGATTCTGCGACAAAATAGGGTGAGATCCATTCAAATGGTGCATCGCTTGCGAGCATGGTAGAAAATTGGTCCCAATCAATGCCGAGTAAATCTTTCACCCTTTCTCTGGCAAGCGATCCATTGGTAAAACAAATTAACGCCATATAACCATCGACAGGGTTGGCGAAAACATGGCCGTGACTGGTCCCGCCGACATTTGGTTTGTCCATTGCAACAAAATAGACATCGCTGGTGCCTAAGCTTACCGTTGCGGTGCCAGCTAATGCGCCACCAGTACCAACCAAGCAATTAGGGTTGTCCCCTGAAAAAGCGATCACCTTGCACGCGTGGCCGAAGTTGAATTTTTTGGTAAAGTATTGATGTATCGTACCAACTGGCGTGTTGCTTTTGGCTAGCGGAGGTAATTTGGCGCGTAAGTGGGCGCTGCAACTATCTAGTAATTCGGTATGCCACTCTCCTGTAGTAATGTCCATGAGGTTCATGCCGCTGCCGTCGGCGAGATCGATAGGCGCATGTTTCCCTGCCAAAATCGAGCAAATAAACGAGCTGACCAAGTGGATGGTTGCTGTGTCGTTGTAAGCATCTGGTGTCGTGGTTGCAAATTTACTGATCTGCGGGCCGGTAAATCGTTGCGTAGCGACAGAACCGCTTAGCGCAACCATGCGTTCATCTGAGCCAATGGCATCTGTCATTTGTTTGCATGCATTGCCGGTAGACGCATCCATCCAGATAGGTGATTCGTTTCTAGATAAAGTCGGCTTGATTTGTTCAGTTAATGTTTGCGCTTCATTTAGTTGGGCAATGGTTTTGGCAAATAGATCGTTCAGGTAGACCGATCCATGCTGTTGACCTGAGCCCGAGATAGCCTTGACTTGCGACAGGTCAATCTCGGTGTGCAATTGCGCTAGCATTAATTCAAGTGCGTCTAACCACATGCATGGGTCGCTGTAGACGACGCCATTGTCACCCTCGATAAACCCGTTGGGTGCATTGTAGCTAGGTAGCGCTGTACCAAAGTTTATTGAAACAGAGGTAACGATTTTTTTAGTGGTCGAATCAATAACCACACCGGTCATACTTTGGGTACTGCAGTCGATGCCTAGATACATATTGATGCCTATTTTAAATAATCATTTACGATGATTTCATATAACTCTTGTTGTCCACTGGTTTGTTTAGGTTCACCAGCTTCTTTGCCTAGTTTAACGAGGTCGGTAAGAGAAAGATTACCTTCAGCAAACGCCTTGCCGTTGCTACTTGCGTATGACGCATACCGTTTGCTAACCATGTCGGCAAAAACACCATCTTTGATTATTTTGTCAGCGGCAATTAAGCCACGTGCAAATGTATCCATGCCACCGATGTGTCCATAAAAGAGGTCTGCAAGATCAGTAGAGCCACGACGTACTTTTGCGTCAAAATTCACTCCGCCGGCACCAATGCCATCTTGTTTGAGTAATATCAACATGATTTGCGTTGCTTCGTAAAGGTCAGTTGGGAATTGGTCGGTATCCCATCCGTTTTGTGGGTCACCACGGTTGGCATCGATCGAACCTAGTTTGCCAGCATTTGAAGCGACTTGCAAATCGTGACAGGCGCTATGGCCAGCAAGTGTCGCATGGTTAGATTCAATATTTAGTTTAAAGTCATCTTGCAAACCATGCTTGAGTAAAAAACCTAGTGTGGTCGCTGAATCAAAATCATATTGATGTTTGGTTGGTTCCATCGGTTTGGGTTCAATGAGTAGTTGTCCAGTGAAACCAATTTCGCGGGCATAATCTCTGGACATTCTTAAGAATTGTGCAAAGTTATTTCCTTCTTGTGTCATATCTGTATTGAGTAAGGTATCGTACCCTTCACGGCCGCCCCAGAATACATAGTTGGCACCACCAAGTTTCACTGTTGCATCTAGTGCCGCCTTTACTTGTGCTGCCCCATGACAGACGACATTAAAATCTGGATTGGTTGCAGCGCCATGCGCAAAGCGTGGGTTCGAAAATAAATTTGCAGTGCCCCATAGTAACTGAATACCTGTTTCATCTTGTTTTTGTTTTGCATAATCGACGATTGTATTTAGTTTTGCGATGGAATCATCAATTGAGTTACCTTCAGGCGCGATATCTCTATCGTGAAATGCCCAGTAATCGATACCGAGTTTTGTTTTAAATTCGAAAGCAGCATCCATGGTATCGTGTGCTTGTTGCATTGGGTCACTGTTTTTTAACCATGCAAAGTCACGTGTACCTGGGCCAAAAGGATCGCCGCCTTGTCCGCGAAATGTATGCCAGTAACAGACCGTAAATCTGAAATGATCAGCCATGCTTTTGCCATCGACTAAAGCAGTTTTATCATAATATTTGAATGAAAGCGGGTCTTTACTACCTGCGCCCTCAAAAGCGATCTTGCTGATATTCGAAAAATATTTTGTCATGAATTAAACCTTCTATTTTATAGATGTAAATGTATCAAATTATATTATAGTCATGTTATTAAGTATTGTATAGACGTGATAACCTGTTTCGGTTGTTCTGCTACACTTCCATGGTTTGCGTGTTTGAGATACCGCATTTTGTGGGTCTTAGTTCGTTGAGGTCTTTGAGGTGGATGTCGGATTTGCTATCGACGTTTTGGGCATTTGTTTTAGGGGCACGTGCGATCACTTCGTCTAGCGGTTCGTCACTTTTAATGGAGAATCCTGCGTCTTGAATCATACGCAATGTCTTGGCGTCGGTGTTACCTAATGTGTTTAAATACCCTTGTAAGAATAGCGAGTTGGCAGGGTACAAAGAGAGCGCTTCTAAGTCTTTGAGATGATATTCACGACCAGCCGCCGCCCTGACTTCAGCCTTGGGATTGATGAATCTAAACATGCATAAAATACGAAGACAATATTCAGGGGTTAAGTATTTGCTCCCCTGTCTCTCTGTAAGGGCTGTACCTTCGATTGGTAAAAAGAAATTTACTGGGATACTTTTGGTATCGAGTTCGGAGAGCTTCTGTGCCACTTCGACGATATCTTGTGGCCGTTCGCCCATGCCGACGATAATGCCTGAGCATACTTCTAAGCCAACTGATTTGGCATTTGTCAATGTGTCAAGTCTGTCTTGGTAAGTATGGGTAGAACAAATTTCAGAATATAAAGATTCTGAAGTATTTAAATTGTGATTCATGCGATCGAGCCCAGCTGCTTTGAGCGTTTTTGTGGCATCTTTATCCATGAGGCCTGCAGAGACACAAATTTGCAATTGCGGGTGTTTTGTTTTAATCGTTTTGATAAGGCCACTGATGTGTTCCACCCGTGCAGGGGTTGGCCCGCGACCTGCGTATACCATGCAATAACGAAAGGCGCCGCCTGCGACAGCTTTGTCTGCCTCTGTGATGATTTCGTCATCTTTTTTCATGCCATAGCTGTCGATGTCTGCGTCAGATCCTTTTGCTTGTGCGCAGTAGTTGCAATCTTCAGGGCACATGCCATTTGCAGCATTGTTTAGGATATGGATAGCGACTTCCTTGCCAAAATAATGTTTCCGTACTTGAAACGCAGCATGGATTAAATCGAGCAAGTCGATCGTGTCGTCTGTCAATATGGCAAGTGCCGTTTCGGCGTCAATTGACGTGCCGTTAATGGCGTTATTGGCTATGTTTGTTAAGTCAGTATGATTCATGGTGTTTTCTTTTTTTTAATTGTTTATAAAAAGTAAATGAGGTTAAACCTTTTGGGTAATCATTTGGCTGTTGTAATAATGTTGTTGCTTATTTGTAAATCTTGCCACCTTGTTCTTTAAATTTATTGGACATATCTTCCATCCCTTTTTCGATGACAGAATCTGCAGTGATATTATTTTTTTTGGCGTAATCACGTACGTCCTGGGTGATTTTCATAGAGCAGAAGTTTGGGCCACACATAGAACAGAAGTGTGCAACTTTTGCACCTTCGGCAGGTAGTGTTTGATCGTGATATTCGATAGCGGTAATCGGATCTAAACTAAGGTTAAATTGATCGCGCCATCTAAATTCAAAGCGAGCCTTGCTAAGGGCGTGGTCGCGGTCGGTTGCATTCGGGTGTCCTTTGGCAAGGTCGGCTGCATGTGCGGCAATCTTGTAAGTGATGATGCCAGCTTTAACATCGTCTTTGTTGGGTAAACCTAAATGTTCTTTAGGGGTAACATAACAAAGCATTGCAGTACCATACCATCCGATTTGTGCTGCACCAATGGCAGAGGTGATATGATCATATCCAGGGGCGATGTCTGTTGTCAATGGTCCTAAAGTATAGAAAGGTGCTTCCATGCAGATATCGAGTTGCTTGGTCATGTTTTCTTTGATCATGTGCATTGGTACGTGACCAGGGCCTTCAATCATTACTTGTACGTCATGTTCCCATGCGATTTTTGTGAGTTCGCCCAATGTTTCTAGTTCTGCAAATTGTGATTGATCATTGGCGTCGTTAATAGAGCCCGGACGTAAGCCGTCACCGAGTGAAAAGGCAACATCATATTTTTTCATTATTTCACAACACTCTTCAAAATGTGTGTAGAGGAAGTTTTCTTTGTGATGGTGTAGGCACCATTTGGCCATAATAGAACCACCGCGTGAAACGATACCTGTTAAACGGTTTGCAGTCATTGGGACGTATCGCAATAAAACACCAGCATGCAGTGTGAAATAACTAACCCCTTGTTCTGCTTGTTCGATAAGGGTGTCGCGCATGATTTCCCATGTAAGGTCTTCTGCTTTGCCGTTTACCTTCTCTAATGCTTGGTAAACAGGCACGGTACCAATAGGGACTGGCGAATTTCGTAAAATCCATTCTCGGGTTTCATGGATATTATTACCGGTCGATAGATCCATTAAAGTGTCACCACCCCAACGTGCTGACCATGTCATTTTTTCAACTTCTTGTGCGATTGTTGAAGATACCGCAGAGTTGCCGATGTTGGTATTAATTTTGACCAAAAAGTTTCGGCCAATAATCATCGGCTCGGCTTCTGGATGGTTGATGTTTGTAGGAATGATCGCACGACCGCAGGCGATTTCATCGCGTACAAATTCAGGTGTGCAGTTTTCGCGAACGGCGACAAATGCCATCTCTGGGGTAATAATGCCTTTGCGGGCATAATGCATTTGGGTAACATTTTTACCTTCTTTTGCGCGCATTGGATTAGGTGAATTCGGAAATCGAATTGCTTTGAGATCGTCGTTGAATTCGCGGGCAACACGGTAATCGCTCGTTGCGCCATCGAGTTGTTCGACATCACCACGCGCCATAATCCACGCGCTTTTGATATCAGGCAAGCCTTGTTCAATGTCTGTTTTGATTTCAGGATCTGTATATGGCCCGGAAGTGTCATAGACACGCACTGGTTTATTTTCGTGTTCAGTGCCGTCTGCATCTATAGAATTACTGAGTGAAATTTCTCTAAATGGCACATTCAGGGCTGGAAAATTTTCTGGCGACACGTAAACTTTTTTAGAGTTTGGCAATGGCTCAAAGCTTAAATCTTCGTTATTGGGTCTGCTTTCGTCTTTATTGTCGCTGGTTTGTTGGATCATTGTATGTCCTTTGCATTTTTGCGGGTATTGCGCCTATAGGCTAATTTACGTATTGTATTTTAAGATGAGATTATACAGGCCTATAACTCAAGGGGCTACCCAATTTAGGGGTGCAAATTAGCGCTTTTACTATTTTTATCAATCTAGGACGAAAATACCCATTTGCATTGGGGCAATGGCTGTATCGTTGGTGATATCTAAATAGCTATAAAGACCATCCCTGGAGATGGTGAGATCGTCATAGGTGTCAAATTTACCTTGTTCGTTTAGCTCGCGCACTTTTTTGATTTTTTTGGGTAGGTTGCCAAAGCGAACACGTGCTTCGAGCGCCCAATCAAAAGAAATGTTCATCAAGGCTACTATGATTCGCTTGCCATCGTTGATGGGGATGTAAAATGGAACGAGATCTGGTGTTGATTCAACATTGCAGGTGAGCTGCGATTGCTGTAGCCACCAAAATAAATCGTGTAGATGCCGTTTGCGTTGCGGGGTAAGCCAACGGTTTTTTGCTTGTTCTGTTAAGGTGTAGGGGAGAATGGCGACGCGTTGTTGTTTCTCGTCGTTGTCATAAGTGACCATGCCAGTGGTATTGGGGATTTTACCTATTTGCTCCAGGGTTGAAATGACATGGACACCGTCAGCAAATGGCGTTAAATTTTTAAAATCATATTTATTGAGAAAAGGAGGGCAAACTGTGCGGTAACCGTAATAGGGTGCGGCCAATGTTTGGTCAGAAAATATTTCAAATCGTACATCTTTAACAGGGCCGCCAATTTTAGTGCCGAGCATTTCGCCGAGCCCCATATTTTGAATGTGTAACGCAGATGTGGCATCAAGCAGTACGCCATTATCAAAAATCGCATTGAGTTGTTTTTTAGATAATGCCAAAGGCGTGTTGCCTGTAAGTACAGAGACTGTTTTATGGTCATTGAGAGATTTTTTTAGTGTTTCAGGTGTCGTAACAGTGGCGGTAAACCCTAAGCGCCATAATAGTTTTAATAAACTGTTATGTTGTCCATGAAGGGTAGGGTCTATGATGACACGGATACCAATTGGTTGTGGTGCATCACCGAGCAATGTGCCAAGTTTTTTTACAAATCGTGTTCTGTTATTTAGGGCATTTATATATGGATCATTTTTTTCAACGGCACTGCCTGTTTCGTCGTAGGCATGCAATACAGTGTCTGCAACGCAGTAGAAGTGATTTAGATTGATTGCCATCTGTAGTGATTCGGACGATTTATGAAATGGGCCTACAGGTGTAATGGTTAGGTGGCCGCAAAGTGTGCCTGCAACATTGGCGTCTTCTGTAGCGACAGCAGCGCTTAAGGCGATAGCCTCCGCACCATCTAAAATGGCGCATCTATTGGTGTCATTGGTAAATGGTTGGCTTGCGGCAAGTAGTCCCTCTTTTTTGGTTTTAGCAATGATATTACTTAGTGCAAAGCTAGTGATGGCAAACATATAATCTTTAGGTGCCACGCCGATAAGGCCAACGGTGATTTTCTTTTTTGCCCCTTTAGGAAAGCAAGCCAAATGAATTGCTTGGGCATGCTTGGTAAGAGAATCTTTTATGTATGTTTGCCATGCTATCTTGGTTTGATTTTCTTTTTTGGTTAGCTGGTTAATTGCACTATCTTTGGCCAAAATGGCTTCGATTTGTGAAGTCGATATTTTGTGTCCATATGTTTGGCTGAAATTGCGCATGCTTGCTTTGCCAGTCCAATCAATCGATGGTTGATATGGGCTTTGGACAAAAGTGGCGTCATCACACCAGATAACTGTTGCCTTGGTTTGCAGTGCCATGCCGTATAGTGCCTTGAGTTTGTCAAGCGCATCTTCTTTGAAAGTGATACTACTTAAGATACCTGGCAAAATAAGGTGGGCAGTGATGTTGTGATCTTTTTTGTTGAGAATAGCGATAACATCTCGGACGCGCGAAAGGCGGTCAATAAGCAGTTCTGTGTCTGGGAGCAGGGCATCAACGCTAGGTTCAATAATAGATAGACATACTTGATCTGCGTCGAGTTCATTTAAGGTTTCGATCATGTTGTCCATTTTTCCTTCGGTGGCAAAATGGGTCCAAGTAAACGATAAAATTGTTTCAGGTTCGATGTTGTCAGGCATAATCCGTTACTCTAAGTAAAAAGGGTTTTAGGTTTTGTATGCCACATGCGGCATCAAGTAAAATTATTTTCCGGCCATTGATCACAGCAATTGCGAAAAATATGCCGCTATATTTGCGACTATAGTCTACAGTTTGCGTTCTTGAATAATATTGAGCTAACTGTAGTGTATTCAATAAGATAGAGCTAGAAGAAATCAATGAAAAGCAACGATTAACCGTTATGCCGTAGACTAAGCGCTTGCTAAATATCTGTTTACGACTAATAATTGTGATGTTTAAGAAAAAAAGATTTGTTTAAAATGTATAATGAGTTATAATACTTCGTTCAATTGCTTTAGAGCATGATATAAGAATATTTATAAGTCATTCGATTGACAGGAGTAATAGTAATGAAAAAAGGCATTCATCCCGATTATCAGGATTGTGAAGTAACTTGTGGTTGCGGTCATAAATTTACCACAAAATCTACACAAAAAGAGATCCACACCGAAATCTGTGGATTTTGTCATCCTTTCTATACCGGTAAACAAAAGTTTGTCGATGCAGCAGGTCGTATTGAAAAGTTCCAAAAGAAATTCGCAGGCGATTATTTCAAAAAGCCAGCCAAAAAATAGTTTACGTTACACAAAATATATCACGTCCTCTTTGTTCCTTACGGAAGCAAGCAGGGCGTGTTTTTTTTTACTTAACGATCTGTAGTAATCGTATCGTCTACAGGTTGAGTGTTGGTCGACCCAGTATGGGTTTATCACTTATTTAAGTTGGTATAAAATGTACTAGGGAATTCATATGTCAATTACACTATCACAAACAGATCAAAAAGTTTTAGAAGTGCTTGAGGCGATGTCGCAAGAATTTGATGGTATTACTGCGCAAATGAATGACCCTGCTGTCGCAACGGATCATGTGAAGTATGCAAAGATTGCTCGCGAGCAAGTGAAACTTAGAGGGCAGGTAGAAGCTTATCGTAAATTTTTGGGGATGAAAGACGAGCTTGAAGGTGCCTTAGAGATGGCTGCGACGGAGGAAGATGCAGAGCTTAAAGAAATGGCGCAAGAAGAAGCCAAGACACTTGAAGCAGGGCTTGATGGGGTATTAACTGAAGCAAAAGAAAAGCTGGTTATGAGCGATGATGCGAGTATTAATTCCATTATCCTTGAGATCCGGGCTGGAACAGGTGGTGACGAAGCAGCGTTGTTTGCTGGCAGTTTATATGAAATGTACAAACGGTATGCCGAAAAACAAAAATGGAAACTTGAAGTTATTAGTTATTCAGCCTCAGAGGTTGGTGGCTATAAAGAAATATTTGTTGGTGTAAAGGGCTCTGGCGTATGGTCAGCATTTGGATATGAAATGGGTGGTCATCGCGTACAGCGTGTACCTGAAACAGAAACCCAAGGACGTATTCATACCTCAGCAGCAACAGTCGCAGTAATGGCAGAGCCAGAAGAAATTGAAGTTGAACTCAAAGATGCAGAGATACTAGAGCATGTTTCCCGTGCTGGTGGTCCCGGTGGCCAGAGTGTTAATACATGTTGTTCTGCGATCAAGCTAGAACATATTCCAACAGGTATTACTGTAAGTATGCGTGATGAAAAAAGTCAGCATAAAAATAGGGCTAAGGCGTATCGTATTTTACGTAGCCGTATTTATGAGCATTTTAAGCAGATAGAAGACGATAAGCGTTCATCAACCAGAAAAAGTATGGTCGGTTCAGGCGATCGCTCGCAACGTATTCGTACCTACAATTTCCCGCAAAACCGCATGACAGATCACCGTATCAATCTAACGATTTATAGTTTGGATAAAATTATAACAGGTGACATGCAGGAAGTTGTAGATGCACTGCAAATCTACGACAAGCAACAAAGGCTCGAAGCCCTTTAAAGTGTAGTATTTACTTTTAGGATATCACTTACGGTGATTTTATTTGTAGGGCCGGTTTCTTGCGACGCTTACGAGTAAGCCTAGGGCGATGAAGCTGAAGAGGAGACTGGTGCCGCCGTAGCTGACGAACGGTAGCGTCATACCGGTGTTTGGGGCGAGGCCCATTGTGACGCCAATGTTGATAAACATTTGTGATAAAAATAAAGTTGCAATGCCCACTGCGACCAATTGCCCAAAACGATCTGGTTGATTGCTCGCAATTTCTAGTGCCCCCAAGATAATAAATCCAAACAAACTAATGACAATAAAACCGCCCCAAAATCCCCATCGATGTACGATTAACGCAAAGATAAAATCGTTGTGGGCTTCTGGCAAGTTAAACATTTTTTTAAATGTTTCGTGATCGCCATGGTAGCCATTGGTTTTGCCCGTAGCGATATGGGCGCGTGACCGATCGAGTTGAAAGCCTTCTTTTTGGAACCACCTTTTATTGGGGTAGGGGACGTTTAATAAGTGTCGTAAACGTGTTTGAAATGGTGAAAACGTGATGTCACTATTATTCCCGGTGTTATAGTCTTGATTTAAAAGGCTATGAATTCTTTCTTGTTGGTATGCTTCGAGTTGGGTGTAGACGGGAAAGATCAAAAGCGCACCGGCGAAGAGAACAATTAGGGGATACCGTTTTTTGATGCCTGCCATAATGAGCATCGAAAAGAATATGGGGATAAATAATAATGTGGTCCCTAAATCTGGTGAAATCAAGATCAACGCCATTGGCAAGATGGTAATCAAAATAGGGATGATAAGATCTCTAAGTGAAAGCGTTTTTTGGCGTGCCAATGTCCAGGCCAAAACCAGAATAAAAATTAATTTGGCTATTTCAGACGGTTGTAGAGATATTTGCATCGGCCACGGAATGCTTAGCCAACGGTATGAGCCGTTAATGCCGCGGATAAAGCCGTTATCAGCATGCAAAATTCGGCCAACAAGAAGGGAGACCAATAGTATAATGGTTATGCCATATAGTAACCAACAAATTTGGCCTAGTTTTCGGTAGTGAACTTGCTGCATCGCCAAAAATGTAAAACTACCGATGATAATCCACAACATCTGTTTTTTTAATGCACCAGGTGCAGTGCTGCCAATAAAGTAGAGGCCGGTGCCAAGTAGCATTAATACTGCAATAATCATTGCAAGTCTTAGTACGCCAAGGCGACCTTGCCAGGGAAGTTGGGGCATGACTGTTAATCCATTAATCTCATTGTTTTGTATTAGTGCAGTGTTAAGTTTAAACTTTTAGGGTTCATGCTTACAGCCAGTGACCATCTACTGCGTCAGAAATGCTCGCTGTGCTACACCACCGCGCCAGTTTCTTCTTTGTAGCTACTCATTGGTTGTTACGCAGCAATCCCAAAATGTAATTTTGACAAAGCACTAGGTACTATTTTTTATAAAATAGAAGTGTCTATATTTTAAACGAACATCATAAATAGGTAAATGTAATAGTTCTGCTAAAAGTCATCGTTATTTTGTTTTGCTTCTTTCTGTTGGCTATATAATACGGCGATGATGAAACATCTCTTAATTATTGACAATTATGACTCTTTTACCTGGAATTTGGTTCAGGCCGTTGGTGTGTTGCCAGATGTAGCGTCTGTAGATGTCGTTCGCAATGATAGTGAGACGGACTCAGCCTTATTTGATCGTAATCCAACGCATTTAATTGTTTCACCAGGGCCCAAGGGGCCTGCAGATGCAGCCTTGAGTAATGATGCAATTACGCACTGGCAAGGAAAAATACCGATTTTAGGGGTTTGTTTAGGGCATCAATGTATGGCAAAGTTGAGTGGCGCTACTATTATGCGGGCCCAAAAACGACTTCATGGTAAAACATGCCGCGTTTATCATCAAGGCAGGGGATTGTTTTTAGGGATTCCTGATGGTTTTAGTGCGATGCGATACAATTCACTCCTCGTTGAAGCCGAGACGCTTCCAGATACGTGGCATATTACTGCTGTAAGTGAGGAAAATGAAGTGATGGCGATTCAGGGTAAAAATGACTTAATTTTCGGGGTGCAGTTTCATCCTGAAAGTTTTGCAACAGAATATGGTACAACCTTGTTGGCCAATTTTTTGTTGCAGTAATGGCTTGTGAGGTACGGCATAGTAATAGAGGTACCTTAAATTTTTGGTTCATCCGCGAATTTTGGGGATGTTGAAAAACCGTTAGTCATTCCTAAGCTATTTTAGTGGATACTCAATATATTTTTTTTGAGCCACTGAAGGCACAGAACGCCATGCGGGCTACACTGAAAACGATCTGTTTATAAACTTTATAATCTAAGATGTATGTCGGAAAAA
>Ga0255039_10000128_pt1 | contig 25267 bp, 26 predicted proteins | sample BC1_12_1_MG_FD_181713 | JGI IMG/M metagenome (GOLD analysis project Ga0255039, IMG submission 181713) | Seawater microbial communities from Strait of Georgia, British Columbia, Canada - BC1_12_1 | ecosystem: Environmental > Aquatic > Marine > Strait | place: Canada: British Columbia | collected... | reverse complement strand
TGTGCACGATCACGTTCGGGGGGCCTGATCGACTGCAGGGAAAGCAGGGTTGCCTCGGGTGTTGACAGCTCAAGTCGCTCGGCAAGTGAATTCACTTGCCGTTGCTGCACTGCACAGGCCTGTAATAAAACAGCCAGTAGCACAGTAAGCAGGGTCTTCCTTATTGACAACATTCAGCCGTACAGTGAGTAGCGAGTGAAACACGCAACCCACTAATAACGCACCGTGGCATTTTCAACCAGTTTCTTAATCTTCTTCTGGCCAAGCCATACTTTGCGATTATCGGCCATGCTGATGATAGTCAAATCAATCTGGTAATAGCGCACCTGTTGATCGTCCTCCGCATCTACAATGGTATTTATCTGACCTATCAACATAAAGTCGGCGCCGATCTCCTGGCCTGCTTCATTGCGTGTTTGTTCGCTGGCGTTTAAATCCTGATCTTCTCTTTCTTCACGAACTTCACCGCGTTCACTACTGGAGGCAACAAACTCAACCCGACCTGAATTAATCAGTGCTCTTTCCATGTCCGAAACAAAGGTGTTCACATTGATATGCTCGTGACTGAGATTACGCACCGTTCCTACAATAACCGTCGGGGCATGACCACTTTCACCGGCAAAGTTTGACGTCCAGGGGTGTGAGAGCGCATCAGAGATCATCTCTTCTGCCACCAGGCGCGAGTCGGTATCATTCCAGGCACCGCTGAGATCAACTACCTCATCGACATCCATACGGGTGACCTGCGTACTGCAGCCTGCCATGAGCAAACTCGATAATATTACCGCCCAATAGATTCTCATTACTATTCAGTCTCCATAAAACGGTCGAAATTTGCATCTGCATTTTCGTTATAGTGGCCTTTGAAGGCATCGCTCAAGGCGGTCGCTGTTTCCAGAGATTTGTTTACGGCATCCATATCCAGTTCCGCAAAGGCATAGACGTCGCCGTTTTCTTCATTCTTCCAATGCCCCAGTATACGAGCACCACTTAAAGCCAATTGGGTTGTGCTGCGAATTTCACGCTCAACACTCAGGTCTGCATCACTACCGGTGCTGGCGGTATAGTCTTTAATGACTGCATCCACATAGGTAGAAAGCACACGGGCGATTTCAGCGCGAGCTCGGTTATCGGAGGTGGCTTTTTGCAGGGAAACATCTCCCATTGCCGGTGCCATGCCCACACCGTGGATCAAACGACCATCATCGTCGCTAACCGCCTGGGTGCCTTCGTTGACCCAATCGGGAGCATCACTGAGACCCATGTCACTTTCGATAGTGGTTTTACTGGAACAGGCGCCCAGTACCAGCGCCAGAAACAATACACTGAAAGTATTTAATAGCTGTGTCATTTATCGTGCTCCTTGATAAAAGATAAGAGGAATTGTTTGCCTAAGCATACTCTACAGTCTGTCGGCAGGCGAATTGTGTATATGGACATTTATAGCTCTATTTACCCCCACATACTAATTTTTATGTTTTAGCATTTGTTGCATCTAATGCCGAGATTCATTCACCAGGAGTATCCGATGCATATAAATTCAGAGCAAGCCCATTGGGTAACCCCTGACGAGCAAAATGCCAACTGCGTCATTTCTTTTGGTCGGTTTAGTGGGTACGATGCCTGAACCATGACAAAATACAAAAACTAAGGTTTCCATGGCGCGGAATACTCGCTCAAGTCGATTCGAGGCTGTCGATCCGGATACGACTGATCCAGATCAATCGGAGGATTTTGCGCTGGAACAGTCGCCCGGTAACAATGGACCGGCACATGACCTGCTTGCAGAACGACGTCAGGCCATAAATCGACGTGATGGTTTTTGGCGAGCTTTCCTGTACGGCAATTTCCGTCCCCGGCGCCGAGTCAGTCGGCGGACAGTCGATGAACATCATTTTTTGTTTGATTGGCACGAGCCACGCATTCTGTATCTCGCACTGGGTATTTTGTTGCTCAGTTGCACCGATGCGCTGTTCACTCTGAATTTGCTCGATGCTGGCGCGAATGAAGGAAATGCCGTCATGGCAGCAGTGCTGGCCCAAAGTGTGGACAGGTTTCTGGCCGTTAAAATTGGTATCACAGCGTTTTCTTTGATAATCCTGGTTGTCGCAGCTCGACGCAAGCTTTTCAGGTCCTTTAGCGGGGAGCACCTGCTGCAAGTCTTTTGTGCCGGATATGTTCTGTTGATCTGCTATGAGATCTACCTGGCCTGGTACGTGTTCGAACTGAGTTTTCCTTAAGACCCCTGATACTCGTTTTGGTTGGGAGAGGTCGGATGATTGGGGGAAGTCTTTGCGAAGTAAACCGCAGGCGGCGTAGCCGCCGAGGCATTCGCAAAGACTTCCCCCAATCATCCGACCTTAGTCGAACTCTGGATGTATCAGTATTTCGCTTTACACCGGCCAGAGTTTTGGCTTAAGTAACTGTCACCATAACCCCACCGGGAAGTCTCTTTTTAGTAACAGATAATCACTCCTAACATTCCCTTATCAACTGCTTAGTGTTATTTTTTCAGCTGGGCTAAACCAGCAATTGGTGGCAAAAAAAAGAATGCAGCGGCTTTGGCTAATTTTAGCAGCACTGACCCTGGCAAGAACGACAATGGGCTTCCAGTTTCAATCGGTCGCAGCTGTAGGTCCTCTGTTAACCTCTAACTCAGTAATTACCCATGCCGAGCTCGGCGCACTAATCGGTGTCTACCTGTTGCCAGGAGCGCTATTTGCCATTCCTGGCGGTTGGCTTGGGAAACGTTTTGGCGATAAGCGTGTGGTTTTAACGGGGTTGGCGATGATGACGTTGGGGGGTGCTTTACTTGCACTGTCCGATGCCTACCACATTATGTTCATCGGCAGGTTGATTTCCGGGCTTGGCGCTGTTTTGCTAAATGTTCTGGTAACGAAAATGGTTACTGATTGGTTCGCCGAGCATCGATTAGCTACTGCCATGGGAATATTGATATCGAGTTGGCCGCTCGGCATCGCGATTGCACTGCTAACCATAGGTCCTTTAGAGGAGATGCTCGGACTGAGATTGATGTTTTTCGTTCCGGTAGCGATATGTGCAATCGCACTATTATTGATTGCAACGATTTATACCAGTCCCCCTGGGTCTGCGGAATTTGCAAAAGGATCAAATCAGCCATCGGAGGGAAAACTAACTTCTTTTGAACTCTGGGCTGTTGTCCTGAGTGCGTGTGTATGGTGCCTATATAATGTCGCACTCATTTTGCCACTGAGCTTTGGACCTGAATTTTTAGTTAGCAGGGGGATATCGCTAACCTCGGCAGGTGCAATCGTTAGTTTGACCAGTTGGCTAATCATACCGGCGCTACCATTGGGTGCATGGTTTGCGGAAAGAATCGGGCGTCCTGTATCGACGATGGTAGTGACCTTTGTAGCCATTGCGATTCTGATCTGGATGATTCCAGTTACATCGTCTTACGTGGTGATATTCGCAGCGATTGGTATTATTTTTGGGCCCGCTGGTGGACTAATCATGGCATTACCAGCGCAGGTACTGAAAAAAGAAAATCGAGCGATCGGCATGGGAATATTCTTTACCATTTATTACCTGGGAATGGGAGTACTTCCAGCGATTGCCGGTTATGCTCGAGACGTCACGGGCAATCCGGCAACACCCCTGGTCCTCGCGGGAGTTGCGATACTTATTGCGGTTTTCGCTTTGGCAGGCTTTCGTATGATTCAGATCAGGCAGGTGAATAGCACCGCAGTAACTTAATGGTTTCCAAAGCGCATCACCTTTAGCCGATTGTTATTAGCTATTAGCATCAATTTAAGTGCTGTTTTAAACTATTTCCAGATTACTGAATCTAATTATCGAATCTCAACCAGTTGACTCAAATGAGCGATGACACGACATTACCGGGTATAGATAGACCGAATATTGCTGATATCACAGATATTACCGATAACACCTTGATTACTGATTTTACCCAGATTGTAAGTTGTGTTGTTGGCAAGGACCGTAGTGAACGCAAGCGACAAAAAATTCGGGAAGGGCTTATTCGCGAACACATTAATAGCAAGCACCAGGTTACTCCCTCGCTGCTAACCCAGTTTTTCAATATATTCAGGCGCAACTAGTAATTGCCCCTTGCCGTGTTTCACTATTTGCCCGCCGGTATGGTTGTCAGAATGCCTTGGCAGAGGACAGATATCAGGTTACTTCATACCCCAGTTTCACCAGCGTCTCCGAGTATGTGTCGACCAGTGGCCTGAAACTCGGGTCGTCTTGTGCCCACTGATGCGCCTTTCCAGTACGGAAGAAATCTACTGAATGCGCTTTTTCCGAGAAGCCATTTTGCTGTTCAAGGTGTGACAGGTTCCTGAAACTGGTTGCGGCGGCAATCTTTTTCACCGGGACTTTAGGGTCAATTTCCAGAAACGTGATGATTTTTTCGATGAAGGTTTCGGGCCCGCTTAACAGGTCCTCGTAGCGAATCAGCAACACTGGAAATGGCGCTTTCATCCATGAATTGACATGCGTCTGCCAGGACGAGATAAACTCACCGCGAAAATAATTTTGCTTCTTGTAGATAAAATTTTTTTCATCCATCAGCAGTTCGATCGAATCCGATAGATCTTGATCAAAATGATGACTGGCGGAGATCGCCACATCTCTTGGGTCGCGAACGATATAAATCGCAGACTGTGTGGCCGCCGGGTTGGGAAACATTGTGCCACCAAAGGCGGCGCAAACATTATGGGTTTTTATAATTGCCGAGGAATTTCCCGCATCCGTAGAAATGGTGGTCTGGGCATGTGGCCAGTACTGGCTTGCCTGACTGGGATGGGCAATCGATTTGCCCCGATTCAAGCGTGAAACACAAAAGGGGAAACTGGGAATGAAATCGCCAAGCTGGGTCAAATTGACACTGCCGGTGATGGCGCTTTGCAGGATCGCCCGCACCCAGGTGTTGCCACTTTTTGGATAACTGGCTACCCAGATCAAATTTCTTTTCATGATTACTTCTACTTACTATTCCTGGATGGAGTGTATGTCGGTCACCCCGATGGAGCAAGCCAGTTCCCCTGGGTACAGATTAGAGGTTCCCTAGTGGTCTATCCGTGTGACTGAATATGTTTGAAAATCAGCTCGGCACACTGTTGCGGCCGGGTTTGCAGCAGCAAATGCGGCGCATCTATATCGACCCGTTCAACATCAGGCAGGTATTCCTGCATCATTTGCGCGTCACTCTCCGCAACGATCCGATCCCGTGTCGCGTGCAGATAGAGAATCGGTGTTTCGATTTTTGGCAGCAGCGCTGAAACGTCGATCCGGCTTAATACCGAAATCCGGTGTTTCAACAATGTCCCATCAAGCTGTTCCATCACGTTCAGCGGCAGCGGCAGGGTTTCAGACTGGTCATCGTCGTCGGTTGCGTAGACATCCAGGCAAAATTCGTTCAATGCTCCGATGGAAAACATTTGCTCGGGTACATAGTTCGCTGACTCCGTGATAACAACTAAATGGGTTTGAGGGGCTCTCCAGCCCTGCAGGGCTGTTATAAGCCCTGTTTTTTCTGTGTGCAGTTTTCACGCAGTCCGCGCTCCCGGCCAGACATTCGTTAATGTTTCGTTTAATATGCCTGCTATTTGCACGATAAAATTCAGGCACAATGCAAAGCGGTGTATTGAAAGCTGCCGTTCTGATCGGAGTGTTGTTGCTCACAACCAGAGCAGGGGCTACCGGCATGGATCTCCATTGGTTGTGGGACAATCGCTGTGCCGAGTGTCACGGACATTCAGCTGAGTTTGCACGCAAGTTTCTACAGGTTAAGAATGACCGACTCCAGGGCCGGCACCATGATGAAAATTTTCGACTGTTCCTGCGCAATCACTATGTGTCGACTAACGAGGTTGATGCCGTATACGAGATGTTGCTTGCCCAGGTGCGTACGGAACCACGATTCAAGCGCGAGTGTGGCAACTGTCACGGTCAGGCATCGACCTTCGTGCGTCGCGCCATGTTACTGCAGAACGGTGTTCTGATAAGCCGCGAGTCGAGGCAGCCAATTCGCCGGTTTATGGCCGATCATCGAGGTTTACAGGCTGACGATATCGAATTCTTTGTGAATTTGCTGACACGTGTAGCCGGTGAAGTCTATCAGCCTTAGTTGAGCGATCACGAAGACGCTACCAGGAGATCAGGAGTAAGATGAGCAAAGCCCTACCATCGCTAATGACAGCAGTATATTTGACCGCGCACGGGGGCATCGAAACCCTGCAGTATCGCGAAGATGTTCCGCTGCCCGAGATTGGCGCTGACGAGGTATTGATCAGAGTCGCCGCCGCCGGGGTCAATAATACCGACATCAACACGCGCATTGGCTGGTACTCTAAGAAGATCAGCGGTGCGACCAATAGCGGTGGCGCGCAGGGCTTTGACGAGATAGACGATGACGATGCCAGCTGGTCCGGCGTGCCGTTGATCTTTCCGCGCATACAGGGTGCGGATTGTTGCGGGGTTATCGTCGCGGTGGGTGACAAGGTCGATAACTCGCGTATTGGCGAACGCGTAATTGTACGCAATATGTTGCGTAGTTACGTCAACTATCGACCCTTCGAGTGCTGGACTTTCGGTTCTGAATGCGACGGTGCATTTGCCCAATATGCCAGGGCTCCGGCGCGCGAAACCTGTAAGGTTGAATGCGACTGGTCAGATGCAGAACTCGCCTCCATCCCCTGCGCCTACTCGACAGCCGAGAATATGTTACATCGCGCCGCGGTGGGTGCCGAGCGCGTGCTGGTGACCGGCGCTTCCGGAGGGGTGGGCTCGGCGGTTGTTCAGCTGGCGAAACGGCGTGGTGCCACCGTGATTGCTGTCGCCAGTGCTGCCAAGGCTGACGATTTATATGCCATCGGTGCGGATAAGGTGATCGACAGGAACGCCGAGCTGGTTGACGCCATAGGCCGTGACAGTGTCGATGTGGTTGTCGACCTGGTTGCCGGAGCTGCCTGGCCGTCGCTACTCGAGGTACTTAAGCGGGGCGGACGCTATGCCACTGCAGGTGCCATCGCGGGGCCGATGGTTGAACTCGATGTCAGGACCCTTTACCTCAAGGATTTGACCCTGATTGGTTGTACCTTTCAGGATGATATCGTGTTTGAAAATCTCGTCGATTACATCGAACGCGGCGAAATCAGGCCCATCGTTGCGCAGATATTCCCACTGAGTGAAATTGGTGCTGCACAGGAAGAATTTCTGGCCAAGAAATTTACCGGAAAACTGGTGCTTGTGCCGCCCGCCTGAAGCTAAAGCAAGATGAGAAATAAAATTATCCTGACCACCCTCAACGCACGCTACATGCACTGTGCGTTCGCCTTGCGTTACCTGTATGCCAACCTCGGAGAGCTGCAGGCACAGGCACAGATCCTCGAGTTCACGATTCAGCAACGGCCTGTCGATATAGTCGAACAGCTGCTGCAGCAAGATCCAAAAATAATCGGTTTCAGTGTGTACATCTGGAACGTTAGCGAAACCGGTCAGGTAATCGCACTGTTGAAAAAGGTAGCTCCCGAAATCACTGTTATCGTCGGCGGTCCCGAGGTCAGTTTTGCCGGTGATTTACCGGAGCTTGCCGAGCAGTCGGATTACATCATCACCGGTCCCGGTGAAATCAGCTTCTATCAACTGTGCAAGGACCTGCTCAGCGGTAACCCGGTAGTGACAACTATCATCACCGGGAAAGCCATCAGCCTTGATGAGCTCGAACTTCCATATACCAGCTACAACGCTGAAGACATTCGCAATCGATTGATTTATGTCGAGGCTTCGCGTGGCTGCCCGTTCAAGTGTGAATTCTGTTTATCCTCGCTGGATAAAACGGCGAAACCGTTCGCCTTGAAACGCTTTCTCGATGCCATGGATGATTTGTATCAACGGGGTGCGCGTAACTTTAAATTCATCGACCGTACCTTCAACCTGAAGGTCAGTACCAGCGTTGCGATCCTCGAATTTTTCCTCGAGCGTATGGACGCTGATCTTTACCTTCACTTCGAAGTCATTCCCGACCATTTGCCAGAAAAGCTGAAACAGGTTCTGGCGTTGTTTCCTGCCGGATCGCTGCAGTTCGAAATTGGTGTGCAAACCTTCGATCCTGAAATCCAGAAAACTATCAGCCGCAAGCAGAGCAATGAGGAAACCTGCGCTAACCTGCAGTGGTTACGTGAAAATACCGGCGCCCATATCCACGCCGATCTGATCTTTGGCCTGCCCGGGGATACCCTGGAAAACTTTGCCCAGAGTTTCGATCAGTTGGTGGCGTTAAAGCCGCAGGAGATTCAGCTCGGAATTCTGAAACGCCTGCGTGGCGCGCCGATCAACCGACATACCGAGGAATACCAGCTGCGTTACAATCCCGTTGCACCGTATAACATTCTCAGCACTCGAGACATAGACTTCGCTACCATGCAACGCGTCAACCGCTTCGCTCGATTCTGGGACATGATCGGGAACTCGGGCCGCTTCGGTAATACGTTACCGTTGCTGCTGGCACAGCGACCCTTCGCAAGCTTTCTCGAACTCAGCGATTGTCTTTATCAGCTTGCAGGTAGTAGCTGGAAGATTTCACTGCGTAGATTGTTCGCCTTGCTGTTCATTGCCTTAACCGAGCAACTGAAGCTTCAACCCGATCAGGTGCGCCAGGCACTTGATGCAGATTACAAGCTATGCGGGCAAAAAGGTGTAATCGATTTTGATGGTCCCAGGCTCGAAGTGGTATCCAGCGTCGGTGTTGCCAATAAAAGGCAACGCCAGCATGGGCGGGTTAACGCTTGAGCGGGGATTAGGGCTGCCGCAGTTTAAGCTGCTGGCTGAAGAGTTCGGAAATGAAGACTGCCTCAGAACTCGAACACGACTAATCTCCCGCTACTAATCACCGAGTGCGACACCCTTTTGTAATGCCCTGGCTCGACGGCGGCGATAGGCCGGCACGAAGATCAGTAGCAGCCCGATAATCAGCAGGCACAATGTCATCGGACGTTGGTACATAAAGCCAATCCCGTCGGTCAAATTCACCGCGCGCGCGAAATTGTTTTCCATCATACCGCCGAGAATGAAACCGATCAGTAACGGTGGCAGCGGGTAATCCGCAAAACGCAGTATGGTTGCACCGATGCCGAGCCCGACCAGCAGCAACAGTTCGGTAGCGTTGTTCTGACCGATGTAAGCACCAACCATAGTGAAGAACAGGATGAATGGAATCAGGTAGTTACGCGGCACCGTAAGCAACCTGGCAATGTAAGGGATCAGCGGCAGGTTAAGAATCAATAATACGATGTTGCCAATGTACATTGAAATGATCACCGACCAGAATACCGAGGGGTTATCGATCATCAGTCGCGGCCCCGGGCTTACGTTCAGCGCGATCAGGGCGCCGAGCAAGATTGCGGTTGTGCCGGAGCCGGGGATACCCAGCGTTAACAGCGGCACGAATGACCCCGTGCAGGCCGCATTGTTGGCGGTTTCGGGTGCGGCCAGTCCCTTGATCGAGCCTTTGCCGAATTCTTCCTGTTCTTCACCTTTGGCTATATTGCGCTCGACCGCGTAACCGAGAAACGAGGCCAGCGTAGCGCCTGCGCCCGGCATCACGCCGATCAGAAATCCCTGGATCGACTGACGCGCAATCACTGGCGCAATTGTGCGCGCTTCGGCGCGGGTAATCCGCAGGTCCTTGATGGCTTCGCTGCTGCCGTCGGCATCCACCCGTTGCGGATCGAGCACCAGGTAAAGAGCCTCCGGCAGGGCGAACAGGGCCATGGCCAGGGTGATGAAACTGAATCCGGACTGTAAATCCGTTATTCCCATGGTAAAGCGGGGTGCATTAAACAGTGCTGATTCACCCACTGTGGCGAGGATCAGGCCGATTACGGTCATCATCAGGGCTTTGATGACCTTGCCAGTGCCTGCAAACGCAGCGATCGCTGACAGACCGACAACCATCATCGCGAAGTACTCAGCCGAATGAAACAGCAGGGCTACCGATGACAGCATCGGTGCAAAGCCCATCAACAGGATCACGCCGACCGTGCCACCACTGAAGGAACTGATTGCAGCGATGGTGAGCGCTTTGCCGGCCTTGCCCTGGCGGGCCATCGGGTAGCCATCGAAGGAGGTTGCGACGGTACCGGCCACCCCCGGAGCATTGATCAGAATCGAGGAAGTCGAGCCGCCAAAAATGGCGCCATAGTAAACGCCGGCCAGTAATATCAGTGCCGCCGAAGGATCACCGAGCGTAATTGCCACTGGAATCATGATAGCAATGATTGACATCGGGCCAAGTCCGGGCAGCATGCCTATCAGGGTACCGACCAGGCATCCTGCAACTACCAGCAGCAGGTTTTTAAAGGAAAAGGCCGTATCAAGGCCCAGCAGAATTCCATCAAGCACAGCAGAACTTCCTCAACACAGAAACCAGGGCAGGGGTCGCAGGAAAATTCCCAGGGCTTCCTGCACCAGGTACCAGATGCCCAGGGCCCCAATCAGCGCCACGCAGATCAAGGTTATCAGTTTGCGTTCCCCGAGGGTCCAGCCGGCGCCAACCAGGAACAGGGTGGTCGCGGCAATAAAACCAACGGGTCGCAATGCAAGCGCGTAAAGAGTCATCAGGGCTATCAGCCCCAGGGCCTGCCCGACCTTATACTCACGCCATTTTTTAAGATTAATATTACCCAGTGCGTCACCCAGTGCGTCGGCTTTCGGACTTGGCGCGAGCAGAATCAGCAGTGCCAACGATACACCTAGAACACTTAATACCATCGGCATGGTATTAGGCAGAAAGGTCATGTTGCGCTCGAAGGGCAGTAACGGATAAGTGTAGGCGGAGTAACCGTAAATGACACAAATCACCAGGAAAACAACAGCTATCCACTTATCCAGTGCCATGGGTAAATCTCTTCAGGTTAAAGCAGAAATATCGGGGCGTTACGGCGCCCCGATTAGTCAATAGATGGTTAAAGGAAGCCGAGCTTGATCATCATATTCTTGACCACTTTCTCCTGGTTTTCGAGGAAGTCGACGAAGTCCCTGCCGGGGGTATAGATATTAACCCAGCCGTTGCGAGCGCGTACGGCTTCCCATTCCGGCGTAGAGTACATATCGCCGAGCACCTTGCGGAATTCATCCGCCTTTGCTTTAGGCAGACCGGGGGCCGCGAAAAATCCACGCCAGTTAACAAACTCGGCGTCGTAACCCTGCTCCTTGAACGTGGGTGCGTCTTTGAAGGCGGCAACCCGTTCCGCTGAGGTAACGCCGATGATTTTTACTTCTCCGGCATTGGCCATGGTGACTGCTTCCGAGAAGCCCGTCGAGAGCGCTTTGATTTCCCCCGATAATAGTGCCGCCATGGCCTTACCGCCGGCGTCGTAAGGAATGTACTTGACCTTGGTCGGGTCCTGATGGGCGGCCTCCATGACCAGTGCCGCGACCAGGTGATCCATGCCGCCTGGCACCGATCCACCGCCAATTGCCACGCTCCTGGGGTTGGACCAGTAAGCATCGACCAGATCCTTGAAAGAGTTAATCGGACTATCCTTGTTGACGACCAACGCGGCATAGTCGCCAATAGTACCGGCGATCATGGTCAGGTCACGGAAATTATATGGAAACCGTCCTACCAGCGAGCGAATTACTATTGGTGTCGAATTCACCATCAGCGTGCCCTGATTTGAATTGGCGTTCTCGATTAAATAACCAATCGCCTTGCCACCACCACCGCCGGACATGTTTTCGTAAGATGCTTTGCCGACGATACCCGATTTGGTCAAGGCCTCGCCAGTGCCACGAGCGGTACCGTCCCAGCCACCGCCGGCGCCACCGGGGATCAGAAAATGAATGGACTCGAGCTCAGCAGCATTGATGTTGCCGATGCTCAGGAAGGTTGCCATTGCCACAACAACGACGGTTTGAATAATTTTCATTCTGCTCCTCCTCAGGGTTGATTGTAATTTTTGTGCAGTTAACGAATATTGAGATTGAGTCAAATATCCGGGAGAAGTATTTGACCACAGATGCAAGGCGGGGGGAAATCTTTCTGGCTGCGACTGACGGCCTGTTTTATTTAAATCAGATTCGCAGTTCTGGAGCCTGGTTGTGAATGTGGATGAAGTGAAACCTGGTCTTCCACCGGTCCCGTGGAACCGGTGGATTCAAACTTGAAACGATAAGTTTCCTGTTACAGGGTTTTTGATCGAGCTGTGGGCAGGTCGGTGCGTCGCGCTTCCTGCTCGGCATCGGCTCGACTAATGCCCAGGTCTTTCAGCATGGCATCAGACATGCTCAACAGTTGCCGGCGTTCTCAGGGAATTCAACCGTGATTTCCCGCGGGTGCAGCTGAAAATTTCTTCGGCCCAGACCTTTAGTCTCAGGGAGCAGTTCGAACGGGGCTTGCAGGACGTGGTACTGACAACGGAAAGGATACCTAGTCCAGGAGGAACCATAGTCAGTTCGCAACCATTGATCTGGACCGGGGCCGAGGATGGATATGCGTGGAAAAAACGGCCCTTGCCGCTAGGCATTTCCAAAACCTGTGCCTTTCGTGCCAGCGTCACGAAAGCGCTGGATGACGCCGGACTTGACTGGATCGATATCGTTAATTCGGCAGATGTGATCGCTGCGGAGGCGATGACTTCCGCGGATCTTTGCATTGGCGCCGAACTGGGATGCGTTAAGGATTCGGGGCGCGTGCCGATTAACCATCGTGGTCAGTTACCCGAACTGCCCGAGTTTTCGATCGTATTGTACGGTGCGGATAATCCCGGTAACCAGCTTGCGAAAACCCTGTCCGAGTACCTGTTACGCGCGTATGGCTGACACCTGGGCCAGGCACCGATGGCCTGGATCGACTAAAGGCTGATTACGTTGCTGCCAGCGATTGGCAAATACCAGACAGTTTATGCTTGCCAAAAAAAACGGTGATGCCTGGGCATCACCGTTAATCCTCTTCAGGTTAGACGAAAACCTAGCTATAACGATAGGGTACGCCTGTTTTTTCCATGACAACCTGGTATTTTTTGAACGCGTCGACCACCTTCTTGGTGCGCGGGCTGATTCCTGCCAGTTCGTCCCAGAATTCACCCGAATCGGCGACCACCTGGTCCCATTCAGCGGCTGGAATCGTGGTCAGTTCCATCTTCTTGCCATTTACGCGCAAGTCGGCTTCACCACCCCAGTACCATACCTGGCGATAGTAATGCGAATCGTTACAGGACATGCGGAACAGGGCCTGCAAATCCGGTGACAGTGCAGCCCAGCTCTTCGAGTTAGCGAAGTAGGAGCCACACCAGGCGCCGGTGACGTTGTTCAACAGGGCGTAGTTACAGACATCTGCCCAGCCCACTTCGTAAGCCTCGGTGAATCCACACCAGGCCACGCCGTCGAGTTCACCGGTCTGAATCGCGACTTCGATATCGTCCCAGGGCAGGGTTACCGGAACCAGTCCGTAACGTGACAGGAATTTTCCGGCGGTCGGCACGCCGAATACCCGCTTGCCTTTCATGTCGGCTACCGAGCGAATCGGATCCTTGGTGAAAATGTGTAGCGGATCCCAGGAGCCGGCACTGATCCATTCAACGTTCTTGACTTCACCGTAGGCCTCGGCCCAGATTTCGTCCAGCCCGTAGTACTTGAATAATACGGGCAGATCCAGGCTGTAGCGTGTGGAAAACGGAAAATAACCGCCGAAGACACTGATATCCACCGGTGACGCCATGGTCGCGTCATCGCTCTGGACTGCGTCGATGGTGCCGTTTTGCATCGCGCGAAACAGTTCATCGGTTGGCACCAGCTGATCGGCATAATAGAGTTCGATTTCCATCCGTCCATGCGCGGCTTTGTTGAACTCCTCGATTTGAGGCAGGATTACATGCGCGCCGAGAGGGGCGCCCGAGTAAGTCTGCAGGCGCCACTTGATCGGGTTGGATGCAGAGTAGGCATAGGGCGCGGTGCCCGCTGCCAGTATACCCGCTGTGCCAGCGCCTACTTTTTTGACAAAACTTCGTCTGCTGTTGTCCTTCGGTTCGGTCGCGTCCGTTGTGGATGCTTTTTTATCTTCTTTCATTTTTTATGCTCCTAAGGTTTAGGCTTCGGTTAATTTTCCGCAAGATCCTCGTGGTTAACTTCTCGCTGGTCACTTTGAATAAACATACTCAGGTAACCAGAGAGCGATCTGTGGAAAAGCCATGACCAGGACCAAAGCGAAGGTCATAACCATGACAAAAGGTATAATTGATCGATAAATATCCATCAATGTGATTTCGGGTGGCGCCATTGCACGCATCAAGAACAGATTGTAACCAAACGGTGGTGTCATGTATGCAATCTGGCAGGTTATCGTGTACAGCACGCCGTACCAGATAGGGTCAAAACCCAGAATCTTTATCAGCGGTACGTACAGCGGGGCGACGATGACCAGCATCGCGGTATCGTCCAGGAACATGCCCATCACCAGGTAAGATAGCTGCATCATGATGAGCACTTCCCAGGGGGTTAAATTCCAGTTCGTGATGAACAGCGATTCGATTGCGCGCGCCGCGCCAATGCCGTCGAAGACCGCGCCAAAACAAAGTGCTGCCAGGATTACCCACATGAACATGCAGGATATGCTCAGAGTCTTGCGAATGGTTTCTTCAATCACTTGCCGATTCAGACGTTTACGCGCCCAGGCCGCAATGGTGGCGGCAGTCGCCCCGACCGCAGAGCTTTCCACCAGGCTGGTAATGCCCATGATGAACAGGCCGGTCATGAAAAAGAAAATCAGAAACGGCGTGATACCGGCCCGCAGCAACTTGAGCTTTTCCGACATCGGCATGTCACGATCCGCTTTTGCGACGGTAGGCCCGAGGTGTGGCTGGAAATGACAACGGACGACGATATATATAATCAGCAAGCTAGCCATCATCAGGCCGGGAATCGCTCCCGCCAGCCAGAGTTTGCCTACCGGTTGGCGCGCGATCATGCCATACAGCACCAGCACCACGCTCGGCGGCACCAGGATGCCGAGCGAACTGCCCGCCTGGACCACCCCGGTGATCATAATCTTGTCATAACCCCGCTTCAGCATTTCCGGCAATGCAATCGTGGCGCCGATCGCCATACCCGCGACACTGAGTCCGTTCATCGCCGAGATAACCACCATCAGCAATATGGTGCCGACCGCGAGGCCGCCTCTGAGGCCACCGAACCAGACATGAAACATGGCATACAGATCATCGGCAATTCCCGACTCGGACAGGATGTAACCCATGTAGATAAACAATGGCAGCGTCAGTAGCGGATACCAGTTGAACAGTTTAAAAGCGGCGTTAAACGGCATTTCGACGCCACCGTCACCCCACAGCAAGAGTGCTGCCACTGTTGAAACAATGCCGATCGCCGCAAATACCCGCTGCCCGGTCAACATCATCAACAGCATCGAAACGAACATGAAGATCGCTATGGTTTCATAGCTCATGTCAGCTCAATCCCTCTGGATTTGGCGATGTCCTTGAAGAAAGTGGAAATGGCCTGCAACAGCATCAGGAAAATGCCAAACACCATGATCAGCTTGATCGGTATCATCGAAGGGTTCCATTGCGAAAACTTGCGCTGGTTATATTCGATCGCGTATTCCGTGCTCGAAATTGCACCGATTAACAGGCAGGCCAGGTACACCACCAGGAAAATAGCGGTAAAGCTGTCGAGGCGGGCTTTGTTCCTGGCCGAAAACTTGGAATAGATCAAATCCATGCGCACGTGGCTATCGAGTTGCATCGAGTAGGGGCCGCCGACGATGTAATAGGCCGTCATCGTGAACTGGGCCATTTCGATGCACCAGGAAAGTGGCAGGTTGAGTATGTTGCGGGTGAAGGCGTTTACCAGCAGGGTCGCAATCATCACGAAAATCAAGTACATGGCCGCGCGACCAAACTTGGTCGACAGGTAGTCAATCACCTTGACGTAGTTGACAATAAACTTGGGCACTGCTCTTGTTTTCCTCCAGTTTTCTTATTTTTTCTCAGGTACTTCTAATCTGCTTTCTTATTTTCACGCACCTGGTCCTGATGTCGCTAAAATATCAGTAAATCATCTCTACGCGGGCAGTACTCAGGCTGTCTGCCAACGCGCCTTGCGGTGCTTTTTCGCTTACCAGGACGTCAATCCTGTCGAAGGAGGCTACGACAAACGGGGCAACCCGGTCAAATTTAGAGGAGTCTACCAGTAAAATCACCTTGTCGGTGCGCGCTATCATCGCACTTGCGATCTCTGCCTCGTCGCAATTGTAATCCATCGCCCCTATGCCGGCCGCAATGGCTCCGACGGTTATGATTGCCAGGTTGCCATGAAAGCTATCGAGCTGGGTTAACGCCATACTGCCACAAGTTTGACGGTTATCCTCGTTATATGTTCCGCCCAGTAAATACATTTGTGCTGTTTTATTGGTGGAACTAATCGCCCTGGCTATCGCGGTCGAGTTGGTGACCACGGTCAGGTCATCAATCCCGGTCAGCTCTTCGGCAATCACCAATGTGGTCGATCCGGTATCGATCAACAGGGTGTCGCCGGGTGACACCAGTTGGTGAGCCTTTTGTGCGATCAACCTTTTCGCCGCACAATTTTGCTGCATCCTCTGTGCAAAGGGTCCCTCGCCGAAATCTCGCGTCGGGATGGCGCCGCCATGAATTTTTTGTATCTTGCCGTTAGCGGCTAACAAGGTCAAATCGCGGCGAATAGTTTCCGCCGATGCGGCGCAGGTTGCGACCAGTTCATCCACCGTTACCTTGCCCTGCGTACGCACCATATCGATGATCCGAAACTGTCTGTCGCGAGGGCGCATCGGGCGATACTAGCACAGCAGGCATTATTCCAACAATGACCACCTGGCCATGTTGACGAAGTATACGGTATATTTTGATCTTGAATTGACTGAAATGGGGAAACATAGTCATCAAAATTGACTGAATAGTCACAGAAAAATATACTGTGATTGCTTGCCATAATTATCGCCAGGCCGCTGACTTCGCCCGCACGAGGATTAATGCCAGACTATTCAACCAGCGATTCACTTCCCAAAACGATCTATGACGTCGTCGTAGTAGGTTCGGGCGTGGTCGGCTGTGCGATGGCGCGCCGCTTTGCGCTCGAGGGCGCAAAAGTACTGGTGCTCGAAAAGGCGGTCGATATTCTCGACGGTGCCAGCAAGGCCAACAGTGCGATATTGCATACCGGCTTCGATGCGCCGGCTCCCGGTTCGCAGGAACATACCTGCATCGTCGATGGTTACAACGAGTACCTGGAAATTCATTCCCGTCTGAACCTGCCGCTGCTCGAATGTGGCGCCATGGTGTTAGCCTGGAACGAAGCCGAGGCGGGCAGGCTCGAGCAAATTTTGCAGGATGCCCATCGTAATGGAGTGAGCGCGGCCAGAATAATCAATTCCCGGCAGGTGTTGGCGAAAGAGCCGCAGCTGGCAAGCTCGGTGGTGGCTGCGCTCGAGGTGCCGGGAGAGTTCGTTATCGATCCCTGGAGCGCTCCCTACGCCTATTTACTGCAGGCACTCGAAAATGGCGCCAGCCTGGCGCGAAACTGCGAACTGCTCGAGGGAAGTTTCGACGGCAGCGAGTGGACGCTCGAAACCACCAGGGGTCCAGTGCGAAGCAGGCAATTGATCAATTGCTGCGGACTATACGGTGATCTCTTAAATCAGAAATTGATCGGCGTATCGGAATTTGAAATCCGGCCCAGGAAAGGGCAGTTCGTGGTGTTCGACAAGTCCGCGCGTAACCTGGTGCAGTCAATCCTGCTACCGGTGCCGACTGAAGTCACCAAGGGAATAGTCGTATGCTCGACAATATTCGGTAATTTGCTGGTCGGGCCTACCGCCGAAGAACAGCAGAGTCGCGTTGACGCCGGGGTCGATTGCGCTCAGTTGCAGGCGCTTATCGAAAGAGGCAGTGACATATTGCCGGCACTGAGTCAGCACACTGTTACCGCCACCTACGCGGGCCTTCGGCCGGCTACCGAGCACAAGGATTACCAGATCAAATGGTACGCGGAGCACAATTACTGTTGTGTCGGCGGCATCCGTTCGACCGGGCTCAGTTCGGCGCTTGGAATTGCGGCTTTTGTCTATCGGCAATACACGGATGCAGGGAATCGGCATGCTCCTTTGGCGGACTGTGATTGGCCGCAGGTCAATCGGATCGCAGACCCGGGAGCGCGTGATTGGCAACAACCCGGTAACGGCGGCATCGTCTGTCACTGTGAACTGGTTACCCGGCGCGAAATCAACCAGGCCCTGGACGGTCCGATCGCTTGTCACAGCCTGGCCGGGTTGAAACGCAGAACCCGGGTGACGATGGGCAGATGCCAGGGATTTTACTGTTCCGCTGAACTCAGCGAACTCACACAAGGAAAGTTTCCGCAACCAATCGGTATTGCACGCAAGTGAAAACGAACAACTGCCAGGTAGCAATTGTCGGTGGCGGGCCGAGCGGGCTCGCGGTTGCAAGCGGGCTGGCTGAAGCGGGTGTCGACGATGTCGTGGTACTCGAGCGGGAGGCCGACGCGGGAGGGATTCCACGACATTGCGGGCATTCACCGTTCGGTCTCAGGGAATTTCATCGCGTCATGTCGGGCCCCGTGTATACACGTCGGCTAAAGCGACAGGCCGAAGATTACGGCGCCAGGGTATGGACAGGCGCAACGGTTACGGAGATCGGAGCGAATCGCAAATTGACCCTGTCGACCAATGATGGCATGCAGAGTCTTAGTGCTGAAAAAATAGTCATCTGTACCGGTAACCGGGAAACTCCCCGCTCTGCGCGACTGGTATCGGGTTCACGACCGCTGGGTATAGTAACAACCGGGGCGCTGCAGTCGATGGTATATCTGAAACATCGATTACCGTTCAAACGTCCGCTAATCATCGGTAGCGAACTGGTTTCATTTTCCGCGCTGCTGACCTGTCGCCATGCCGGCATAAAACCCGTTGCAATGATTGACACTAATCCCCGGGTGACGGTATGGAAGGCTGCAGTCCTGTTACCGCGATTGCTAGGCACTCGTTTGTTGTTGAATACATCGCTCGAAGAGATCCGCGGACAGGAGCGGGTAGACTCAGCAACTATCAGGGACGCCGCGGGCGAGTTGACATCGCTAGAATGCGACGGCGTGATTTTTAGTGGTAACTTCGTTGCCGAGTCAAGCCTGATCAGGAGCAGTCATCTCGCGCTGGACGCGCGCAGTGGTGGTCCAGTCGTCGACCAGTATGGCCGCTGCTCGGACAGGGATTACTTTGCCTGCGGAAATCTGCTGCACCCGGTTGATACCGCCGGTTGGTGCTGGGCCGAGGGTATGCGCACGGCCGCTTACGTGAACGCAAGTCTCGGCGGCGAACTAACGCAATCGGATCGCATGCTTGAAATTGAATCGAGCAGTCCCTCGATCAAGTATTTTACTCCGCAAAGAATAGCCTTACCGGAAACACTTACAGACAGAAAACACCCGGGACTACAAATTCGCTTTAGCGATAATTTACCAGGTCGACTCGTGCTGCGAGACGAAACCAGTGATTTGATTGCGCGCAGCATTCGTGCTCGCCCCGAACGCAGGGTATTATTGCCCTTACCTTCAAGCGACCGGTTATCCGCATGCAAATTATTGTCCCTCGAATTTTTACCCGCGTAGAGTAACAGCCATGTCCGTGCTTGCCATAGATCAGGGGACCCAGAGTACGCGCGCCCTGCGCGTGGATGTCAAAGGTAATGTGGAAATTACCCGTGTGATCAAACATAGACAGTATTATCCGCAACCCGGCTGGGTCGAGCACGACCCCGAGGAACTGATCGCGAACATTCAATCCTGTATCGAGGCGAGCCCCGGAGTTTCCGCAATTGGAATCGATAACCAGGGTGAAAGTTGTCTTGCCTGGCACGCCGATAGCAAGCAGGCCCTGTGTCCGGTCATCGTCTGGCAGGACAACCGGACGCATACGGTTATTGAGCAACTTAAAGCCGATGGCCACGAAGCCCGTGTACTCGAGATTTCCGGTTTGCCGCTGGACTCGTATTTTTCCGCCAGCAAGCTTGCCTGGATTCTGCAGAACTGTGCCGAGGCAAAAGCCCTGTTGAGCCAGGGAAAGTTGAAAATGGGTACCACCGACGCCTTTTTCCTCGACCGGCTGGCTGATCGATTTGTTACCGATATCACCACCGCGTCCAGAACTTCGTTGCTGAATCTACAGACCGGGTGCTGGGATGAAGAACTCTGCGATCTGTTCGGGGTGCCGCTTGAAACCCTGCCCGAAATCGTGGCCACCACCGGGGACCTGGGCTGTATGGTGTCACAAGGCAAGCGAGTACCGGTGAAGGCCAGTATCGTCGATCAGCAGGCGTCGCTCTATGGTCACGACTGCCGCCAGGTCGGGGACGCTAAAATCACTTTTGGCACTGGTGCTTTCGCCCTTGCAATAACCGGAAGCCAGCCGCTGCGTTCACCTGAACAGGGCCTGTTGCCGACCGTGGCCTGGCAACTCGGTTCCGCTGCGCCGATGTACGCACTCGATGGTGGTGTCTACTGTGCCGGATCCGCGGTTGAGTGGGGACGTAAACTGGGCCTGTTCGATGACTATGCAGAAATCAACCTGTTTGACAGATCGTCTGCGATCGAACGCGATCTTGTCTTCGTCCCGGCCCTGTCGGGATTGGCCTGCCCACATTGGGATCGACGGGCAGCCGGGATCTGGGTGGGATTATCTTTAGCGACAGATACTCGGGACCTGATTCAGTCAGTGCTCGAAGGTGTCGCCTTGCGCGCTGCTGAAGTCATTAGGGCCATGGGAGAATTCGCCACCATCGGTGAGCGCATATCGATTGATGGCGGGGTTTCGGTGAATCCGTATTTCTGCCAGTTTCTAGCCAATGTGCTCAAGCGGCAGGTTGTCGTAAAACCGATGGCGGAGCTGACTGCAATCGGTACCGCTCAACTTGCCGGGGCGGATACGGTTAACTTCGCCGAGGACGGCGCAGCTGAAAAATGCTATCAGCCGGAAATCGATATGAGCCATTATCTCGAACGCTTTGGCGATGCCGTCGCGCGCTCGAAGAACTGGCGACAGTAAAGCGCAGGCACTAATCCGGTTCGCAGCATTTCCAGGCGAATAATTAACAGAAGATGACTTCATCCTGCACAGGACATGGGCGATGAAAAAAGTTCCGGCAGCAGCTTGATTTGGATCAAGTAAATACTCTTAGTTTGTCATATTTCACAACGACAAGGTGTAATCTTCGTTTTTGGCAACTAAAGCGAGGAGCTACCAATGAAGCCTGTTAAATTTCTACTTACGACTGTTTTCAGCCTGTTGTTGTCGCTGGGTACGGTTAATGCCGACGAGCACGCACTTTTTACGACACAATCGTTGACACCTGAGGTCGCGTTAAAAGCGGTGACCGCAGCGATAGCTAAATGTCGCACGGAAGGTTACCAGGTGGCGGTGGCGGTAGTTGACCGTATGGGGAATCTGCAGGCCTTGCTGCGCGACCGTTATGCTGGAGCGCACACGCCTGAAACCGCGAAGGGCAAGGCATGGACTGCGGCCAGTTTTCGTAGTAACACGAGCGACCTGGTCGAGCCGACTCAAGCCGGGGAAGCGCAATCAGGCGTGCGGCAGGTACCGGGTGCATTGATGCTGGGTGGCGGCATGCTGATCGATGCAGCCGGCTCTAGCGTTGGTGCAATCGGTGTGTCCGGCGCTCCAAACGGCACCGCGGACGACATCTGTGCGGCAGCGGGTATAGCGGCTATCGAGGATGACATCTCGTTCTGAACGGCTAGCGATCAATGCGTTACCCTGAACCTGAAACGGAACAGGATTCCCAACTCGCCTCCGGATTTGGTGTATTCTTTTGCGCATGATTGATTACTCCGATAAATCTCTCCAGCTCCAGCAGCGCTTGCAGTCTTTCATGGAGCAATATATTTATCCCGGTGAAATCACTTACGCCGAGCAACTGGAACAGGCGCAAAACCGTTTTGCTCCCCTGGGTTTGATGGAAGAGCTCAAGGCGAAAGCGAAACGACAGGGTTTATGGAACCTCTTTGTTCCTGAATCTCATGGAGAGTTCAGTGAGCATGGTGGATTGAGTAATCTGGACTATTACCCGCTGGCGGAAATGATGGGTCGGGTGCTGTGGTCGGCCGAAGTGTTCAACTGCAATGCACCGGACACCGGTAACATGGAAGTGTTGATGAAATACGCCACGCCCGCGCAACAGGCACAATGGTTACAACCCCTGCTGGATGGCGAGATTCGTTCGTCTTACGCGATGACCGAACCCCAGGTGGCGTCAAGTGACGCGACCAACATCGAGCTCAGCATGGTGCTCGATGGTGACGAATGGCTGGTCGATGGCCGCAAATGGTTTATCACCGGGGCGATGAACGAGCGCACTAAAATCATTATCGTGATGGGTAAGTCTGATCCCGATAATGCGGATCGGCACCAGCAGCAGACGCAAGTGCTGGTACCCAGGGATACGCCCGGTGTCGAAGTCGTACGTGCTCTGACCACACTCGGTTACGACGATGCTCCTGTCGGTCATGCCGAGATCCGCTTCAACCAGGTTCGAGTACCGGCAGAAAATGTTTTACTTGGCATCGGACGTGGTTTCGAAATTGCTCAGGGCCGTCTCGGTCCTGGGCGCATGCATCATTGCATGCGCCTGATCGGCGCCGCGCAAAGGGCGTTGGAAATTTCCTGCCAACGCGTACAGGAGCGCGCCACCTTCGGCCGAAAACTGGGCCAGCACCAGTCGGTACGAGAGGATATCGCGAAGAGTTTTGCCGAGATCGAAATGATGCGGCTACTGGTGCAGAAGACCTGTCATCACATGGACCAGGTGGGCCCACAGGCTGCGCGCGATATGATTGCGGCCAGCAAGACCAGCGTACCCTTGATGGTGCAGGGCATCATTGATCGCTGCATGCAAATGCATGGCGCGGGTGGTTTGAGCAGTGATTACTTTCTGGCCGAAGCGTTCAACTATGCACGCTGGTGCCGTCAGGCGGATGGCCCTGACCAGGTGCACCAGATGGCGCTCGGCAAACAGATCATAGAACGCTACAGCGGATAGCCTCGATGGGTAATGACCAGCTCGATCTGGATGCGTTGACTTCTTATCTGCTGCCGAGAGTCCCGGAGATCGATGAACTGTTGTCCGCCGAGAAATTCAGCGATGGTCAATCCAATCCAACCTACCTGCTAACCACTGCGACAGGCGAGTATGTTTTGCGACGCCAGCCAACGGGCGAATTACTCAAATCAGCGCACGCGGTCGATCGGGAATTTCGCGTAATCAAGGCTCTGCAGGGCAGCGAAGTGCCGGTGGCACGGGCAATTCACCTTTGCCAGGACCGAGATGTCATCGGCAGCCTGTTCTACATCATGAGTTACCAGCGCGGGCGTATATTCTGGGATCCAACCCTGCCTGAACTTAGTAATTCCCAGCGGCGTGATATATATACCGAAATGAACCGGGTGCTTGCCGCCCTGCACGATATCGATGTCGAAGCCGTGGGGTTGTCTGATTTCGGTCGTCCCGGCAGCTACTTCGAGCGCCAGATCAGTCGTTGGAGCGGGCAATACCGAGCCTCTGAAATCGAACCGATTGCGGCAATGGATAAACTGATCGAGTGGTTACCACAGAACATGCCGCTCGATGATGGCAAAGTCAGTCTGATCCACGGTGACTATCGCATCGACAATATTATTTTCGATAGTTCCAGTACCGAGGCCAGGGCGTTGCTCGACTGGGAACTATCGACGCTGGGCCATCCCTATGCGGATCTGGCTTACCAATGTATGCAATGGCGCATGGATGGTGACTGTGTGATTCCGGGACTCGGTGATATCGAGCGCAATTCGCTGGGTATCCCGAGTGAGGCTGATTATGTCGCACTGTATTGCCAGCGTCGGGGACTGGAGAGTATTCCTGACTGGAATTTCTATCTGGTATTCGGTTTTTTCCGCTTTGCGGCGATACTGCAGGGTGTACTCAAGCGTGCGCTCGAAGGCAACGCGTCGAGTGAAAAAGCCTTCGACTACGGCGCACTTGCACCGGTACTGGCGTGCAAGGCGGTCAGCTTAATCGAGTAACCGTGATCAGGATAATTTTGAGGAAGCAGAGATGTTGACAGCTACGCAAAGAATCCGTGTTGAATGGGCGCATTGCGATCCTGCCGGGATCATCTTCAATCCGCACTACTATATCTGGATGGATTCGGGCACGCATGCATTGTTACAGGTGGCCGGGTTTGACCTGGTTGGGCAGACGCATAGCGATGAACTGTTTCGGGGATGTCCGTTGGTTGCCAGCAACATGGCGTTCAAACGACCACTGTATTTCGGCGATGTTACGCTATGTACCTCGTACGTTGAACGCTTTGGCAATACTTCGTTTGTTGTCGCCCACGAATTCACCCAGGGCGATAACCCGAATCCGGTAGCTACCGGCAACGAAGTCAGGGTCTGGGGATACTCGGATGCCGACCATCCGGCAAAACTGGTTGCACGGGCGATGCCCGAAGAAGTCAGGGCGATGTTATCGGTAGAAAAAACCGTAGACGTTACCGTTTAACATAACAATCCGCTTAGAATAGCCAACAGGAAAATTCAAAGAGAAACAAATTATGGTCACATTCATCATATTATTGAACGTCAGGAGTAACCGAATAACTGAAATTGCGGAGCAGCTGGCCGATATGCCCGAGATTTCGGAAGTTTACTCGGTTACCGGAAACTATGACCTGGTGGTCGTTGTGCGCACCCGCAGCAACGATGACGTGGCTGAGCTGGTTACCAATCAACTGGGTTTGATCGAAGGCATAGAGCAAACCGATACCATGCTGGCATTCAAGGCGTTCTCCAAGCATGACCTGGAGTCGATGTTCTCGATCTAGCCTGATTAAGCTAGGCGCTGCGCTTCTGTTTCCGCTGCGGCGCACGGCTCGACTCATTGTTACCCTGCGCGAGCTTCTCCAGCAACTCCATTAAACGGGTCGATTCCGCCGCGCTGAGCGGGGCGACGATACGCCGCTGGGCGGCCTTTACCGCCGGGAGTGCTGCGCTGAGCAATTTCTCTCCATTCGGTGTAATGCTGACAATCTTGGAACGTTGATCCCGGGTCGAGCGTTCGCGCCGCAATAGTTCGCGCTGTTCCAGCTTGCTTACCACCAGGGCAGTGGTGGTTCGGTCCATCGCGGTCGCGCCGCCCAG
>Ga0255039_10000126_pt1 | contig 25294 bp, 28 predicted proteins | sample BC1_12_1_MG_FD_181713 | JGI IMG/M metagenome (GOLD analysis project Ga0255039, IMG submission 181713) | Seawater microbial communities from Strait of Georgia, British Columbia, Canada - BC1_12_1 | ecosystem: Environmental > Aquatic > Marine > Strait | place: Canada: British Columbia | collected... | reverse complement strand
AGCACTAGATGCCGATGACAGCATTGAGATATCAAAAATCCTGGGCACGATCAGCGTCGCGGAAACTGCAATGCTGCTGGATTCTCTGCCGGCGCAACAACGCGACTCGATCTGGCCACTGATCGAGCCGGCGGCCCTGGGTGCGGTACTGCTTGAAACCCAGGATGAAATCAGTGATGCCAGGCTGAAGCTGCTCGATGCCGAGGAAATCGCCGCCATCGTCGAAACCCTTCCCGATGTCGACGACCAGGCCGATATTATCCTCGCACTGCCGACCGACAGGCTCGTAGAAACCCTGCACACGCTGGATGGGTACAAGCGTGAAAAGCTGGAGTCGGTGCTTTCATATAGTGAAGATACCGCTGGCGGCCTGATGAACATCGATCAGGTCACCATCCGCGCCGACGTATCGCTCGACGTGGTACTGCGCTACCTGCGCATCCGCGGCGAACTCCCCGATCATACCGATCAACTGTTTGTTACCGATCGACACGATCATTACCTGGGAGCGTTATACCTGCGCGACTTGCTAACCAATGATCCCGACGACCAGGTTAGCGAAATCATGCGCACCGATATCGATGCGATGCATGCACATATGTCCGACACCGAAGTGGCGCGTGAATTCGAGAATTTCGACCTGGTGAGCGCTGCAATCGTTGATGAGGAACATAAGCTGCTCGGGCGCATTACCATCGATGACGTGGTCGACGTCATTCGCGACGAAGGTGATCACTCGATCATGGGCATGGCGGGTCTTTCCGAAGAAGAAGACATGTTTTCCCCCGTCCTGGTAACTTCGAAACGACGTGGCATATGGCTTGGAATCAACCTGTTAACAGCCTTTTTAGCCGCTTACGCGATTGGCTTCTTTGAACACATCCTCGACCAGGTGGTGGCGCTTGCGATTCTGATTACGATCGTACCCAGCATGGGCGGTATTGCGGGTTCGCAAACCCTGACCATCGCCATCCGCGGCCTCGCGCTAGGCCAGCTGGGAAGCTCCAATTACCGTTCACTGATTAAAAAGGAATTACTGGTTGGATTGTTAAACGGGCTGCTGTGGGCGTTGGTAGTGGCTACGTTTTCGATCATCTGGTTTGAAAATTTCGCTATCGGCATGGTTATCGCATTTGCCCTGGTGGTGAACCTGGTGGCCGGCGCGTTCGCGGGAGCGGTAATACCCCTGATCCTGCGGCAGATTGGCGTCGACCCGGCGATTGCGGGCGGCGTGGTACTGACCACGGTAACCGATGTGGTCGGTATAATCGCGTTTCTCGGTCTGGCCACCCTGGTACTAGGTTAGTCCACCCTTGAATACGATCTAATGGTTCATGAACATACGTGCCACTTCGCGTGTCTGCATGATTCCGACCGCGAGACTGTGTTCCCAGAATGTTTCCATGTTAACCGTACCCGGGGGAATCCCTTCGAAGGCCTTGACCACAGCAGTAACCAGCACCAGCTCGCGAATCTGGCGCAAGCCAATGGTGCTGACCGCGCGCTCGATGGTTTCGACCTTTGTTGGAAAACTGTAAAACGCGCTATTAGCCATACGCAGCATGCGTGCGCATAGATCCGGATCACTACGCAACAGGTTGGAAATTACCTCTACGGTCGAGGTTGGGTCGACAATGGTTTCTTCCAGTCGATAGTAAATATCCGGCAGGCTCACCAGTTTATCGACTTCCACAACCAGCGATTCAAGACCGCTATAACCTTGTACCGTGACTACATTCGTTGGATTGATACTGGCCATACCTGAGGCCACCTTCTACAAAATAAGGAACACGATATCTAGATCGACCGATGCTCCGCTTTCTTTAATCCAGGGAGCTTCTGATTAAGTCTGAGCGAATCAGAGGCTCCCTGGTGTGACCAGCGCGGGGGTTCGCTATGGCCATAGTAAAGCCGCACCGTACACGCCGCTGGCATCGCCACGCTCTGCCTGCAAAATCGGGGTTTCGACAAAATCGGAGAATACATAGTTGTGCAACAATTTGGGGACTTCACGATAAATGGAATCGATTTTCGACATGCCTCCACCAAGCACAATGGCGTGTGGATCGAGAATATTGATCACATGGGCCAGCGCACGTGCCATTTGATCGTGGTAGAGGTCGAGCATGGTAGCGCAGGAAGTGTCGCCCGTCTTTGCCGCGGCGATAATTTCTTCACTGGACAGCGAATTGCCAGAGCAGGTTTTATAGTTATGTGCAAATCCGGGACCGGACAGAAAAGTTTCGATGCACGCGATCTTGCCACAATAGCAGCCAGGCGCACCGTCTTCGCCGCGTAACCAGGGCAACGGGTTATGCCCCCACTCTCCGCTTATCGAATGCGGTCCATTCACCAGCTTGCCGTCGATCACCAGACCACCCCCGGTGCCGGTGCCGATAATCACGCCGAAGACTATCTCGTAATTTCGTGCGGCACCGCCGAGTGCTTCCGAGAGGGCGAAACAATTGGCGTCGTTCTCGATACGAACCTCTCGCTGCAGACGGGCTTGCAGATCATTGAGAAACGGCTGACCGTTCATGCAGACCGTATTCGAGTTGCGCAATAGTCCAGACCCCGGTGAGATCGCGCCGGGAATACCGACGCCAATACTCATGTCGAGCTTGAGTTTGGCCTGGACGCCATTGACCAGGTCAGCGAGCATGGCCAGAATCTCCGCGTAACTGCTGGCCGGAGTAGCGACCCGCTCGCGGTAAACCGGCTGTTGCCCAGGGTCCAGCACAATCACTTCGGTTTTGCTACCACCGAGGTCGATTCCCATTTTATGTTCCATCGCTACACCCTTGATTTAGCCCCGCTACCACCGCGCGATACAAATTTTTTATGCATTTTTCCACGATATAATATTTTTTAATTACCTTAGTTTAGTGGCATGGAAAATTGATCAACCAGGAGCCTTTGCTGACGCCATTTCCAGTAAAAAAACGACTTATCCACAGGATATTCCCCCTCTCTCCACAGAACCATACACAACATAATGTACTTGACCTTCAGCCAAAACACACTATATTGTATGTCAGGTTGATTATTCAACTTTTAACGATTAGTAAGACTGGCTGGCTTGAACCAATCCGCAATAAGTACAAATACTTGAGTCTGATAGTTATAAATTACTTTAACTATCCACGGGAAAGACATTATCTACGAGAAAGATATTATCTACGAAAAAGAAATGGCCAGCTGTAATCTACGCGGATCACATCCGAACATAAACATCTTGAAATCACGAGTCAGGCTATAAATGCAAAATATCGAATCACCTTTAACCGATACAACCGTCGCAGCCGTTAAATCAGTGCCCGCGGTTGCCGAAGACAGCAGCAGTGCGCTGAGCAGTAAATACAATGTTGTACGCCGCAATGGCAAGTTAACCAGTTTTGACAAGGACAAGATTGCAATTGCAATGACAAAAGCTTTCCTGGCGGTAGAGGGCGGCCAGGCGGCAGCTTCGACCCGGGTTCATGAAACTGTCGAACAATTGACCAACCTTGTAGTTGGGACCCTGACTCGACGTCAACCCGAGGGCGGCACTTTCCATATCGAAGATATCCAGGACCAGGTAGAACTGGCGATGATGCGCAATGGTGAACAGAAAATTGCGCGGGCTTACGTTCTTTACCGCGAAGAACGCGCCACCGCACGCGCGCAGTGCAAGATAGATCCACGCCAGGAAGTGCAGGAAGATGAACGCATTGAGCTTAGCGTAAAACTGGAAGATGGCAGCTTCGAACCACTCGACACGCAGCGCCTGCAAACCATCATCAACGAGGCTTGCGAGGGTCTCGAAAGCGTAAGCGCCGAACGTGTATATGATGGAACCATAAAGAATTTATTTGATGGCGTAGCCGGCAAAGATGTCAGCCCGACTGTGGTAATGAGTGCCCGTGGCCTGATCGATCACGAACCCGAGTATTCACAGGTCGCAGCACGTTTATTACTCGACGAATTGCGCGCCGAATCCCTTAATTTTATTGGCGATGGTGAGCGCAGCGCCACCTTTGCCCAGATGGGCGAACGTTATTGCGCTTACTTTGGTAATTACATCAAGCGTGCAAGCGAGCTCGAATTACTCGACACGGAATTACTCAAATTTGATCTTGAACGACTGGGCCAGGCGCTCAAACCCGAACGTGATCAACAATTTACCTATCTCGGACTGCAAACTTTATACGATCGTTACTTCATTCATTTTGACGATGTGCGCTTCGAATTACCGCAGGCATTTTATATGCGTGTAGCCATGGGTCTGGCGATCAACGAAGTCCAGCGCGAAGAACGAGCAATCGAATTTTACAACCTGCTATCTTCCTTCGATTTCATGAGCAGCACTCCTACCCTGTTCAATTCGGGAACCCTGCGGCCACAACTGTCGAGTTGCTATCTGACCACGGTACCCGATGATCTCGATGGAATTTTCAGCGCGATCAAGGACGACGCGATGCTCTCAAAGTTTGCCGGTGGTCTTGGCAATGACTGGACCCGGGTGCGCGGCATGGGCTCACATATCAAGGGCACCAATGGTAAATCACAAGGTGTGGTACCTTTTCTGAAGGTTGCCAACGATACCGCAGTTGCGGTTAACCAGGGTGGCAAGCGTAAGGGCGCGATGTGCGCCTACCTCGAAACCTGGCACCTGGATATCGAGGATTTCCTCGATCTGCGCAAGAACACCGGTGAAGAACGACGTCGTACGCATGACATGAACACGGCTAACTGGATTCCTGACCTGTTCATGAAACGAGTGGCCGAAGAAGGCCAGTGGACGCTGTTTTCCCCCTGTGAAGCTCCCGACTTACACGATCTCTATGGCGCTGATTTTGAAACCGCTTACGTGGCCTATGAAGAACGTGCCGATCGCGGTGAAATCAAATCCTTCCGCCGCATAAAGGCGGTCGATCTGTGGCGCAAAATGCTCGGTATGCTATTTGAAACCGGTCATCCATGGATGACCTTCAAGGATCCCTGCAATATCCGCTCGCCGCAGCAGCATATAGGTGTTGTGCACTCATCGAACCTGTGCACCGAAATCACGCTGAACACCTCCGATACCGAGATCGCGGTGTGTAACCTGGGTTCGGTCAACCTGCCCCAGCATGTCGATGAAAATGGTCTCAACCTGGAAAAACTCGAGCGCACCATCAATACCGCGATGCGCATGCTCGATAATGTAATTGATTACAATTACTACAGCGTACCGCAGGCACGCACCTCCAACCTGCGCCATCGCCCGGTTGGACTCGGCGTCATGGGTTTCCAGGATGCGTTATACAAACAGCACATCTCCTATGCCTCGGAAGATGCGATTGAGTTCGCCGACGAGTCGATGGAGGCTGTCAGCTACTATGCAATACAGGCATCGACCCACCTCGCCGAGGAACGCGGCACCTATTCCAGCTACCAGGGATCGTTGTGGAGCCAGGGTATCCTGCCGATCGATTCGGTAGCCAGGCTACGCGAAGTTCGCGGTGATTACCTGCAACAGGACGATAGCTCACGCATGAACTGGGACAGCTTACGCGAACGCGTGATGAGCATCGGTATGCGTAATTCCAACACCATGGCGATTGCACCTACCGCAACCATTTCAAATATCTGTGGTGTCAGCCAGTCGATCGAGCCGATTTATCAAAACCTGTTCGTCAAATCTAACCTGTCCGGTGAATTTACCGTGATCAATCCCTACCTGGTCGATGATTTGAAGCAGCAGGGTTTGTGGGACGATGTCATGGTCAACGATCTGAAGTACTACGACGGCAGTGTGCAAAGCATAGATCGCGTACCTGATGATTTAAAGGCTATCTATTCGACCGCCTTCGAAGTCGATTCACGCTGGTTGGTCGAAGCAGGATCACGCCGGCAGAAATGGATCGACCAGGGCCAGTCGCTTAATCTCTACATGGCTGAACCATCCGGTAAAAAACTGGACAACCTGTACAAACTAGCCTGGGTACGAGGTTTGAAGACAACCTATTACCTGCGTTCGCTGGGAGCGACCGCAGTCGAGAAATCCGCAACCAAAGTATCTGAATCGACAACCGAACCCGAACCAAAGGTGTGCTCGATCCTCGATCCGGATTGCGAAGCATGTCAATAACCGGCAACAGAATAATAAGCAGGAGAATAATATGTTGAATTGGGATGAACCATTAACCCCACAAATATCGCGGCCACCGGAAGCGGCAATGGATTCGCCCGTGCCCAGCGTAGAGCCCACGCTAGTTGCTGTCACGCGTGAGACAACTCGTGAGACAACACGTGAGACAAAAGGCACTGACGAGATATCCCTGGTTGCGCCTACACCTGCTACGGCCAAACCGGTAAATCCCGAAGACAAGCGGGTTATTAATGGCCTTACGGATATTAATCAACTGGCGCCGTTCAAGTACCCCTGGGCCTGGGAGTATTTTCTCAACGCCAACAAGAATCACTGGACGCCGCTCGATATCAACATGACCCAGGATGTACATGATTTCCAGCACAAACTTACCCTGGAAGAACGCCATGTATATGAAAATGTGCTGTCTTACCTGACCACCTCGGATATTCTCGCGATGCGTAATATCGGGCTTGCCGTGATGGAAAAAATGTCGGCGCCTGAATTGCAGATCTACCAGGCTCGCCAGGTCTATGAAGAAGCGATGCATACCTGGACCTATCAGCACTGCATCGAGACTCTCGGTCTGGACCAGGGTGAAATTTACAACCGCTATCGCGTGGTTCCGGAAATACACCACAAGATTCAAATGTGCAACCGGCGACTCGACTCGGTACTGCGTACCAACATCGATCTGACTGATCGTGATGAGCTGGAAAACTTTGTGCTCGCTTATACCTTCTTCGCCGGTGTGTTCGAAGGTACCTGGTTTTATAACGGCTTCAGCCCGATCTTCGCGCTACAGCGGCGCGGGCTGATGAAGGGCACCGCTGAGCAATTGCAATACATCATGCGTGATGAAGTCCTGCACGCCTCATTCGGCATCCGGGTGTGCAATCAGATAGTGCTGGAAGAGAATGTCAAGCTCGATCCAAAAGTGGTCCAGAACATGTGGGAAGAAGCCGAAGCCGCAGAAATGCAGTACGCGAAATTCCTGTTACCGGATCCAATCCTCGGCTATAGCGCCGAAGATCATATCGCACAGTTTCGCTTCATCGCCAACCGTCGTGCCAACAAACTCAACCATGCAATTCCGTTCCCGGGTGCAGAAAACGCACTGCCGTGGCTGGATGAGCAGGCTAACCTGAAAAAGGAGAAAAACTTTTTTGAAACCCGTGTCACCGAGTATCAAACCGGTGGCGCATTAAACTGGGACTAGCTTCAAACCGAATCAGAGTTACACGCGCTCTTCGGTTGTAACCTTAGGCCAGGTACATGGGATACCCCATATTCCACTACCTGGCCATTTTTTTATCGACGCTATTCCGATCCAGACATTATTCTCCCGGACACTATTTTCCCAGACATTATTTTCAATAAGCATTTATTGATCCGTATCAACAATCACTCATTTAGTTTCATTAATATCCAGGGTAATAATCCGGAGGTAGATTATGAACATACTTACTGTTGTGATAGTGCTTGCCTTATTGATAACAATAGGCCTGATGGGTACCGGTATATGGTCGATGTCTCATGGTGGCGAATTTGATGAAAAACATTCAACGCAACTGATGGTTGCACGGGTCGGCATGCAAGGGATTACTTTTTTGCTTCTGTTATTCGCTATTTTTCTTGCCAGCTGATTGTTACCCGGGAAAAATGTCTGCGCAGTGATGCGCTGATCAGCGTTCAATTTAGATGATTCGTGCAGAAGCGATGAATTAGCTTTTATTGCGGGCCGTAACTTCTTTCATGAAACGATCCCGTATGACAACAGGATCGATATCGATCACCGGCACTTTTATATTTCCAGATTCACATTTACAGACAATAATGCTCATCTGATCTGAATCAAGCGCCGCCTGAACCGCCGCTGCCGCCTCCTCCGCCTGGCATTCGACCACATGCTCGCAACCACAGGCACTGGCCACCGCGGCCAGGGACGTCTTCTTGCCAGCGTAAGTGGGCTGGTCTCCAGTTGAGCCATAGCTGCCATTGTCGATAATCAACAACACGAAATTATTCGCTACATTATTGGCTATGGTCGGTAAAGTGCCGAAGTTGGTAAGCACCGAGCCGTCGCCATCGATCGCGACTACTTTCTCTTTTTGCGCCAGGGCAAGCCCGAGGCCAATCGACGACGCCAACCCCATGGTACCGAGCATGTAAAAATTGCTGGGCTGATCGTCGAGTAAATGGAGCTCCTGGCTTGGCAGGCCAATATTGCACACCACCAGTTGATCGGAGATGACTGGAATAAGAGTTTTCAACACTTCGCTGCGGATCATGTCAGGTCCCCTTCCAGAAACTGGCATCGGTTAATATGGCGACTGGTTTCCTGCACATGAAACAATACTCGAGAATAACATCGAGTTCATTCACATCATCGGCATGATGGAAGTGATAGGTGGGTATACTCAGTTGCGCCAACAGGGCCTTCGTATGCACCGCCATCTCGGCCTGGCAGGCAACCGGTTCACCGAGTTCGCCGCGATAGCTGATCAGCATCGGCAACGGGATATGATAGTACTGTATCAGCGTGACCAGGGTATTGATGGTCACTCCAATCGCAGTATTCTGCATTATTATTGCAGAGCGTTTTCCGCCCATGTAAGCACCGGCACAGAGTCCCATCCCCTCGTCTTCCTTGTTGGACGGTATATGAAAAATTTCAGCAGCGTTTTCGATCTGATCAATCACACCTGCTAGTTGCTTGCAAGGTACAGTGGTTACAAATTCGATCTTGTTGCTGACCAGATCCGCGACAATTTTTTCATCTACCGACACCTGCTGCTCTCCTGCCCTGGCTGGTTAGTTATGAATTCTGTTTTAGTAACCAAAACGGCCTTCCCAGTTACCCTGGCGATAATCGATCTCGACGGACCTGGGTATCATACGGGCGGCAATTCCATGCGACAGGTCTTTGCCTGCAGGATGGTTCAAGGCAAATTCGCGTGGATCACAAACCGCCGAAGCTATTGGTCGGAATGCAATTTCGAGCCTGCTATTAACCACCACGGTATCGAATTCGGCACGCTGATGAAACACTACTCGTTTTTGCACGACGCAGGAAAAGTAAAGTTGCAACTCGACGATTAACGGCTGCCGACAGTCCTGCAAGGCACGTTCGGCACGTTCGCTCCAGTTCACCTCAACGTCGCGCTGGTTAATACGTACGATTTGCCGATGCCGAAAGCTGTTGAACCAGCGATCCATTACGCGCAATGGGTTTTCGATTGAAAAATAGCTCATCTGTAAATTAAGAATCGACATCAGGCTAGCCTACCACAAGGCGCCGGCATTAAGCTGAATGTCTTCCATGGTGATGCCGAGCGCCTCGTCGCGGCACAGGAATGCCGCCAGTGCGCCCAGTTCCCGCGGTTGCACCAACCGCTGTTGGGGTTGTTGCGCAACTATTTTTTCGATTTCCACCTCGACACTGTGCCCGGCTTTGCGCGCCTGAATTTCCATGCTGCTATCGAACATTTCGGTTTGTACCCAGGTCGGACTGATCACTATCGAACTAACGCCATGTGGCGCACCTTCAAGCGCAACGGCGCGATTAAGACCCAGCAAGCCTGACTTGGAAGCACAGTAAGCAGCGTGATCGGCGGTTGCTGTAGTCGCTGCGGTGGAGCCAATGTTAATGATCCGACCCCAGCCACGAGCCTTCATTTCCGGCAGGCAGGCCCGAATCATGCGAAACGGACCGGACAGGTTAATATCGATAACATCGAGCCAGGATTGTTCATCGTGCCCGCAAACCAGCTGATGCGCAGTCACACCCGCTGAATTAACCAGAATATCAGCCGGTCCATGCCTGGCAGTCAACGCGTCGACAAACTCGCTAACGCTATCGACATTGGTGACATCGAGCTGGTGGAAGAAGCATTGATCGCTCACCGACTCTAATTCCTCGATCATTGCTACTGGTTGACGCCGTGCACCAGGCGCAATGGTCGCACCGCGTTCGGCCAGCGCAATCGCAATCGCTTTACCGATTCCGCTGAAACCCCCGGTGATTATTGCAACCCGACCCTCGAGGTAACGCTCCATCGCTACCATTCACCGACGGTTGGCATCGAAACCCAGGGTTCAGCAGGAGGCAGGGGCTGATCTTTTTGCAACAGTTCGATCGAAATATTGTCGGGGGAGCGGAAAAACGCCATGTGACCATCGCGCGGCGGCACATTGATGGTGATACCGGCATCGAGCACTTTCTGGCAGAGCGCGTAAACATCGTCCACCTCGTAGGCAAGATGTCCGAAATTACGCCCGCCCTGGTAAACCTCACGGTCCCAGTTATAAGTCAGTTCGAGCAGTGGAGCGCGCTCGGCCTTGACCTGCTCGAGGTCTCCGACCGCCGCCAGATAAACCAGCGTAAACTGGCCCTCTTCACTTTCATGACGGTCAGACTCAATCAGTCCGAGTACATCACGGTAGAATCCTAATGACGCTTCCAGGTCGTGTACGCGTACCATGGTATGTAGATATTTCATTGTTAAATCCCGTGATAATCAAGATCGGCATTATCGCATAGCTTATAGAGACTGGTAAGCGGCGGCAGAATTCACTAACATCGGTCGAAACTTTTAGACAAGAACCATGAAATTCAATCCAGATGTTCTCGACTGCGCCGCGGCGCCAATTGCCGAAGCCTGGTCCTGGGTCAGGAACCCGGCTTCGGAAAACCTGATCGACATGTGCCAGGCAGTCCCCGCACACCTGCCCCCGCAGCCTTTGCGGGACTATCTTGGTGATGCCATCAAGGCGGGCGAAGGCGCAACCTATACCGATATCCGTGGTATCCCGGCACTACGCGAAGCATTGGCGGGAAATATCAGCGAGCGTTACCGGGCATCGGTAAACGAAAATGACATATTGATTACGGCGGGCTGCAACCAGGCGTTTTGTTCGGTCATCGATACCCTGTGCGAGGCAGGGGACGAGGTAATTGTACCGCTGCCCTGCTACTTCAATCACCAGATGTGGCTGACGGCGCGAGGCGTGGTACCCCGTTACCTGTCGTTCAATGCAAAAACCGCGATGCCGGATCCAGCGGAGGCCAGGTCACTGATTGGTGAACGAACCCGGGCGATTCTACTGGTCACGCCCAACAATCCTAGCGGTGCTATCTACAGTCCCGAATGCATCGCGCAATTTTTCGATCTCGCTCGTGAATTTGGAATCGCGCTTGTCGTCGATGAAACCTATCGCGATTTCATCGATATCGAGCTATTACCGCATCATCTTTTCGCAGCTGCTGACTGGCGCGACACGCTGGTCCACCTGTATAGCTTCTCCAAGGTATTCAGTCTGACCGGTTTTCGCACCGGCGCTGTTGTCGCAGGCCAGGCACTGCTCGAACAATTAAAAAAGATCCAGGATTGTACCGCTATTTGCGCGCCGCACGCCGGCCAGCTCGCAGCGGTCTATGGCCTGCAAAATCTGCACGCCTGGAAACTGGAAAAATCGGACGAACTCGCACAACGCGCGATCGCTATCAGGCAGGCCTTCGAGCACCCGGACTTACGCTATCGCCTGATCAGCGCCGGCGCCTATTTCGCCTATATCGAACACCCTTTCGACGCTCCGGCACGCGAAGTCGTCAAACGCCTGATCGAAGAGCATGAAATTGTTTGTCTCCCGGGCAGCTATTTCGGCCAGCACCAGGAGCAGTTCATCCGCTTTGCCTACGCCAATGTGCATGAACGACATTTCGACGATTTGATCACCAGGCTGATCGCCAGCCAATCGCAATGAGGTAGCAGAAATGAATGAACCAATAAAAGGCGCCTGTCTGTGCGGTCGGGTGCAGTACCAGGTGAGCGGACCCTTCGACGAATTCCATCTCTGCCATTGCAGCCAGTGCCGTCGCTCCACCGGGAGCGCGCATGCGGCGAATATTTTCACCAGCGCAGACCGTCTGGAGTGGCTGGCGGGCGAAGGCCTGATCAAACGCTACACCCCGGATAAGCCCGATGTTATCTCAAAGTGCTTCTGTACCCATTGTGGTTCGCTGGTGCCTTATACCAGCCTGAAGAGCGGCAAACTGATAATTCCAGCGGGATCTTTAAGTGAAGCTGCGGGCATCGTTCCCGACGACAATATCTACTGGCGCGATCGCGCCGACTGGTACGACGAGGGTGTAAACGCGCAACACGTCGAGCAGGATCCCTGGGACTGAACCTTTGCCTGGCGAATCAGTCTCAGACTGAATAGCTATAAAAATGGGGTCTACCGTGATACGCATCCTGGTAATGCTGCTGGCATTTTCCGGCAATCTCTACGCTGCTGACCCGCAAATCGAAATCATAAGCGATACCGAATTTGCATTCGACCTCGATGACAGCCGTATCAGTATCGAAATCCGTGATCGCGTACTGCTTGAGAAAAAAGACATGCTGCTCGACTGGGTGCTCTACTCGGCCAAAACCGTGTTTCATTACTATGCCCGTTTCCCGGTGCAAAGCGTACATATCAAACTGCAGGTGACCGGTGGCCACGCGGTGCGCTTCGGCCAGGCCTTTGGCGGAGATTCGCCTTCGTTACGCGTGGTGATTGGCGAGGACGTCAACCCCGCGATGTTGCGCAAGGACTGGATCCTGGTGCACGAAATGGTGCACCTGGCGATGGCCGATGTACCCCAGTCTCAGCGCTGGTTACTCGAAGGTCTCGCCACCTATGTCGAGTCGATCGCGCGTGCACAGCGCGGCCACCTGAGCGAAGATTTCGTCTGGAACGGATTCATCAGTCGCATGCCGCAGGGATTGCCTAAATACGGTGATCGAGGGCTGGATCGAACCCCGACCTGGGGACGCACTTACTGGGGCGGCGCAATCTTCTGCATGCTCGCCGACATCGAGATACGCAAGCTCAGCGACAATAAACTGAGCCTGCGCGACGCGTTGCGCGGGGTTCTGGAAGCGGGTCTGTCGATGCATGCCAGTGCCAACGCGATGCAGGTGTTCGAAGCCGGTGACGATGCTATTGGCATGGCGGTACTGGTGCCCTTGTACCAGAAAATGAAAGCCGATCCTTTCCCGATCGATCTCGATGCCTTGTGGGAATCGCTCGGCGTGGCCTTGCAGGACGAACAGGTTATTTACGACGACGAGGCGCCGATGGCGCATGTTCGCAAAAGCCTGCTCAAAACCTAATCAACAAAATCCAGTACTTTGCGCCAGGCCACCAGCTTCTGTTCAAAGTTCATGCCGGCATTGGCAGGACTCGTGGACGGCATGCGCAGTAACTCGATATCTGTTATCCCGGGCAGAATTGGAACAACCAGTTTCCTGAAATATTTTTCCGAGGTGGCGCCGTTAAACGCGATGGCGCGGATTTCGGGAAATTGCCGCAGCAAAGCCTGGAAATCATTGGCCTGCGCGCTACTGGTATCGATATTCGAATCCAGGCTGCCGGGTCGGTAACAGGCCTGTAGCGTATCCCACAGGATCAGGGGCAGCTTTGCGAGTTCGCTTATTCGGAAATCGTAAGTCGCTTTGTAATCTACACCAAACAGTTCGGCCATGATCGGCCAAAAGGCATTGCGTGGGTGCGCGTAATACTGCACCGCTTCAAGCGAAGCCACTCCGGGCATGCTGCCAAGGATTATGATACGGGGACGGCGACCAATAACCGGTTCAAATGATTGAACCTGGTCCACGCGTTACCTATTTCTTCATCTGATCGAAGAATTCAACGTTTGTTTTACTGCTCTGCATGCGTCCAAGCACAAACTCCATAGCCTCGATTTCATCCATCGAATGCAGAAATTTGCGCAGTATCCATACTTTTTGCAATTCCTCCTGATCCATTAACAATTCCTCACGACGCGTACCGGAACGATTGATATTGATTGCCGGGAATACGCGTTTCTCAGCGATACGTCGATCCAGATGGATTTCCATATTGCCGGTACCCTTGAATTCCTCGTAAATGACTTCGTCCATTTTGGAACCGGTTTCGATCAGCGCGGTGGCAAGAATCGTCAGGCTGCCGCCTTCCTCGATATTACGGGCCGCGCCAAAGAAACGTTTCGGACGATGCAGCGCGTGTGCATCGACACCACCGGTCAATACCTTGCCCGAGGAAGGGATCGTGGTGTTGTAGGCACGTGCCAGACGCGTAATCGAATCCAGCAGAATAACCACGTCACGCTTGTGCTCCACCAGGCGTTTAGCTTTTTCGATAACCATTTCCGCGACCTGCACGTGGCGACTGGCAGGTTCGTCAAAGGTTGACGCAACCACTTCACCCCTGACCATACGCGCCATCTCGGTTACCTCTTCAGGGCGCTCGTCGATAAGCAACACGATCAGGTAACATTCGGGATGGTTGCTGGCGATGCTTTGCGCGATATTCTGCAGCATCAGAGTCTTACCCGCTTTCGGTGGCGAAACCACCAGTCCGCGCTGACCCTTGCCGATCGGCGAAACCATGTCGATGATACGCGCGGTGATGTCCTCGGTACTGCCATTGCCACGTTCGAGCGGCATCCGACAATTGGGGTGCAACGGCGTCAGGTTTTCAAACAAGACCTTGTGTTTGACATTTTCGGGCAGATCAAAATTAATTTCATCCACCTTGAGTAACGCGAAATAACGCTCGTTATCCTTGGGCGGTCTGATTTTACCGCTGACGGTATCGCCGGTGCGCAGGTTAAAGCGTCTGATCTGACTTGGTGAAACATAAATATCGTCAGGCCCGGCAAGATAGGAACTATCGGCGGAGCGTAAAAAGCCGAATCCATCCTGCAAAATTTCCAGCACCCCTTCGCTGAAGATATCCTCGCCCTTCTTGGACTGGGACTTGAGGATGCTAAAGATGATGTCCTGACGACGCATCCGCGCCGAGTGATCACCTCCCATGGACTTTAAGGTATCAATTAGTTCTGGGACGGAATGTTGTTTCAGCTCGTTTAGATTCATATTAGGGATGCACTGGATGCAGAGTTGGGGGATAAAGACGTAAGAACGGCCTATGGGTAGTGATGGGAAAAATTATTTGGTTTTTTGTTCAGGTGCGCCGTGGAGATACGGCGACGATTAGTAAAGAGGTTAGCACAGTAATTCTGGATCGTCTACCTCAATCAACGACCCTTTTTTAATCAATTTTCAGCTATATGTGATCAGCTATATGCGATCAGATATTGCTATCGAGAAACGCGGTTAACTGGGACTTGGATAGCGCACCGACCTTGGTCGCCTCAACCGCGCCACCTTTGAACAGCATCAGTGTCGGGATACCGCGAATACCATACTTCGGCGGAGTGTTGGCATTATCGTCTATATTCAGCTTCGCTACAGTGAGCCGGCCATCATATTCATCGGCGATTTCTTCGAGAATCGGTGCAATCATCTTACAGGGGCCACACCATTCCGCCCAGTAATCGACCAGCACCGGATGTTCAGACTGCAATACATCGGATTCGAAACTTTCATCAGAAAGATAAACTATTTTTTCATTCACGCGTTTCTCCAGCCCCATGGCGTATTCAAGTATGACGACAATTTAGTCGCATCAAAATCAACTGTCAATTATACATTCGTGATGGTGAAACCCCGCAGGTATTCTCACCACAATTTGCTATATGGGGATAGAAATCTTCTTTTTCAAATCGCAGCGCAGGTTTTGATGCAATTTGCTAACATAGCCCGCTTAATCTTCGATAACACGAGAATCAACGATAACATGGGGCAACAACATTTAAGCGAGCAGAAGTTCAGCTCACTGGAGCTGGATCAGCGTTTACTGGACGCACTGGAAAAACTTGATTTCCATTACTGCACGCCTATTCAGGAAGAGACCCTGCCATTGCTGCTGTCAGGTAAGGACGTTTCCGGCCAGGCACAAACAGGCACCGGCAAAACACTGGCCTTTCTGCTCGCCTGTGCGCAGCGGATTATGCACTCCGAAGCGCCCGCTACGGCTCCCGGTAATCCGCGCACGCTGATACTGGCGCCAACCCGGGAGCTGGCGATACAAATTCATAAAGACGCCGCAGCGCTGCTGGCCGATTTACCGCTCAAGCTGGCGATCTGTTACGGCGGCAAAGCATACGAGCAGCAAAAACGGCAATTTGATCAGCCGGTGGATATCCTCATCGGCACACCGGGACGCCTGATCGACTTTTTCAAGCAGAAACTATTCAATTTCAAATCGATAGAGGCGATGGTTCTGGATGAGGCCGACCGCATGTTCGACATGGGCTTTATTCAGGATGTGCGCTTCATGCTGCGCCGCCTGCCCGAGCCCGAAAAACGGCTCAACATGCTATTTTCGGCAACCATGGCGCAAAAAGTCATGGAACTCGCTTATGAACATATGAACAAGGCGCAGTTGATCAAAATCGACGCCGATTCTCCCGCGGTGGATCGCATCGAACAAAGCGTTTATCACCCCGCCAATCACGAAAAAATACCGTTACTGCTGGGCCTGATCAAAAAATTACAACCGCAGCGCAGTATTATCTTCGCCAATACCAAGCACGCCACGATTCGTATCTGGGAATACCTGCAGGGGAATGGTATATCGGCGGCAATAATTTCTGGCGATATCCATCAGAACAAGCGTGAGCAATTACTGAAAAAATTCCATGATAATGAATATTCAATTCTGGTGGCCACCGACGTTGCCTCGCGTGGGTTGCATATCCCTGACGTCACCCACATTTTCAATTACGATCTTCCGGAACTGGGCGAGGACTATGTGCACCGCATCGGTCGCACCGCGCGAGCCGGCAAATCGGGTGCCGCGGTAAGCTTTGCCTGCGAAGATTACGCCATGAATCTACTCGATATCGAAACCTACACGCGACGCGCGATACCAACTATATCGATCAGCAACGACTTGCTGATCGAACCCAAACCGCCAGTTAAAATGAAAGGTGGCCGCATAAAACCGGCCGGCGGCAGGAAACCACAGAACCCAGGACACAGGAATAGGCCACCGCGGCAACATCATCAACGCAGAAAGAAAGCAGTATGAACCGACAGCGTAAAGCATTACTTCTCGGCGGTAGTGGATTTATCGGTACACGGCTTGCGTATGCGCTCGCCAATCAGGGCTGGCAAGTCACTGTTCCAAGTCGGCGCCCGCACCGCCATCGGTCGTTACTGGTGCATCCCAATATCAGCCTGTTGGAAGCTGATATCATCGACCCGGCCGGTTTAGCAGCGCTTTGCGACGGTCAGCAGGCGGTCATCAACCTGGTTGGAATCCTGCACGAAAGGCGTAAAGGAGATTTTCGCCGATATCACGTCGAATTCATCAAATCCGTGGTCGAGGCCTGCAGCCAGGCCGGAATCAAACGCCTGTTACATATCAGCGCACTGGGTGCCGACCAGGCGACCGGCAGCAGCCTCTATCTTCGCTCCAAGGGTGAAGCCGAGAACCTGTTGCATACCTTTGGTCAACGTGGCCTGCAAGTCACCAGCTTTCAACCGTCGGTTGTTTTTGGCAAGGAAGACGATTTCATCAACCGCTTTGCCGGCATACTGAAATGGTATGTCGGTTACTTTCCACTCGCTTGTGCCGACAGTAAGCTGGCGCCAGTCTATGTCGGTGACCTGGTGGCGAAAATAGTGTCGACGATTGATGACAGCGACAGCTTTTCCAGGCGCTACACGGTATGCGGGCCCGAGGTGTTTACGCTACGACAGGTGGTGGAATTAATTATCGACACCCTGCAGTTACCCGTGCGCGTTATGCCGCTGGGCAAAGGATTGTCACGATTGCAGGCACTGATACTACAAAACCTTCCGGGCAAATTATTTACTATGGACAATTATCGCTCATTGCAAACCGACAACATATGCGCTGACGGCGATCTTTGCGCAACCAGTCTGCGCCGGTATATTCATGGTTTTTCGGCAATGCATGGTAACAAGTGTAACTACGACCGCTTCCGCAAAGACTATCCACAAGCCGTGGATCCGAAGGGCCATCCGTGAAGCTATACCGTGTCGGTGGTTGTGTACGCGACCGCCTCCTCGGATTACCCGTTAATGATATAGACTGGGTAGTAACAGGCGCCACCGCGGCGCAAATGCTGGCCGCCGGATACAAATCGATCGGTAAAGACTTCCCGGTATTCCTGCACCCAGAGAACAATCAGGAATACGCGCTCGCGCGCAGCGAGCGTAAGATCGGTCCCGGTTACAGGGGATTCGAAATCAGCGCAGACCCTGCGACCACCATCGAACAGGATTTAATGCGCCGCGATTTAACCATCAACGCCATCGCCGAAGATGAGCAGGGAAATATTGTTGATCCATATGACGGTCGACGGGATATCGAAGCACGCAAACTACGACATGTCTCTGCGGCGTTTGTCGAAGACCCGGTCCGTGTATTGCGCATCGCCCGCTTCGCGGCACGATTTCACCAACTTGGTTTTACCCTGGTCCCGGAAACACGCGAACTGATCCGTCAAATGGGTCGCTCGGGTGAACTGGATGCGCTGGTCCCCGAGCGCGTGTGGTCTGAATTATCGCGCGCCCTGGACGAAGGCGACCCGGCCGTCTTCTTTACCACCCTGCGCGACTGCGAAGTGCTGGCCCAGTTGTTTCCTGAAATCGATGCCCTTTACGGAATACCGCAAAACGCAAAATACCACCCGGAAATTGATACCGGCGTGCATGTAATGATGGCGCTGCAAACCAGCGCCGCGTCAGGTTATGACAACGAAACCAGGTTTGCGGTACTGATGCACGATCTTGGCAAGGCAACCACACCCGCCGCGGTATTGCCTGCTCATCATGGCCACGAGGCGCGCGGCAGGAAACTGGTGAAGGCTTTTTGCAAGCGTTGGCGGGTTCCCCGGGCGTATACGGATCTCGCGCTGATCACTACTGAACTTCATACTCTGGTACATCGTGCATTTGAACTAAAGCCTTCGACCCTGTTGAAGTTGTTCATCCGGGCCGACAGCTTGCGTAAACCTGAACGCTTTCAGAAAATGCTCAACGCATGTTTGGCGGATATACGCGGGCGCGAGGGGTTTGCAGATGCCGCCTACCCGCAAGCTGATTTCCTGGCACAGCTTGCGCTGAAACTACGTCAGCTCGATTTAAGCGAAATTCAGCAACAGGGTCTGACTGGTAAGGCCATGGGGCAGGCCATTCACACCGCACGACTGGCTTTGATCAAGCAGGAGAAGAAGAACGTGCTAGCGACGCCATAACAGGGCTAGTTTGCTATCGATATAGATCAACAGTCGCGGCAGCGGTGAAAAATACAGCAGGACACCAACCATGGTGCCGCTTGCATTAGCCAGCACATCACCCCACTCGGCATAGCGATGATCCGTCATGCCCTGCAACAACTCAAGTAAAATTCCATATGCTATCAAACCAATGATAGTCCAGCCCAGGACAGCCCGGTTAGCGGCCAACAGGCTGAACCAGCCGCCCAGAAAAAAATAGGTCGCCAGGTGCGAAAACTTATCGTTAACCCCGACATCGGGCACCGGCATCAGTGACACAGTAGCGACCATCAACAACAAAACCCCGCCCAACAGATACCATATTTTTACCAGTTTCAGCCTGGGTGGTAATCCCCTGTTATCAAAAGATGAGGTCATCAATTTAGGTCAGTAGAACAAGAATCGCCACGCCCAACAGTACCCGGTAAATTACAAACGGCAACATGCCGACCCGGTCGATAAGGCGCAGGAAAAAATGGATGCAAAGCGCGGCGCTTAGTGCCGATATGGTCGCACCCAACAACAGATCAAGCCACCCGATCGGATGCACTTCGGTGAGCATGCGCATGGTCTGCAAAACCCCGCTGGCAAAAATAACCGGCATCGCGAGTAAAAATGAAAACCGTGCCGCGGCCTGGCGCGTTAGTCCAAGCATAAGACCCAGTGTGATAGTGATGCCCGAGCGCGAGGTACCTGGAATCAACGATAGCACCTGGAAACAGCCGATAATCAACACGTCTTTTAAATTTAACTCGAACTCGGTACGTGTTCTTCGCGAGCTCACATCGGCCATCCACAACACTAAACCGAAACCGATCGACGCCAGCGCTACGATCCACGGAGAACGCAGACTTTCCTCGATCGGGCCCTGCAGCAAGAAACCGATTAAAACCGCGGGGATGGTACCGATGATTACCCACCAGGCAAGCAGGCTGTCCTGATCGGCTTCACCGCCGGCGAGCGAGCACAACCAGGACTTCAACATGTTTCTAACTTCGACTCGAAAATAATACAGCACCGCGACCAGTGAGCCGATATGCACCGCGACATCAAACACCAGACCATGACCGGGCCATTGCAATATCTGCGGCAACAGCACCAGATGCGCCGAACTCGAAATGGGTAAAAACTCGGTAAGCCCCTGTACCAGTGCCAGAATTATTATTTGCAGGTTATCCATGTGCGCTACCCCGCTGCATTGAGGGCATTTCCAGCTCATGGTTCTTTTGCATTGCCATCACCTTGAACTTCTCTCCCATTTCCTGCGCCAGGCTGAGGGTTTGCACCTGCCGGGATATTGTCAGTTGCGTGACGCTGTCGCTATTCCGAGCCTGACGCTGCGCCTCCTCGAGTAAACCATTGGCGAGCAGGAACTGTCCCTGGGGAACCAGGCCCGTGAGTTCGAAGCCGGCGTTTTCGGCTGCATCGGCGCAGGCGTCAAAATCTACAAACGCGGTGATGTCCTGTAATCCCGGGTATATCAGTGGGTCGTTGTGCACTCGATGCTGGTAGTGGCAGGTCAGGCTGCCACGGCTGCGTGCAGGATGATAATATTGCTCCTGCTCATAACCATAATCGATGATCAGCGCCACGCAACGTTTACAACTTTGTGCGAGTGCGTTAAACCAGGGTACGTAATTCAAATTCAGTTCACTACAGTAATTATCGGGAAGTTTGCCTAGTCTGGCTTCGATGGACTGGATCGCGGTCAGCGCGGTCTTGCCTGGTACAAAGGATTGCCAGGTAAAGCTCTGCCCATCGTAAGCTACCCCGAGTTCCAGCCAGTCACCCTTCTTCTGCAGAATATGTACAGGCATGGCGTCGAGCACTTCGTTTGCGAGCACGATACCATCAAAATCCGTCGGCAATCCGCTTAACCATTCAATTTTGTGAAACAGTTCCACCGGCAACCGGTCACGCAGGTACTGCTGCTGCCGTTGCTTCAGTTCGGCACTCAAGTCGAGAATCTGATAATACTCGAGGGTTGGCAACGAGCTCAGGATTTGCGCGCATAGTTTGCCGCTGCCGGCCCCAAACTCGAAAATCTGCGGATTACATCCCTGGGCAATCAGAGCATCCGCTTGTTGCGCCAGGCAAAATCCAAACAAAGGCGATATTTCTGGGGCAGTCACGAAATCACCCTGCGCACCGAACTTTGGAGTTGCCGCCGAATAATATCCGAGACCCGGTTCATAGAGCGCCATCTGCATGTACTCGTCAAATCCGATCAATCCGCCCTGGTCTTCTACTCTGGCAATAATCGCCTCCACCAACCGGCTGCTATGTGCCACCGCGGTTTTATCGGGCGGCGGCAATTCCAGTCCCCGCGAGTCAGATTCAGTAGACACTACAGCTTCACTCCATGATTCACGGCATCGGGCCAGCCTGCATATTTCACCAGTCGGCCTAGGGCCTTGATACAACCAATTGATTTATAAAAATAAAATAATTTTCTCATAACAAAGTCAAAAATACAGTTTATTACCGGCCCGAGTCCTATCCCGGCCCTGACTTGTCCAGATACGCCTGAACTAGGTCTTCCCTCAATCCATAGCTTAGGCTATGGATTTCGATCCAGCCCGGCGTTCAGACGCATCTGTCCTGCGTCAGCTTCCGGGATACTGGTGAAATATGCAGGCTAGCGTCTGCTTCCGAGGGTGATATGATGACAATTTTGGGCTTTCGTTAAATCGATGTTGTTAACTGCAAAAACCGCGCTCGTGACCGGTGCGGCCAATCGCCTGGGTGCACAGATCGCACGCACTCTACATCAAAATGGTGCAAATCTCATTATCCATTACCGCGCTTCGTCGACAGCGGCACAGGCGCTGGTGGTCGAGCTAAACCAGCAACGCGAAAATTCGGCGCTCGCCCTGGGCGCTGAACTGAGTTCTATTACCGGGCTGGAAGAACTCGCCGCTAAAGCCTGTAGCGCTTTTGATGGGTTGCATATCCTGGTTAACAACGCCTCCAGTTTTTATGCAACCAAATTTGGTGAAATCGATCAACAAGCCTGGGATGACTTGATCTCCAGTAACTACAGGGCACCGTTATTCCTGTCGCAGGCCTGCTACCCGGCTTTGCAGCGCAGCTCGGGCTGTATTATCAACATGATCGATATCTATGCCTCACGGCCGCTAGATCAACATAGTGTTTACTGCAGCGCCAAGGCCGCCAACCAGATGCTGGTTAAATCACTGGCGCTGGAACTCGCACCGCAAGTCCGGGTAAATGGTATTGCACCGGGCGCGATCCTGTGGCCCGGCGGCGAGCAGGCGGATTCGGTGGAACAGCAACAGACGATTATCGACCAGGTGCCATTGAAGCGTTGCGGTACACCGCAGGTAATCGCCGATACCGCATTGTTCCTGGCGACGAATGATTATATTACAGGCGAAGTAATCCGTGTCGATGGCGGACGCCTGCTGACAGGCTAGCATATGAGCATGAATAGATACTGGAGCAAAAATATCGCGGCTCTCGATCCTTACACTCCCGGTGAGCAACCGCAGGATCAGCAATATATCAAGCTCAACACCAATGAAAACCCCTATCCACCGTCGCCAGTGGTCGCCGATGTACTACGCGACTTCGAGATAGACCGACTGCGTCGCTACCCGGACCCGGAAAGCACTGATTTGATTCAATCGCTGGCCACTTACCAGGGACTCGAAAGCGGCCGGGTGTTTGTCGGTAACGGCTCTGACGAAGTACTCGCGCACGCTTTTCAGGCGTTTTTCAGGCAGGATTACCCGATTCTGTTTCCCGATATCAGTTACAGTTTTTACCCGGTTTATTGCAAACTCTTCCAGCTCGAATACCACCGGCCCGCCCTTGACCAGGAGTTCTGTATCAATATTCAGGACTACGCATCGGCTAACGGCGGAGTAATTATCCCCAATCCCAACGCACCCACCGGGATCGCCCTTGCTACCGGGGCAATCCGGGAATTGCTCGCAGATAATCCCGAATCGGTGGTTATTATCGATGAAGCCTATGTCGATTATGGTGCTGAATCGGCGGTCCCGTTGATCCCGGAGTTCCCTAATCTATTGGTGGTGCAAACATTTTCCAAATCGCGCGGTCTCGCCGGGCTCAGGCTGGGATACGCACTCGGCCAGGAAAACCTGATCGAAGCCCTGCAGCGGGTGAAAAATTCCTTTAACTCCTACCCGATCGACAGTCTTACCAGTGCGCTCGCGCAGGCGTCAATCGCGGATGAAGATTACTTCCAGCAGTGCCGTAAGCAGGTGATTGCGAGCCGCGAACGTTTGCGCACAGAACTCCAGCAACTGGGCTTCGAAGTTTTTCCATCCAGTAGTAACTTCGTTTTCGTGCGCCATGCCGATCGTGCGGCCGAGGCGCTCTACCATGAATTGAAATCAGCCGGTATCCTGGTGCGCTACTTCGAAAATGCACGCATCGACAACTGCCTGCGCATCACCATCGGTACAGACACAGAATGTGATGCACTCATCGGCGCGCTGCAAGATATTCTTAGCTAGAACTCCAGCGGAAACAGCTTCAGGCGCGGCGCTTTGGGCGCCATGTGCTGCCACAGCTCGGTGTAGCTCTGTCCGATTACCGGATGCAGGCTCTGCGGTGCTATATCTTGTAGTGGTTTCAGGACAAACGCATTTTCGAGAATCTCGGGGCGTGGTATGCGGATTCCCGGTGCTTCTAGAATGAGATTATCGTAAGTTAGAATATCGAGATCAATAGGTCGACTGGCAAATTTGGGTTGTGTACGATCGCGTCCCAATTGATCTTCGATGGTCCGAAAGATAGCCACCACCTCTTCGACCTCGAGGCTGGTATCGATACCAGCAACCAGGTTCAGAAAATCGCTGCCATCGAAACCCACCGCAGCCGAGTCGTAAACCGGTGATAATTCAATCGCACCAAATTGCTCTCGCAGCGCGGTCACTGCCTGACAAATTCTGCTTTCACGATCGGAATTACTCCCCAGGCTTACATATACGCGCGCGTTCATGCCTGTCTGGCGCCCCGCTCGATGATCACTCCAACCGATTTGGAACCACGTACCGCACCAGGTTTATGCAGCGTTAATTTAATCCAGGGCACCGAGAATTCATCCATGACGATGCTGCAAATCTTTTCCGCAAGTGCTTCCACCAGTTCGAATTCACTCTGTTGAACAAATTCGATCAGGCGTTTGGCAACCGTTTTGTAGCTCAGGGTGTCCTCGATGTCGTCACTTTTAGCGGCCTTGCTGATATCGGTCGCCATTTCAATGTCGAGGCTGACGGTTTGCCTGATTTTTCGTTCCCAGTCGTAAATCCCGATCACGGTTTCAATTTGCAGGTCATGAATAAAAACGATGTCCATCAGGCAGCAATCCCGGTTAAATTAACAGCCTGTAATATTAGCGGCTGGGAGTAGCAAAAGGAAACCTCAAATCCCTGAAAAACAGTGAGATTTCGGCGCGTATCGGCTTGAATCCTCAATATGCTTCTGGTAGAGTTCGCGCGCTCGAATTAAATCTCGCAACTCAACGGAGTTCCACCATGTCACGGGTCTGTCAAGTAACAGGTAAAAAACCTGTTAGCGGAAACAATGTGTCGCACGCCAATAACCGGACGCGACGTCGCTTTCTGCCCAACCTGCATACGCATAAATTCTGGGTCGAATCCGAGAATAGATGGGTAAAGTTGCGCCTTTCCACCAAGGGTATGCGCATCATTGACAAAAACGGCATCGACGCGGTTATCGCCGACATGCGCAAACGCGGCATCACGTGCTAGGAGCAAAGTCATGAGAGATTTGATCAAACTGGTTTCAAGCGCGGGCACTGGTCACTACTACACCACCGATAAGAACAAGAAAAATACCCCTGACAAGCTGGTGATGAAGAAGTACGATCCGGTAGTACGCAAGCACGTCGAATACAAGGAAGCTAAAATCAAGTAAGTCAGTCACTTACCTGATTTAAAAAAAAAACCGGCGCCTGC
>Ga0255039_10000125_pt1 | contig 25874 bp, 25 predicted proteins | sample BC1_12_1_MG_FD_181713 | JGI IMG/M metagenome (GOLD analysis project Ga0255039, IMG submission 181713) | Seawater microbial communities from Strait of Georgia, British Columbia, Canada - BC1_12_1 | ecosystem: Environmental > Aquatic > Marine > Strait | place: Canada: British Columbia | collected... | reverse complement strand
CGATGTTTATGGTGCGGGGATGCTCGAAGTCGAAGGCAAGAGTTTCTTCAGTGCAACCAACATCTATCTACAGCCAACCACGCTATCTGCGATCACTTTCAACTTCCTGATGTCGCTTTCTGGCGGCTTGATGGTGGCTTACATGGTGTCTGATGGCGATGCGTTCTGGACTTACTCTGGTGGTCTCGCCGGTGTTATCGGTGCCTCATCGGGTAACGATCTGTACCACCCCATCCAGGCAATGCTGATCGGTGGTGGCGGTGCATTCCTTGCCTACAAGATGCACTACTGGGTTGAGAACAAGTTCAAGATTGATGACGCTGTCGGCGCTGTAGCGGTACACGGTTATGCCGGTTGCTACGGTGTAATCGTGGCCGGTTTCATGCTCTGGGGATACCCATCGTCTCCGTTCGAGGGATATGCAACCATCTCTCCGTGGGGTAACTTGATCGGTGCGTTTATCATGTTCTTTGTACTCGGTTTTGCGCCTGCCTGGATCGTATCCAAGTTCCTGCACAGCATGGGTATGCTGCGCATACCGCGCGAAATTGAAATGGTCGGTCTGGATATCAACCACGAATCCCTGCGCGCGTTGGAAGCAGAGGAAGTCGCCCAGGCAGTGCGAGAAGAAGCCCGCGCTGGCTCCTGATCCGATGACATTGATAACTTAATAAATTGAGGAGAATATATTATGGCTACCGGACCAGTTGATAATTGGTTGAATCTCGACACCTTTGGTGCAATTTACCCGTTCGTCGGAACAGAAATGATGCTGACGATCGCGGGGTTTGCCTTCTGGTTGATCTGGCATTTCAAACAGATCAGGAAGGAGAACGAAGAGTTTGCCAAGGATATCGAAAATATCAAAAGCCAGGGAGGTCCAGGCGCAGTTCTGGACGATGAGGCAAGGCGTGAAATCGGGGACCAGGTTGGGCAGTAAGCGCCCGGCTTCACTTTAATTTCATGTTGTAACCCGACCCCTTCGGTGAATGCCGAAGGGGTTTTTGTTCCCGCGCAGGTAATTCATGGCCATGATCAAAAACGCGCTCTCGGCAGTGCCATCAAGACCGGCGCTGTTTATCGCACCGCTGCTCGTGGTGCTGGTGTTGTCTCTGTACTATCGCGATCAGTACAATAAATGTGTCGATATCAAACAGTCTCGAGCCGCACTGAACGAGCAACTGCTCGCGCTAGGATCGCCGGCGCAGTTTCGGCTCGCGGATTTTACCGATTTTGCCTGGACCAGAGTGCGTATCGTCGCCAGCGTGACAGCGGACACCATTAGCGATGCCTGCCCTCTGGACTGGAACTGGGATAGCGGTGAACGTGATGCCTTGATGTCCTCCGGGCGCCTGGCAGCGATGATGTTCGGTCAGAAGGGTCAGGTCGTCAGGTACCTTGAACTGCGTGGCGATCAAGTCGAATTCCGGGGAACTGAAAACAGCCTGTCGCCAAACGAAGCTGTGTTCGAAGTGCTCCGAAAATCGGGCGCTGACGGTGGCGTGACACTGACGCTGAAGCCGTAATTCGAAGCGCGATACGAGGTCAAAACGTGTCGCTTTATCGATGTTTTGCAAATTCGATAACCGTAAAATATATCAGCATCAAACAACACTCCGCGGAAAGGATACCGCCGATGTGACAAACTGAATTCTGGAGGTAACAACATTGACAACGATCATTGACGGTAAAGCATTCTCGGCAAACCTGCGCGGCGAAATCGCGCGCAAGGTTGAAATCATAAAACAAAATCATTCGCTGACACCGGGGCTGGCCGTGGTACTCGTTGGTGAAGATCCAGCGAGCCAGGTATACGTGCGCAGTAAGGGCAAGCAAACCGCGGAAGCTGGCATGAATTCTTACGAACACAAGCTCGATGCCGATACTAGCCAGGCAGACTTGTTGACGTTGATCGACCAGCTTAACAATGATCCTGACGTGCACGGCATTCTGGTGCAGTTACCGTTGCCTGGACATATTGATGAAGAGTCGGTTATTAACTCGATTTCGGTGGATAAGGATGTCGATGGATTTCATCTTTCCAATGTCGGTCGCCTTTCGATTGGTGCCGAAGGCATCGTTCCCTGCACGCCGCTGGGATCGTTGATGATGCTCAAAAATCATCTGGGAGATTTGTCTGGCCTGAAGGCAATCATCCTGGGCCGTTCCAATATCGTCGGTAAACCGATGGCCTCGTTACTGCTGAAAGAAAGCTGTACAGTCACTATTGCTCATTCACGCACGCGGGATCTTGCGGGTGAATGCAGACTCGCGGACATCGTGGTGGCGGCGGTAGGTCGTCCGGAAATGGTCAAGGGCGACTGGATCAAGCCGGGTGCAACCGTGATCGATGTGGGTATCAATCGAATTGAGAAAGAAGATGGCACAACGCGCCTGGTTGGTGATGTGGAATTTGCCTCCGCCAGTGAAGTGGCCGGTGCGATCACTCCGGTACCAGGTGGGGTAGGACCGATGACCATCGCCTGCCTGCTGCATAACACCTTGCAGCAAGCCTGTCGTCTGAACGGTCTTGATGTGCCCGAGTAAGTGCAGACTTATCATCGTCGATTTCTGCCTGGTTTGACAGACTCGCTGAACCCGTCAATATCACCATGAAAGAACACTAGTTATGTCCTTTATTCTGAGACGTACTCTGATATTTGTCGGCCTGATGTTGGCAGGATTGGTGCTTTATGCACTGTGGTTCGGCATCAAGGCCGATCGTTACGATGAAACGGCTATCCCCTACCTGGAATCGGCGATGCCGGTGGTGACCAGTTGGCAGTACTATCAGTTGAAGCCACTCCTTTCGCCGGATGCGCGCCTGGATTTCGAAAATGAAAAAGTCCGGGCGGCATACCAGGCACTCAGCCAGCTCGGCCAGTTCCAGTCGATGGACAGACCGCGCTACAGCGCCAGTCAAGAAGGCAGCAGCAAGGAACTGGGGGATATCGACATCGTAGAATATCAGGCAGCGCTGCAATTCGATTCAGGTCCGGCAATGATCAAGATCAAGCTGATCGCCGACGGCGAGTCATACTTTGTTCACCACTTCGGTATCCAGTCGGAAATTTTCGCCAATTCCGGCTCGTCGCAGTAAACAGGGCCGAACTGTCGCGCGCAGTACACCACAGCTGCGGACGCCGAATTCACATCGCGTGGAGTCGCTTGCGCGCGGGGTCGATGAAGGGGATGCGGGTTGCCGTGGCACTGCAATCTATGGTCGGCCCCCTCAGTTCCAGCGAGGTTCCCTCCACGGCGGCTGACGGAACCAGATGCACCAGCGCCAGGGATTTTCCAAGGCGACGAGAGTAGGCCGGGGTAGTGACGTGACCTACTATCTGCCCATTGATAGAGAGTTCGGCACCGTGTTCCACTACATCGTCATGTTCCGCGACGATACCGAAGAATTTAACTTTCTCTTTGCCTTCCAGTTCAAATAGCGCCTGCTTGCCACGGAAGTCGCCTTTGTTGCGCGATACGGCCCAGCCCATATCGACCTCCCAGGGAGTATTCTGTTCGGTTGCCTCGGCCCCGTAAGCCATCAGTCCACTCTCGATGTGCACCATTTCCAGGCCCCCGAAAGAAATGGGCCTGAGTCCGAATGCCTGGCCGAGTTGCATCAGCTCCTGCCAGACTTCGACGACCTCGTCTGCGCGCATGAAAAGTTCATATCCGCGTTCACCGGAATAGCCCGTGCGAGAGACCATCATGTCCCTGCCGCAGAGCGCGGTGGCAAGCTGGTGGCAGAAGGGGAGGTTGCGCAGATTGGCGCTGGTTTGTGCAGCGAGCAAGTCGATAGATTTTGGTCCCTGCACAGTGATGATGTGCAGTTCCTCGTCGAGTTCGACGCTGAGGTTCCGCTTGCCGGCATAATCTTGCAGCAGTCCCAGCGTTGGGCCGATGGCGCTCGCCACCAGGAAGTGATCCTCGGCCACGTGGAAGATGATGGCGTCATCACAAAAATGACCGTCGTCTTTCAAAATCGGGCAATAAGCTGACTGACCCACTTTGATTCGGGTCATATCACGAGTGACCAGATAGTCAATCGCCGCGAGGGCATCAGGCCCGCGCACCTGAATCTTGGTCAGCGCCGAGGTGTCCCACATACCCACGGTTTCACGAATGGCATCGTGTTCGAGATGAGGATCATTGGGGAAGCCAAATGCTACCGCCATGTCGTTCCACTCGCCCATTTCCGCGCCGAGCGCGCGCACAGTCGCATCGAGTGCTGATATTCGTGTTGCCATACTGGTTCCCTCTGAATTCTGACGATGCAAGGTTTATCCTTGGAACTCCGGCCTGTTTGCGGGTAGCGCGATGCGTATACCTGAATTGACCTGAACAGCATATTTTTAGCAATGGCTCAGGTCGAATTTGTAACTGACAAAACAGTCAGTTAGTATCGTTGCGTGTCTGGCTGATGTCAATTTCGGAAGCACCCGGCATGCGCATTTACGAGATCGGGATTACCCGTATAATGCCGTAAAATAAAATACTAATTGACCAATCGAGGAGATCTTCAAGATGAGTGAAAGCAAGACAATCGCTTTTTTTCCCGAGGCTTGTTACGGGCCGGCGCTGAATTCTGTCGGCATTGCCCAGGCCTGTGAGAAGCTCGGCCATAAAGCAGTCTTTTTGACCGATCCCGGTCTTACGGGTGTTTATTCCGGTTACGGTTTCGATGAGCACCCGGTGAATATGTCCGAGCCGATGTCTGCTGAAGAAATGGCCAAATACTGGACCGATTTTATCGATGGGCATATCCCGAATTTTGGCAAGACTCCTTATGAGCAGATCGACAATTACGTCAAAGAGTGTTGGGCCAATATCGTCAATACGGCAGTCTGGGCGGAGAAAGATCTGCCCGCTGTGCTCGACAAGGTCAAGCCCGATCTGATTTGCATTGATAACGTCATCCTGTTTCCGGCCTGCAAGCAGTACGGTGTGCCCTGGGTGCGGATTATCTCCTGCAGTGAAAATGAAATTTCCGATCCAGACATCCCACCGCACCTGTCGGGCTGTGGTGAAAACGATCACGAGGGGCATAAAGCTTATCTCGATCACTTCAATGAAGTGGTCAAGCCAATTCACGATGAGTTCAATCAATTCCTGCATCAGTGTGGCGAAGACCCTTACCCCATCGGTGAGTTTTTTGAAGCCTCACCCTATCTCAACCTGTTGCTCTATCCCGAGCCGGTGAAATTCAAACGCCGTAACCCCCTGGATCCCAAACAGTTCCAATTCCTGGAAGGTTGTGTGCGTAAAGAGGCTGATTACGAAATTCCGACTTTCGCTGTGCATAACGATGCTCCGGTTATTTACCTGAGTTTTGGAAGCCTCGGTTGCGGTGATACGGATTTATTGAATCGCCTCATCAATGAGCTGGGCAAGCTTCCCTACCGGGTGCTGGTTAATGTCGGTGAGTACATGGATGCCTATCATGATCTGCCGCCAAACGTGCAGATCAACGAATGGTTTCCGCAGCCAACGCTGATCTCCAAGGTCGATCTGGTTATCCACCACGGTGGTAACAATACCTTTACCGAGTGTCTCTATTTCGGTAAACCGGCGATCATCATGCCCTATGTCTGGGACGGCCACGATAACGCAACTCGCGTCGAGGAGACCGGGCATGGTTTCAAAATGCACCGTTCCAACTGGCAACCCGAAGAGTTGCAGGCAAAAATTGAAACCTGCCTCAGCGATCCAGCGATGAAAGCAAAGATGGATGAAACCTCCGCGCACATGCGCCAGTTCAACGGCCCGGAGCGTGCAGCAGATTTGCTCGATCAATTGCTTAAGGCCAATGAGTCGGGAGATAACTGATGGCTCATGCCGGTCTTTCATCATCGGCGCCCCACGTGGCACCGGCAACTACCCTCGGAGATCTGACCGACTGGGGCAAGCAGCCCGATATGCTTGAAGGCCAGTCGTACTCCAGCGGTGTATTGCTGTGGGCGAGCGAAGACAAGAAATCCGAATCAGGCCTGTGGGTTTGCACTCCCGGCACCTGGCGTTTGAGCCTGCCGTCTGACGAGCTGTGCCATTTCATTGCCGGTCGCGCCACCTACACCAGTGATGAAGGCGAGGTGATCGAGGTCACAGCCGGCACCGTGGTGCATTTTCTGCAAGGCTGGAGTGGCCAATGTGTTGTCCACGAAACCCTTCGAAACGTTTTTATGTTGCGATGAATATGATCAAGACACCTGTACTGCAAAACCCATGTGACATCACTGAGGTGGTGGACTGGGGAATCATTCCGACCATGATCGAAGGCGAATCTCATACTTCGGGAGTTATCCTGCATCAGGGGCCCAACGGCGAGTCGGAAACCGGCGTCTGGATCTGTACTCCGGGTTACTGGGATTGCCATGTAACAGCGGATGAATTTTGCCATTTTCTTGAAGGGCGCTGCACCTATACCCATGAATCTGGTGATGTCATTGAAATCGTCCCCGATACCGCCGCATTCTTTCCGAAAGACTGGAAGGGAACCTGCCGGGTAGAGGCGACCATCCGCAAGGTTTATATGATCCGCTAGCTGACCTGCAATCAGTTGTGGGAATCCCGTATATACATTTTGAGGTGCTTCGGGATAGTATCGGGCCAGTCTAGCCATGACAGGCATAAAAAATCTTAGGGATCCAGGAGTCGATCTGACTATCCCACTATGACATTCCCGGACAGACAACAGGATCTTGCCGGGTTTTAAGCGGGGAAATCCGCGTCTGTTGGCGTAGTTACTTACAATAAAACCGAGGAGTTATTATGGGAATCACACGAAGAAAATTTGTTCAGGCAGGCGCTGCCGGCGCAATGGCCGCCAGCTCAGGCTTTTCGCCACTCGCATTCGGCGCCGGACATAAAACTGTCAAGGTCGGTATGAACATACCGATGACCGGCGATTATGCACCCTGGGGCCTTCCCGGACTTTACGGATGCCAGATTGTTGCCGATAACCTCAACGCCGCAGGTGGCGTCGACATTGGTGGTGACAAGCACAAGATCGAAATCGTCTCTTACGACCACGGCTACGACATTGAGAAAGCCGTGCAGGGTTACAAGAAGATGGTTGCCGAAGATGAAGTTGAAATGGTGATGATGCTCGGCGGCGCAACCGTTGGTGCGGTAATGCCCTGGGGCGAGCGCAAAGATGTGTTCACCACAACTTTGTTATCCAGCGATATTACGCCGGATACGGAACACCTGGTGGCCACCTGTGAATCGCATCCGCTGTATGTTGTCACCGGTGTTGAATGGTTGGCCAAAAATTTCCCGGATGCCAAGACCGCGGTTATTGTAACCAACAATGACGTGGAATATGGTTTGCAGGCAGCTGCGACTTACCAGGCCGCTTTTGAAGTTGCCGGAATTGAAGTCGTTGACATGAACCTGCACGGTTTTGACGTCACCGATTTTGCGCCCATCGTGAGTTCGGTACTGGCCAAGAAGCCCGATATCTTTTGCATGGCAACCAGCTTCTACACCACGCCGTTGATGGAGCAGCTTTTTCACCAGGGTTACAAAGGCAAGATTATATCCACCACACTGGATTACCACGAAGAAGTCATTGCTAAAACCAGCGAGGAATTCGTGAATGGCACGATTCATCAGTTCCCGGCCTTCGATGATCCCAAGCTAAATGATGAGGGAATCAGTTTCCCCGATCCGGGTGGTTTTGATGCCGAATACCGAAAGCGTCATCCGAACGACTGGTCGGCCGTATCCTGGGAATACCCGGCGATCATGCTGAACTGGCTGGAAGGTGCCAGGGCCGCGGGCAGCACCGATTCAAACAAGGTGTTGAAAGCCCTGAAAGATAATCCAAACCCCGAGTTTGTGTTTGGTGGCGGAAAATGGTGGGGCAAGGAGCTCTGGGGTCGAGATAATGTTGTCATCGGAAACTGGCCAGTGGTGGTCATCGAAGGTGGCAAGACCCATATTCAGGAGTTCGCCAGCGTAACCGACTGGGTCGACAAGCATTCCGATGTGCTGATCAAGTACATGAAGTCGCACGGACTGCGCACGGTTAGTTAATGACTATGTCGGGTCCAGAGGCTCGGTCAATCTGATCTGAAGATTTTGCTGTGGAGTGAGTGAGTCATCTGATGACTTGCTTGCTCCACGGCGATGATGATCTGGATTGCAAGGCCTGATGGATCTTCTGTTTTGTGACAATTGGCGAAGCTTCAAAAAGTTAAAATCTGTTACCCACCGGGATGGTAGATCGAGCCGATTGCGCATCTTGCACCAACACACACTGTAGATCGGGTAGTGAAACAATAAGATGGAGCTTTTCCTCCAATCCATAGCAAACGGACTCGTCCAGGGCGGTTTTTTCGCGCTGTTCGCGGTCGGTCTGGTACTCATATTCGGCGTCATGGGTGTGGTCAATTTTGCCCACGGTGAGCTCGTCATGGTGGGTGCGTTCACCATCTGGGTATTGCATGCGCAGGCCGGCTTGCCCTATATCCCCGCCATTGCCGTGGCGATTGTACTGGTGACCGTGATCGGATTGTTGATGGAACGATTGTTGTTCCGACCGACGCGGCTGGATCCGTTGGGCGGATTGATTTGTTCGATTGGCGTGTTGTTTATTCTGCAAGTTATTGCCGCGCTGATCGGCGGTGATGGACCCTCCAAGCAGGTATCTCCGCCCTTTCAGGGCACGATGATTTTGTTTGATTTCCTGCGTATTCCCTATCAGCGAGTTTTCAGCCTGGCGGTTTCCGTCGCGGCGCTGGGATCTCTTTGGTTTTTCCTGACGCGCACCAAATTCGGCTGGGCGTTACGTGCAGTGGCAATGGACAGGGAAGCGGCCGAGTTGCAGGGCATTAATACCAATAGAATTTCGATTATCGCCATCGGTGTGGGCACCGCATTGGCAGGATTGGCGGGCGGTCTTATCGCACCGCTGACCAATATCAATCCTCACATGGGGCATAACGTGATTGTCACGGCCTTTATCGTCACCATCGTTGGCGGAGTTGGTAGTCTTTCAGGAGCCGTTCTTGCGGCGATCCTGTATGCCATGTTTCATACCCTCATTACGGTTTATCTGGGCGGAACCATCGCCACCATCAGCGGGCTGGTGCTGATGGTTGTAGTGCTGATCGTGAAGCCGACCGGGCTGATGGGAGTTAAAGTCAGTGAATAAGGCCAGCGGTTTCACTAAACAACGCATGATCATCAGCGCGCTGGCACTGATCGCCTTGCTGGCCACGCCCCATTTCCTCGGCTTCCATCATCAGGATTTACTGATCTTTCTCACCATCAACGTTTTGGCGGTGTGCAGCTATCGACTGGTGACTTTGACCGGTGAATGGTCATTGATTCATGCGGTGATGATGGGTGTGGGCGCATACACCGTGGCACTATCGGTGAATCATTTCGACCTTGCAATCTGGTTCACCCTGCCATTGGCCGGCATGGTCGCGGGCCTGGTTGCGGCACTGCTGTGTTTTCCTCTGCTTAGAATGACGCAGTTTTACTTTTTGATCGGTTCGTTTGCGGCCGGTGAGGCGATTCGCTTGACCTGGGTCGAGTTTGTGGGCGTGTTTGGTGGTACCAGCGGATTGCGTGGTGTTGAGGCACCGGTGGTTTTCGGTATCGATTTCCTCGATCCCATTCCGTATTTTTACTTCACTCTGTGCGTGGTTTCCTTTTGCCTGTTTATTTTGTATCGCATTGAGAATTCGAGGATCGGCTTGACCTTGCATGCGATCCACTGGAAAGCACCACTGGCCGAATCTGTTGGAGTCGATGCCTGGCGTTATCGAGCGCTGGCCTTCATTCTGGGGTCATTCTTTGTTGGTATTGCCGGTGGTTTGAAGGTTCACTATCTGGGCAGTGTCACGCCGAACCAGTTCGCCATCGGGTTTATGGTGTTCATTTTGATCTGGGTGATTGTTGGCGGCTACAATAAGTTCTACGGCCCGATCATCGGTGTCGTGGTGCTCACCATTTTTGATGAATCGATTCGAAGCTTTGAGGTAATTCGCCCGGCTATCTACGGAGCTATGCTGATTCTGTCAATACTGTTTCTGCCGCTCGGTCTGGAAAGCATTCCGGCCAAAATCAAGGCCTGGTTCAAGTCGGAACCTGCGCCTCAAAAACCACCCCTGTCCGACCAGTAGCGGGGTATAAAGACTCCTATGCCTATTTTGGAAATCAGTAACGTCACCAAACAATTTGGCGGCCTGCTGGCGCTGGATGACGTCAGTTTCCAGGTCGAAGAGGGTGAGATTCGAGGTTTAATCGGCCCCAACGGTGCCGGCAAAAGTACTATGTTCAAGAACATTGCCGGTTTCTATGAGCCGACCAAAGGCAGCATTAAATATCGCGGCACCAATATCGAAGGTAAGAAGCCGCATACCATTGCCGAGATGGGTATTGTGCGTACCTTTCAGGAAACCACGCTTTTCCAGGAATTAAGTGTTTTTGAAAATGCCCTGATCGGCGCGCACATGAAAAGCCGCACCAATGTGTTTTCTGCTGTGCTCGGGCTGGACCGCCTCAAGCAGGAAGCGGCGAGTGAAAAGGTAATGGAAGTGCTCGAATTCATGGGCCTGATCGAACGCCGCGATCAACTCGCCGCCGAATTACCACTGGGATCTCAACGCGCGCTGGCGCTGGCCATTGCGTTGGTTTCTGAACCAAAGCTGATGTTGATGGACGAACCATTTGCCGGCATGAACCCCGAAGAAACCAACCACATGATGGAGTTGACGCGCAAGGTGCGTGAATCGGGCATTACGATTGTGCTGGTCGAGCACGACATGAAAGCAGTCATGGGTTTATGCAATTACCTGACGGTACTCAATTTCGGCAAGTTGCTGGCCGAGGGGACGCCCGACGAAATCCGTAACAATGATCGGGTCATTGAGGCTTATCTCGGCGGGGCCAAATAGCATGTTACTGCGGGTGAAGGACATTCATGTGCACTACGGGCCGATCGCCGCGGTGCGGGGCATTTCACTGGAAGTCGGCGAAGCTGATTTTGTCACCATTATCGGCTCTAACGGCGCCGGTAAGAGCACCACGCTGCGCACCATTTCAGGTCTCAATCATCCCAGTTCGGGCAGCATAGTGTTCGACGGCGAGCCGATCGAACAATTGTCGGCCGACAGGATCGTCAAGCTTGGAATCGCACACGTTCCCGAGGGCCGTCGCGTGTTCAAGGATCTGAGCGTGACCGAGAACCTGCGGCTCGGCGCCTTTACCCGTACCGATCGCGATGCCATCGAAGCCGATCTGGAGCAGAACTTCGAGCGCTTCCCGCGTTTGCGCGAACGCAAGGACCAGATTGCGCGCACCATGAGCGGCGGCGAGCAGCAAATGATTGCCATTGCCCGCGCACTGATGTCGGCTCCACGGTTATTGCTACTGGATGAACCCTCGCTCGGGCTGGCGCCCGTCATCGTGCAGGAAATAGCACGCATCCTGGTTGGCATCAATAAAACGGGTACCTCGATCATCCTGGTCGAGCAGAATGCCGAACTCGCGCTGCAACTCGCACGCCATGGCTATGTGCTGGAAACCGGTAGTGTCGCCCTCGAAGGTGAAGCTGACGGCCTGGCGGACAATCCGCACGTGCGTAAGGCCTACCTCGGTATCTGATTTCGAGTGCGCGCGGTCGCTCGAGTGTCTGCCGCGGGTTGTCGTTTATTCCAGTTCGTCGGCGCGCAGAGAGCGGTTGTTACCGCGCAGTATGACCAGCATTGTGCAACCATCGAGTGTATGCGAACTGTGTTTCGAACCGGGCTCGAAGCGCACATAGTCGCCACAGTGGAAGTGCTGGTCATCACCATCGATTAACTCCCCATCAAGCATCAAAAATGCTTCGCCGCCGGTATGTTCGTGCGGTCTGGATCGCGTGCCGGCGTCCATATGTAACAGGAAGCACTCGAAAGTACCGTTGTGCACTTCGCCGCTCAATAGAATCCATGACATTCCCGCAATCGGATCGCCGTAACGGTCTTAAGGCTTGTATTGACCGCTGGTAGTAGCGGAGATTTGTCGCAGGCTGGCATCTAGCATGGTCTGTTTTATCCTCTGGATGGTTGCGGGTAACGATACACTCTGGCGGGAATGCTGCCTACTGGCAGGTGTGCAGATTAACACCGGCCCGATTTGTCACGCTGCGTTTGCGAGCTAACACACCATGGTTGAATCAGAGGCATAAAAAAGGTGAGTCCGCGAGGACTCACCTGAAAGTGACTACCTGAGAGAGCAGTAGTGTCAGGCTTCAGTTCGCAGGTATGCCTCCAGCGAGTCATCGAGTGCATCGCGCCATGGCGTATGGTGTGCCGGTGCCTGAGTGCCGGTGAGTGCCGATTTGTAACCGTTGTCGCGGAAGGTCATGATGTTTTCCTTCTTGTGCTTCTTCCACTGGAAAAAAGCCTCGTTTGCGCCGGCGCAGTCGAAGTGTGGATAGTCTGTTAATGCCATAAGGTCCATGGTGTACTTGCCCTGGAATTCGATCGCGCCATAGTCATCCGGGATGTTGTCTTCCGCGTCGCGCCACTTGTCGATATCGGCATGCATGTCGGCCTGTGACGGAACGTCCAGTCGACCCATGATGACATCGCGCGCATACCAGGCCTGGGCATCGAACATGTTGAAGGTATACCACTGGTCCTGCATACCGAGGTACATCAGCTTCGGATTATGCTCCCAGACCACGCCGTTATACAGGTTGACCGGGTAGAGGCGGTTATTGGTCTTGAGCTTGAGATTTTCAGCCATGAACGGAAAGTGGTGCAGGTAGCCAGTGCAAAGAATGATGGCATCGACGTCTTTAGTGCTGCCGTCAATGAATGTTGCGGTATTACCTTCAACCTTTTCCAGCAGCGGCACTTCCTTCCAGTTTTCGGGCCACTTGTAGCCCATGGGTGCGGTACGATGCGAAACGGTGACTGTCTTGCAGCCGTATTTCCAGCACTGTGAACCGATGTCTTCGGCGGAGTAAGAGGTGCCGATGATGAGAATATCCTTGCCGGCAAATTCCATCGCATCGCGGAAATCATGGGCATGCAGCACACGACCCTTGAAGGTGTCGAAGCCGGGGTATTCGGGTACGTTGGGGGTTGAGAAGTGGCCGCTGGCGACAATAACGTGATCGAATTCTTCGGTGTACTCGACGCCTTTTTCATGGTCTTTTACGGTGACGTGAAACATGCCTTCATGCTCGTCGTAGGTGACCTGTCTGACGGCCGAATTGAACCGAATCCAGTGGCGTACACCAGACTTCTTGACGCGTCCTTCGATGTAATCGAACAGCACGGCGCGCGGTGGATAAGATGCAATCGGGCGACCGAAGTGCTCCTCGAATGAATAATCGGCGAATTCCAGGCCTTCCTTCGGACCATTCGACCAGAGGTAGCGATACATGCTGCCGTGTACCGGTTCGCCATGCTCGTCGAGGCCGGTGCGCCAGGTGTAGTTCCACAAACCACCCCAGTTCGCCTGCTTCTCGAAACAGACGATATCGGGTATGTCGGCACCTTTTTCCTTGGCCGATTGAAAAGCCCTCAGTTGTGCGAGGCCGCTTGGGCCTGCCCCTATGACTGCGACACGTTTGCTCATTAACTCACTCCGGTTATGTCTTGTTTTAATTGAGATATGAATGCCTGGCGGCATTGCCGATCACTAGCATCCAAGCCTAGAAAAGTTTGCGGTAGATGGCAATTGTGGATTCCCCTTAGTTGCAACCGGCACAGGGTTACGAATTCTAACTCCGGGGACAGATCGCAAACCCGATCCCTCGAAGTCATGCCCAACCGTCGATTCAGCCGCTAACACCGGGAATAAGCACAAGCGTCGACATTCGATGAGGGTGGTACAATGCCGCCTTTACAGATCTGAGCGAAATCCGACGTCAAATAGCATGAAACTAATTGAGAGATTTAATGATGCCCTGGACGATGGGGCGTCCAAGCAGATTTTTGATCACATTCGAAATTACCTGATCGGTGCCTTTATTCTCGCGATCGGAACCACTGAATTCAGGCAGCAGGAGAACCAGTTCTTTGAGTTTATTCCGCCGGGGTATGCCGGATTGGGGGTAATAAGTTTTGCTGTTGTGCTGATTTTACTGAATTTATATGACGGGATCCGCAGGATTTCTAGCTCGAAGTATCACCTCAGCCTGACGCTCGGGCTGGTGGTGTTATACCTGTTTCTGTCGGTACGGGTGGTTGAAATGGCCTGGGATTTCCGTGATCTTTCCGAAAATCTGGCACTTTAGTAACAGGTGACTGTGCGGGCGGTGATCTTCAGCTCTACGTCGCTCACAGCGCCAATCATGTGCCATCGTTAATGGCTAATCTGGACGCTAATACGAAATCTCTTGCTGGCGCCGGCAATCATCGGTTCCCTGTTTTGCTTTTTCTGGTCGCTCATTCGGATTGCAGATGAATACGTATCAGCTGCGCCAGGGTGCGAGCCTCGAGCTTTTTCATGACCTGCGCGCGATGTACTTCAACGGTGCGCTCGCTGATGCCGAGCTGGCTGGCGACGACCTTGTTGGCCAGCCCTTCAGCCACCAGCAGAAACACCTCGCGCTCACGTTCGGTTAAGGATTCGATACGCTGCTGCGCCTGCTCGCGATCCAGTTTTTGATGCCAGTTACCGGATTCCTGATCGAGGGCATAGATGATGCGTTCGAGAAAGTTTTCTTCATTAACAGGCTTGCGTAGAAAATCAAACGCTCCGCGACGCATCGCTTCAACTGCCATCGGCACGTCACCATGACCGGTGATGAAGATAATAGGAAGACTGGACTCCATCTGTGCCAGCTTCTGTTGCAGTTCAATTCCATTCATGCCCGGCATGCGAATGTCCAGCACCAGACAGCCCCGTTGACTGCCATCATGTTCAGCAATAAAACTGTCGGCACTGGCGAAACAGCGGTAGGGTAAATCAGCGGATTCCAGCAACATGCCCATCGAGTCACGCACCGCTTCATCGTCATCGATGACGTAAATCAACTGTTCTGGGTCGTGTTTGCTCAAGTTAGTCTGACTCTAGTTGTCTCGGCAGGCCGAATGAAAATGTCGCCCCGCGCGTCTTGTTATTGCTGAACTCAATTTCGCCGCCATGTGCGGCAATGATGGAGCGACTGATCGACAGGCCAAGTCCCATGCCGGAAGACTTGGTGGTCGTAAAAGGCTGATACAGCTGCTTTTCCAGTTTGCGCGAGACCCCTACGCCATCATCGATAATCGAAATCCGAACCTCGCTCACGGATGCAATAGCCCGTAACACGATCTTGCTGCCCGCTTTGCAGTGATTGGCTCGCATCGATTCCATGCCGTTTCGCAGCATGTTCAGAATGACCTGTTGAATCTGGATCGGGTCGCAGTTGACCGCAGGCAGGTCATCATCGAGGCGCATGACGATTATAAAGTTGCGAATCTGGGCATCGACTTCGGCGAGGTCGTGAATCTCACGCAGCATTTTTTCTGCCGCAACAACTTCCTGGTGACTTTGATGAGGACGTGTCATTTCCTGCATGCGCTCGATGACGGCACCGGCGCGATGGGCTTGTTGGCTGAGCTTGTCGAGCGCGTCCTCGAGTCGCTCTAGTTGTGGTTCCTGGCGTCGTAGAAAGCGCAGACCTGATTGTGCATACATTGAAATGGCGGTTAACGGCTGGTTGATTTCATGGGCGATGCCGGCTGCCATTTCTCCCAGGGTGTTGAGGCGGTCGACATGCGCCAGCATGTCGCGCTGTTCGCGAACTTCTTTCTCGGCCCGGCGTTGCTCGGTCAGATCACGAATCAGCATGACATATTTCTTTTTCCCAACATCGAGAATCTCCCGCATCGACAACACGATGGGGAATTCGTTGTCGTGTTTGTCACAGGCATTGAGTTCGAGACTGCTTGCTCTCCCGTCGGTGAATCCACTCGGCGGAGTTTGGCTACGCTGAAAATAACGATCGAATTCGCGATAAAAGCTGGTTGCCGCGAGGCTGCGACAATGCTGGCCACGAATTTCATCGCTACGATAACCGAACATCGAACTGGCGGCCTGGTTAAAGGATTCGATAGCGCCCTGATCATCAACGCTGATAACGGCATCCAGAGCGGACTCGACAATTGCCTGCGCATAGGCTTCGGCCCGCACCAGGGCGGCCTCGGTAAGTTTACGATCGGTGATGTCGGTGATGAGCCCTTCCAGAATCATCACGCCATCGCTGCGTTGGTCGACGGCACGCCCGCGTTCCCAGACCCATTTTTCCTGACCATTGCGCGCGATGATCTTGTACTCGACTTCAAACGGCAGACCGCTTTTTGCTGCGCTGCGAACCTTTCGATCCACCTCGTCGATCATTTGCGGATGCGTGAAGTCGCCCCACAACACCTGCTGGCTTTCGATTTCGTGGCGATGGTATCCGCACAGTTCAAAGCAGCCGTCACTGACAAAGTCCATCGGCCAGTGTTTCAGGTTGAGGCAGCGATAGGCCATCCCGGGCAGATTTTTTAGCAGAGTTTCGAGGCGATCGTAGTCGCCGCCGCTAACCGGGTTGCCGGTTGGGCTGAGTAAACGGGGTGGGGAGTTATCTACCATTCGTATCTGTCCACGGCGATCTCTGCCAACCTTAACCATCCTTGCCCGTGGTTGCAATCAGTGAGCGGCTGATGTCTCATGTGTGTTTATTAGACAACATCCCGGTTAGTCGATGCCAGTTCAGGAACAACTAGATCAGGACCAGCTAGATCAGGAGCAATCTGCTCAACATCAACAACACAGTGTGGAAGCGCTCGAGATTGCGATCGGCAAGCAGGTGCGCAGTTCCCGCAAGCGGCTCAACCTGACCGTGGCGGCACTGGCCAAGCAGGCGAAGCTATCCACGGGAATGCTGTCCAAGATTGAAAATGGGCAAACTTCGCCATCACTGGCGACATTGACGTCGCTGGCCAATGCCTTGCAGGTACCGGTGACGTCGTTTTTCCGTGGCTACGAAGAGCAGCGCGACGTCACCTATATTCGCAAGGGCGAGGGTTTGCCGATTGAACGACGCGGTTCCGGTGTCGGCCATCAATACCAGTTGCTCGGTCACACCATCGGCAAGCCCTACAATATCGAACCCTATTTGATTACCATCGACGATCAGTCTGAAGTGTTTCCTGTGTTTCAACACGCCGGTACCGAGCTGATTTATATGCTCGAAGGACGAATTACCTATCGTCACGCTAATAAAACCTACTCACTGGCGCCCGGTGACAGTTTATTCTTCGATGCCGAGGCTTCGCATGGACCGGATGAGCTGCTGGATCTACCCTGTCGCTATCTCGCCATCATCGTTTCGGATGCCAAAGGCAGTTAACTAGTTTCCCTGCAGGAAACAAAATTTCATTTCAGTTGACAAGGGTTCAGGCCTTGGGTAGCCTTCCGGGCTGAATTGACTGTGCCCGGGGGGCGTCATGTGTGGAATCGTCGGACTGTTTATTAAAAACCCAGAATTAGAACCGAAACTTGGGCAACTGCTGTCAAGCATGTTGGTCGAAATGACTGAACGCGGCCCGGATAGCGCGGGCATTGCTATCTATGATGGCAGTGCAACCGACGGTGAGGTCAGAATCACCGTGTTATCAACCGATTCGGATTATTCATGGGAGCAGTTTAAAAAGGAAGTGCGTGCTGTCTTTGGTGAGTCATCAAAAGTCGAGGTGAACAGCAATCATGCTGTTTTGACCTTACAGGCTGAAGCCAAAGCTGTTCAGGGCTGGTTGCGTGACAATCATCCTGAGCTGTATATGACCAGCTCGGGAACAAATATCACCATCTTTAAAGAACGCGGCCTCCCCGTTGATGTGATTGCTCGCTTCGGTATTGAAGGCATGCGTGGTAGCCATGCATTGGGCCACACACGTATGGCAACCGAAAGTGCGGTCACAACCTCTGGCTCACATCCCTTTTCAACCGGCCAGGATCTCTGCCTGGTGCATAACGGTTCTATGTCAAACCATAACCGCATGCGTCGCGCACTCGAATTTCATGGAGCAGAATTTCAAACCGAGAATGATAGTGAAGTAGCCGCAGGTTATTTGACCTGGAGATTGCAGGAAGGCGACACACTCGATGAGGCTCTGGAAAGAGGTTTCGAAGAGCTGGACGGCTTTTATACCTTTGCCGTTGGTACACACGACGGATTTGCCGTGGTACGTGATCCAATCGGCGCAAAGCCAGCGATTTTGGCGGAAACCGATGACTGGGTTGCTATGGCTTCAGAGTTTCGGGCTATCGCAGTATTACCAGGCGCTGAGAATGCGAAGATATGGGAACCCGAACCAGCACAAGTTTATAGTTGGAAAAAAACTGGATAGCTGGCTAACAAATTTGCTGATTAAGCAAAACGCTTCTTGCAGGCAAGCCTGAACCGATTAACTGCCCGTAACTTTTAAATAGCGGACACAAAATGAACATCGAATCTGGGGTCACAAAGTAATGAGTGAAATAGATCTGGATAAATCTGAAATACGTGATTTAAATGCAATGCTGCACAGTACTGACGGCAAGAAGGCTTTTACCGTCATTAATCCAAATGGTAAACACAACATAGGCGTTGGCATCGATGGGGAACTGGATGTCACCATAGAAGGCCACGCAGGACATTATGTTGGCGGTATGAACAAGCATGCAGAGATTACTGTTACCGGTAATGCGGGTGCGGGCCTGGGCGAAAATATTATGTCTGGTGTTGTCCGGGTCAAAGGTAATTCTTCACAATACACAGGTGCTACCGGCCGCGGCGGACTCATCGTCGTTGAAGGTGATGCTGCTGCACGTTGTGGTATCTCCATGAAAGGTGTTGATATCGTTGTCGGTGGTAACGTAGGTCACATGTGTGCTTTTCTGGGACAATCAGGAAATGTCGTGGTCTGTGGTGATGCCGGTGATGCCTTCGGTGACTCAATCTTTGAATTGAATCTTTTTGTCCAGGGTAAAGTAAAGAGTCTGGGTACTGATTGTGAAGAAAAGGAAATGGATGCCGAGAAACTGGCAATACTCACCGAGCTCCTCGATAAGGCTGAAATCAAGGCCGACCCAAAGAAATTCAAGGTCTATGGCCCCGGAAGAAATCTATATAACTTCAAGGTCGATAATGCCGTTTTACCAGGTGATGATAATGCCTCTATATCAGCTGATAAAGAGCAATCCCATGAGTACGAGGAACATCCGGAATTACAGGAGTCTGCTACCTGGACCCGGCAGACCATCAAGGAGATACAACGCGCGGCAACGGAGGGCATTTACAGTATCCGCGGTGGTGGCGCCAAGCGTAAAGTACCGCATTTTGATGACCTGTTATTCCTTGGCTCAAGTATGTCGCGTTACCCGCTGGAAGGGTATCGTGAGAAATGTGATACCGATGTAATACTCGGCACACGTTACGCGAAGAAACCATTACATCTGGATATTCCCATTACTATCGCCGGAATGAGTTTTGGTGCTTTGTCGGCTGAGGCAAAAGATGCACTGGGTCAAGGTGCAGCTGCGATGAACACCACCACCACCACAGGTGATGGCGGCATGACCCAGGAAGAGCGCGCTTCTTCCAAGACGCTGGTTATACAGATGCTACCTTCACGATATGGTATGAACCCGGATGACCTGCGTGCGGCGGATGCCATTGAAGTGGTCTGTGGTCAGGGTGCTAAACCAGGTGGGGGTGGTATGTTGCTGGGGCAAAAAATCAGTGACCGTGTAGCCATGATGCGGACATTGCCGAAAGGCATAGATCAACGCAGTGCCTGCCGTCATCCCGACTGGACTGGCCCGGATGATCTGGAAATCAAGATCAATGAAATTCGCGAGATTACCGATTGGGAAAAACCCATTTACGTCAAGGTTGGTGCAACTCGTACCAAATATGACGTACAGCTCGCCGTCAAGGCGGGTGCTGACGTCATCGTTGTTGACGGTATGCAGGGCGGCACAGCCGCCACTCAGGACGTCTTCATGGAACATGTTGGTATTCCAACATTGCCAGCAGTGCGTATCGCAGTTGAAGCCTTGCAGGAAATGGGGATGCACCGTAAAGTTCAGCTCATCGTCTCAGGTGGCATACGTAATGGCGCGGACGTTGCCAAGTGTATGGCTCTGGGTGCGGATGCCGTTTCTATCGGCATGGCGGCCCTGTATGCATTGGGTTGTAACTCTCCAAAATACGATGCAGAATATCGAAAAATGGGTTCGGCAGCCGGTTATTATGACGACTATCACATTGGTCAGTGTCCTGCAGGTATCTCGACTCAGGATCCTGAGTTAGCGAAAAGATTCGATACCAGGCTGGGTGGTCGCCGGGTTGAAAACCTGCTGAAAACCATGGTTCTTGAAGCCCAGACACTGGCACGCGCCTGTGGTAAATCGCATTTACATAACCTGGAACCAGAAGATTTAGTCGCCCTGACGATGGAAGCTGCCGCCATGGCTAAAGTGCCTTTGGCTGGTACCGACTGGTATCCTGGTAAAGCTGGATTTTAGTCAGGTTGAGAGAGGGATATCAGCAGGATTAAACAAACAAAAATAATTTATTGCGGTTCTTTATGAATGCGCTGGTTATTGATGAATAACGAATAAACTGTATTAGACGCCTATATATTGGAGGGGTAGCAATGGCTAGGATTGATTTAGAAAAAGTTGCAAAAGACAAGGGTTTAAAATATTTCCTGATCAGTTTTGTTGATCTGTTCGGAGTTCTGCGCTCCAAGCTGGTGCCGGTTCGTGCCATTAAAGGTATGCAAAAAGACGGTGCCGGTTTTGCCGGTTTTGCCGCCTGGCTGGATTTGACTCCGGCCGATGCCGACATGTTTGCCGTCCCGGATCCTGACAGTCTTATTATTTTGCCGTGGCGGCGTGATGTGGGCTGGCTTGCCAGTGATCTGTATATTGATGGGAAAGAACTCGCCGCTTCTCCTCGTGTTGCCTTGAAACAGCAGATCAAAAAAGCCGCCACAATGGGATTTACCTTCAAAACTGGTGTTGAGGGTGAATTCCACCTGATCAAGGAAGATGGTTCAGGCATCTACGACGACCGGGATATTCAGGAAAAGCCCTGTTATGACCAGAGCGCCCTGATGCGACGCTATGATGTTATCTCCGAAATCTGTGATGCCATGGTTGAGTTCGGATGGGGTGCCTACCAGAACGATCATGAAGACGCTAATGGTCAGTGGGAAATGAACTGGGAGTATGACCATGTTCTGAAAACCTGCGACCGTCACGTTTTCTTCAAATACATGGTGAAACAGATAGCTGAAAATCATGGCATACGCGCCACCTTCATGCCAAAGCCATTCTCGCACCTGACCGGTAACGGTTGCCATATCAATGCTTCCCTGTGGGATAAAACCGGCAAAAAGAACATGTTCATGGATCCAAAAGGTGAACTGGGGCTGAGCCAACTTGCCTATCACTTCCTTGGCGGCGTGATCCAGAATGTCGATTCTTTGACCTCCATCTTCAACCCGACCGTGAACAGCTACAAGCGTATCAACGCACCGCGTACAGTTTCCGGTGCAACCTGGGCGCCGAACACGATTACCTGGGGCGGCAACAACCGTACCAATATGGTTCGTATCCCGGAAGGTAACCGTATCGAATTCCGCCTCGCTGATGGCGCGATGAATCCGTACATGGCACCGGCTGCTCTGCTGGCCTGTGGTCTGAAGGGTGTGAAAGATGAAATTGATCCGGGTAAGCGTTGTGATCTGGATATGTATGCCGAAGGTGACAAGGTGAAAGGTGCCAAGAAGCTACCGATGAACCTGCTGGACGCCCTGCGTCTAACCGATAAGAACAAATTTGTTCGTGAAGCCATGGGTGATGAGCTCATCAATGCCTATGTCAAACTGAGATCGAGAGAGTGGGATCAGCATTGTCAGCATATATCACAATGGGAGCGTGATAATACGCTGGATTGCTAGTCGCTAGATCGCATCACTTTATTGCCCGGCTTTTTGCCGGGCTATGAGGTAGTGTGAGATACGAACTATCTTGCGCCGATTTGGCAGGCACTAATGTTTAGCAATTTAAGTCTGACGACCCGTGCCAGCCTGGCCTGCGCCTACAGCGGTGTGGCCTGGGGTTTGTTCTGGATTCCGTTGCGCGGCATGGACCGCGCCGGGGTCACCGATGCCTGGGCGACAGTGTTGTTCTATGGCGTCCCGTTGTTGATTTTCATGCCCTGGATAGTTCGTCACTGGCGTCGTGTCGTCGGTTGTGGCTGGTCGCTGCACTTCATCGGTATTGCTACTGGTGCGTCACTGGCTTTTTACTCCAACGCCATGCTGTACACCGAAGTAGTGCGCGGACTGGTGCTGTATTACACCACGCCGGTGTGGTCGTTGTTGTTGGCCCGTCTCCTGCTTGGTGAAGCCATCACCGTTCCACGAGTGCTTGCGATTGTATTCGGTGTCGCCGGAATGCTGGTGATGTTTGGCGTCGATCTGGGTTTCCCCTGGCCGAAGAACATCGGTGACTGGATGGCCCTGATCGGAGCCGCAGGCTGGGCGATAGCCGCCGTGCTGCTGCGCAAGGATGATGGCAGTCGCAGCATGGAGATTTGCGCGGTCTATTTTTTCTACGGTGTGGTCGCAGCATTGATACTCGCGCTGTCGCCGATGGCGGGTGACATAGAGATACCCGAGTGGCAGGCGATCGTTGATGTTCTTCCCTGGGCGATACCGATTGCCATTATCGTTATTCCCGGTGCCTACGCGGCTTTCTGGGGCGCTCCTCACCTCAATCCCGGGGTTGTCGGTTTACTGATGATGACCGAGATCAGCGTCGGCGGCATTACCGCGGCGATCTGGGCAAACGAGCCACTCGGAACACGCGAACTGGTTGGTATCGCTCTAATTACGATCGCGGGTTTAAGCGAATTTTTGTATGCACCGATGCGCAAGGCCCTGCTGCGTAACAACTAGTCAGGTGACCGCGCGTTTGTGTCGCTTTCGCGATACTTTCGTAGAGCGCCAAACCATATGATACGGCGTCCTGATAGTGTGTCGGCAGGCGGCTAGCGACACAATTCAAAACTGGCGCACATGAGTGTGTCAGTCCATTAGATTTGCACGATTTGGAGACAGAAATGGCAAAAAGTGATATCGAAATTGCTCGCGAAGCAACCCTGAAACCGATAACCGAAATAGCGCAGAAGCTCGATATTGGGCCCGAGTCGTTCAAACCTTACGGCCACGACAAAGCCAAATTAACCTCCGAATTCATCAATTCGGTCAAGGGTAAAGCGGATGGCAAGCTGATCCTGGTCACCGCGATTTCTCCGACTCCGGCCGGTGAAGGCAAGACGACTACCACGGTTGGCCTGGGAGATGGCCTGAACAGAATCGGCAAGAAAGCGGTCATGTGTCTGCGTGAGCCAAGTCTCGGCCCCTGTTTCGGTATGAAAGGTGGTGCTGCCGGTGGTGGTTATGCCCAGGTAGTGCCGATGGAAGATATCAACCTGCACTTTACCGGTGACTTCCACGCCATCGGCGCCGCGCACAACCTCTTATCAGCACTGGTCGACAATCATATTCAGTGGGAAAACAAATCAGGCATCGATCCACGTCGTATTACCTGGAAGCGGGTCATGGACATGAACGATCGTACATTGCGTGACATTACGGTCGGCCTCGGCGGTCCCGGCAACGGCACCCCGCGCGAAAGCGGCTTCGACATTACGGTTGCTTCTGAAATCATGGCAATTTTCTGCCTCGCCACCGACCTTGATGATCTCAGCCGTCGTATTGGTAATATCGTGGTCGGTTACACTCGCGATCAAAAGCCGGTGCATGCGCGCGATGTCAACGCGCCGGGCGCGATGACCGTGCTGCTGAAAGACGCTTTCATGCCGAACCTGGTGCAAACCCTGGAAAACAACCCGGCCTTTATTCACGGCGGTCCTTTCGCCAACATCGCACATGGTTGTAATTCAGTCATTGCCACCAAGACCGCGCTTAAACTGGCCGACTACGTGGTTACCGAAGCTGGTTTCGGTGCCGATCTCGGTGCTGAGAAATTCTTCGATATCAAGTGTCGCAAGGCAGGTCTCAAGCCCTCTGCAGTCGTTCTGGTAGCAACCGTGCGTGCGCTCAAGATGCACGGTGGTGTTGCCAAAGATCAACTTGCCGGTGAGAACATCGAAGCGGTGACCAAAGGTTGCGCAAATCTTGGTCGTCACCTGAAGAACCTGTCGCAGTTCAATGTGCCAGTCACGGTTGCCATCAACAAGTTCTCGGCCGATACCGAAGGTGAATTGAAGGCTATCCGCGAGTTTTGCGCTGAATACGGCGTCAAAGCTTTTGACTGTAATCACTGGGGTGAAGGCAGCAAAGGTACCGAAGATCTGGCCACGCACGTCGCTGCCGTTGCCGATTCCGGCGAGGCTGATTTCTCACCGCTGTATGCGGATGACATGCCCTTATGGGAGAAAGCCCGCCATATCGCACGCACGCTTTACGGCGCGGAAGACATCACGGCGGATAAAAAGGTACGCGATCAGTTCGCCAAGTTCGAAGCCGATGGTTACGGGCATTTCCCCGTCTGTATGGCCAAGACGCAATACAGCTTTTCAACCGATCCAGCTTTGATTGGCGCCCCCAGCGGGCATGACGTGGGTATTCGCGAGGTGCGTCTGTCAGCCGGTGCCGAGTTCATCGTCGCCGTCTGTGGCGATATCATGACGATGCCAGGTCTGCCGCGTGTGCCTTCTGCGGATAATATTCGTCTCAACGACCAGGGCCATGTGGAAGGCCTGTTCTAAGTCCGTATGATGATTCCCCGGAGGCAGTCGCGCCGACTGCCTCTGGTTTAACCCGATATTAAACAGGCAAGTCATGGACAACAGGGAACAGTATCAAAAGTTTATCGCCTGGCAGTGCCGCCTGCGCAAACAATGTGTGCGCGAACTCGGTGGCCAGCCGACCGTGGGTATGAGTGCCGGGGTTTACTCGGTCTCGGGTGGTGATGAAAAGAGCCGCATGAATTTTCTTATCCTGCGCAAGGATTCAGCGTCACGCACCGATGAATTTCGACATGTCGTGCGAAAAACTCCGGATTCGAGCGAATGGGTCAAGAACGGTTTACGTATTTTATCGGAATTGCATTACCACGAGACCGATCAGTTCGATAATCAGCTCACGGCACTGTTCAGCCTTGATTCCGCGCTTGCCGATGCCCTGCTCGAAGCCGGGCGCTGCCATCTGAAGTTTGCGGAGAAGAGTGTCGACTATGGTTTCGACTTCGATGTTGAATCACTGACGGAAGAAGACGAGCCATTCCAGGCAACCTACTGGCATAACCGCTTGTTCAACCCGACGCTACCGGGCCAGGTGCGCGTCCTTGGTTTTACGCCACGTTTCGACGATCAGGCAACCTGACCCTCAGCATCTTAACTGGGTTGGCTATTTTCGACGCTATCCGGACTCTCAGATAATCACGATGAGCAGCCAAACGAGCTGCGCAACGGACGCTGGATGAAGTGAATTCTACGCCGGGGAATGGCACACGGCAGCCACATGTTTTCCGATTGACCAGCGCTTCATAAATCGGTTTTATGTCGTTTCAAATACGTCGATCCTCATTTTCGGTAGTTGCTCAATCAGGGTGGACGCATGGTGGTAGAGGTTAAGTACCTACCGCACCTGAAATTCCTGTATGAAACCTGATAGCGCAGAAGCAAAGACTGATACCTGTCTCTCAGAAATTCAACAGTTGCCATGTGAGAATCTATTCTTTGTTAGCAATCCGAGAGCAGCGATCCTATGGCCGAAAGATGTTTTGACTTAATTTTCAAGGGTGAGATAGAACCTGGTCATAGTCAGGATGAGGTTCGCTGCAGCCTGGAAAATTTGTTC
>Ga0255039_10000124_pt1 | contig 25962 bp, 21 predicted proteins | sample BC1_12_1_MG_FD_181713 | JGI IMG/M metagenome (GOLD analysis project Ga0255039, IMG submission 181713) | Seawater microbial communities from Strait of Georgia, British Columbia, Canada - BC1_12_1 | ecosystem: Environmental > Aquatic > Marine > Strait | place: Canada: British Columbia | collected... | reverse complement strand
AACCGATTCGTTGACCCAATTCTGGTGAATTATGCCTTATTAGTACCCCCTTCCATCTTCCACTGATAAGTTCAACCTTATACAAACTTTTGCCGTACACGTTAATCTCCCCAACTGTCTTACGGCAAATAACTTCACCACCCATAGGATTATACCTAACTACCGGCTCAGTAATAGATACTTGTTTGTTGGTTATTACTTCAACAATGTCGCATTCAAATACAGGATTCTGTGCAAGATCAGTCATCCCGATATACTGTAAAGGAATCGCATCGCGAATCTCCGTCAAACAATCCTCGTATGGTTCAGCAATATGATCCCAAATATCACCATCAGAATCTATAAGAGTGTGATAGCCGTCACTAATCATCTTTTTAGATTTAGTCATCCAAAACTTAAACTTAATTTCTCTACTCATTACTCACTCCCTTGAAACGGGCCACCGCTTAGTCCAAACTTGCCAAGAACTGGATCAGGTAGTGTACCCGCCCAACTATCATGAAGCTTAGACATCATCTCAATAGTCCAAAGATCCTTCTTCGCAACATAATCGGCAGATGAACCTCCAAATTGAAACGCGGCGCACTCCATCAAAACAGATTTAATCATGTCATCGTCAACATCGTCAGGTAGTAACTCTTTAACGATAGCGAACAGATACTTAAATTGAGATGCCACAGTAACCGGTTCAGTAGGTTCAACTTCATCAGGCAATTCTATGGTAGGCTCGTCATCACCGACAAAACTATCTACAACAACTGAAGCTTCTACGACAGTGGCTTCAATCATCTTATCCTGCTTCTCCTGCTCACGGGTAGCGATCTCGGGCATATCAGGACTACTGTACGGAGATTTTTCAACCTCGACGCCTTCTAGCTCTTCCTGCAAGTACATACCACCAAGAACATCGGGAAGTGAATCACGCAAAGCATAACCACGCGCTTTCATCTGCATCATACGTTCAGGGAATTGAATCCAAGGGCCAGACTTTTTAGATAGACCAGCCTTAACAGCTTGCGCCCAACTAAATGTCCTAACAACAGGTTCACGACCAACACGACGAACATCGCAAGTTGCAACATAATCTTTACCAATCGTACCGGTATTGGTTTCAATAACATCATGGCACAGTGGAGATTTCAAACACAAACCAAGTGCAGCATCTCCCCAGATTGTAGCATTACCATTAATCACGCAAATAGACTTGAGCGACTGTTGATACTTCAGCCCGATCTCAGCACCCGTCTGCAAAGCAACCAACACTTTTGCAGGGGTGTTTAAAGATTTAGGGGCCAGACCACTTTGCGCTACAACATCAGCGTAACGGTACATATCATCAAAGGTATTCAATACTAAACCCATAGATGAATTTTGGATTGGTGCCCGTTGTGGTTTTACGACAGCAACTTCTTGTTTTCTAGTTTCATTTTCCATCTTGTAGCTCACCTTCTTCTAATAGGAATTCAACTTCTTCACCAGCGCCAACACGCTCAATCCATATTTGAGCATCCGCTTCTTTAGCCATTTCATCAATCATTTTAAGGTTGTCCGAATCGAGTAAAGATCCGCCTCGAATCAACATAACTTTAAGTGTAGGATTCATTGCCAATCCCATTGCAGTAGATATTCTAGTTTGGTCACCAGAGCAAATATCTTCGAGAGGCATACCTTTATAGATAACACCACATTCACCGAAGCTTAAGCCTTCAACAGGTAACCTAGCTGCTTTAATCTTAGCATCTTTATCAGCATCAATCTGATGAATCTCTGTTGTTAGTGTATCAGCCACTTTAGTCTGGTGTCGCACTTCTTTGACAGCTTCTGCGCGTTCAAGGTTCTCGCGTACCTTACGGTTCACTTCACCTGATTCGTTAATCTTAATTTTGATCGAATCTGTTGGTATTTCTTCCATAGAATTGTAAGCAGTTTCAGCTTTCAGATATTTACCTGAGAGCATTTTAATACGATGCTTTTCTTGTTCAAGTTCTTCTGTGAGTTCTGAAATTCTTTCAGCGCATTCAACTTCAGATTGCTTACATGCTTCTAACGCATTAGCAGCAGCTTCTTTATCAGTATTATTTGACTCAGCAATCTTCAACTCTTCCATCAGAGCGGTAACAGATACTTCTTTATCAGGTGCATCATGAGTGACCATCTTACTGATGCGAGCTGTAAGATTCTTAACTTCACGATTAACCTGAGTTCGTTTCTCAAACGTAGCCAAACGCAAGGCATCAGATTCTTCGAAGTTCAACCCAACTAATTCCTGCAAGATTTCAAGCTGTTTCTTAGGAGCTAAGTCGATGTACGCCAATGGGTCAAAAGATATTGGGCCACAGATTTCATCCAAGAATTTTTGAGCGCCAGTAAACGTAGCACCATCTTCGTTTTCAACCTTTAAAGATGAAGTACAACCGCCACCTTCTTTACGCTTAAATGTCCTGATGATCTTATATTTACCCAAGTCCAGAGTAACTTTACCTTCATCTTCACCGTCCTGTATAGGGTTACCTGTGACAGCCTTCTGACCACCTAAGGCAAACATAATACTATCCAACGTAGTGCTTTTACCAGCACCATTCTTACCGCCTACAATAACCGCAGAACCGGTTGGCTCCATATATAAAGCAGTTATTTTTCTAATGTTATCAATACTCAAACTAATAATGTTCATGATCTTACCTTTCGTTATTCGTTATCTTCTTGCCATGCGAAATTATCGCTACGTGTTTGTAATCTTTTATATTCTTCAGCTGTTTCAAGAAAAGCATGTATTTTTTTTGTAAACCTTTTTTGCAGGAATGCCAGTTTTTGGTTTAAATAAGCAGTTGCCCTACGATATCCTTTATACTTAAAGACCAATTTGTGTGCGTGATGTAATGCGGCATCAGCCTCATCTCTATACTGGTATGCAGATTTGTTCAATCTACCCATAGTGACCTCTTTTACGGTAACAATAAGTTAGTATGTAATTTGCCTGAATTTTTCACGGTGTTCCTATGGTATGGTTTAACTTTATGCTGAAAATATAACACATAACCGAACATGTGCAAATGAAATCTTATTATTTCTTGCTTTTTTTAAGCTTTTCCTCGAAAGCGGCTAGTTTTTCTTTGTTAGATAGGCTTTTGCGTCCACCCTTGTTTTTATCACGATCAAAGGTAGTGGTGGAAATCCCTATATTGTCAGCAATAAAGGCAGCGATGCCCATTTGAAGTTGATCCTCTTCGTTCCCCATACCGCCTTCCAAGGTAGTCGATGCTATAATCGGGGTAAAGAATGTGTCAAATATATGTATTAAATGTTCATCCCATTCGGTTTCGCTGTCAATTTTATCCCTGGCATTCTTACCCCTGATGTACTCATTCATTAATTGTTCTGTGGCACTAGCGCCGTAACGCTTTTTACCTTTTATAAAGTCCCAAAGTAGACCGATTGCAGGAGATCGTTTGTTTGCAAGGAAGTTCATGATTAATCTACCGCGATCATTACCAGTCGATTTCCTGAATTTACCTTTTCGGCGATCCCAATATTTATCGGATGATAATTTATTAGCCAAAACAATAAACGGAAGCATACCACCAGCATCACCAAATTCGGTATTGCCTACAGTTACCTTGCCGAATCCAGGCTTCCTTGGGTCATCTTCACCCTCAATACCCAATAATGCATTAATCGCAGCAATCCCAGCAAAGTGAATACCCAGCCCTCTAGCAAGACTCATTGTGGCAGCATCTGACGCAGTGGTTCTTATTCCATGCTTGCCTAATGTAAGGGCACCCTTTGGACTAAGTGTTTTTTTCCACGCCTCTTTACTCATATCCAGTTTGGTTAACGGATTCATATACACTTGTAATCTAGACAGAAACCATTTAGGCGAGAACACTGCATGAGTTAATCCGCTAGATAGATTTTTCAAAACTTTAGAATCAAAAGGTAAATCCGTGGAGCCCCTACCGACACCTGCTGAAACAACTTTAGCAATGTCCTTTTGAATATTAGGGTCTTTTGCTTTTCCAGGATTCCTTTTTACCTGATCACGCATTAACTTCCTAAACCTTAAAAGGCGTAAGTTGTTTACGAAACCCTCGAATATTCTCTGACTAGCAACTAATGGGGTGATCCCTAATTTAACAGCATTTTGGAGAGCCTTGTTTTTTATCATAGTTGGCAACTGGTCTAAGAATTTGCGAGAAGAATCTTCTTCACTCTCGTCAAACTTAACACCTAAAAGAGTTAACCCTAATGGATCCCTATTATCTATAGCCTCTTGAGCAAAGTCACCTTCGTACATCGATTCTTTAAGTTCCCTCAAGCGCTCCTTGAATACATACTTTGGCGCATTCAATAAAGCTTCAACTCCTTCAAAGGTGAACACTTCAGTCCAACCTTGACGGAAGAACGCAGAAGAATAATCCATTGACGCTTTAATACCTTTAGCAGAAATCTTAGTAGCTTCTAACGAAAGTTCTTTACCACTCATAGGTGGTGATATTGATTCAATGTATTCTTGTAGTTTTACATACGGCTTTCCGTAACCTTTTTCTCCAAGCTTATGTTTCTGAAGTTCTTTAGTAAGCGCCAGGATATCCGCAGCTTCTGACTCAGTCACCTTCATACCCATCCTACGTTCAACGATATCATCCAAAAACGGTGTATCGCTATCAGGGTCAAACACTTGCTCCATGCGCTCAACCCTGCTTATAAAGTCACGGCGTCTAGCTGGGGTTAACCCACCTATTTTATTCGCCCAAGAAACAAAGCCTTTTTGTTGGTTCTTAAGAAGCATCTTAGATTCAAATTCAGCGTTAACCCACTTAGCATTTTCTAGGCCAATAATTTTACCCAATAAAGCCCTGCGTTTTTTAGGACTCAAAAGAGCAACTTCTTCAGGATTAAACGAACCATCCTCGATCTTTTTGAGGAGATTATCTTTCATATACTTAGGTACGCAGTTTACTTTATGTTTTACTGGCATTTTTTAAGGGATTCAACGAACGTAATCCACTCTCCTTTTTTAGGTGCAGTTTTCTTGGCGATGTCAGCTAAATCTTTTTTGGTGTCTTTTTTCATTTTAGACTTCTTCTTAGCGTGACCTTCTTTATCTTTTTTGGATTCAGATCTTCTTCGGTTGACATACTCAATGTACTGCAAAGGGTCTGCATCATCTGCTTCACTAAGTATACTGACTTCCTGACCAGCTCTTGTACCCATCAAAGATGCTATATCTAAAAGTAAACTTTCACTAATCGAATCACCTGCATCTCTGGCGTGACGACCAAGCGCAATACCAACGGATCCCCGTAACAGTTCAGAAGGAAGTGATGTACCCTCTCTGCCGACATACGCATCGAACGCCGCTTGAGGATCTTTAGCAACGTAGTTTACCGCAGCTAATATGTTTTCCTTCTTACTTACCTGGTTGTACTGCGGTACATCTTTTTGCTGTTCTTCAGGAAGATTACCCAAATCATTAACAATACGATCCGCTAACCTCGAAGATTTTTGATCTCCATCTCCTGTAGGTAGCAAGCCTTTATCAACGCCATCTGATCCGGTGTCATCTTTTTTAGTCTTAGTATCCGATTTCTTTTCAGCCGGTTTAGGCTTTCTCGGATCAGTTTTAGTTTCAGTAGATTCTGATTTTTTCGTCTTAGGCTTAGGCTTTCTCGGATCATCTTTGCTCTCCGATTTCTTTTTAGGCTTTCTTGGGTCAGCTTTTGTTTCAGGAACCTTAACATCAGCAGTGTTAGATTCCGTAGATTCTAACTTACCCTTTTGACGGACGCCTAACCTGCGCTTACCACGCTTTGTTTGATTGAACGCAACTGTTTCAGTGTCTTGAGTGCTTGACGTTTCCAAGGATGCCCTAAGGTTACTAATTTTTGACTTAGTATCAGTATCAATGCTCGAAGCTTCTAGGTTGGCAACGACTCTGGGAAGTTCTGTGGTGATTGTTTTACCAAACTCAGAATTGGCTATTAGTTCGCCAACATTTATGTTAGATGTCTCGGTAAAGTCTAATATATCCCGATCTATTTTATCTAATTTTTCTTGCGCTTTTTTAAGGCTCTTACCTTTAGACCTATCCAGTGCTTTTTGAGCTAACTTTCTCTTTTCGAGAAGACCTTTTATATGAGTGTTCTGTTGAATGCCAATAGATTCAAACCTAACCTTAGCCCTGTTCTTCTCGCTGTCAGATAATTCATCGTAAGCAGCGACCTCAGCGTCAGTTGGTATCTCTGGTGACAGTTTCCTGTTCAGCGCAAAGAACTTTTCAGTATTACTTGGATCCCTGGTTGTTCTCTTAGTATCAACTTCAGCCGTCTGAGGTACACCTTTACCTTCAGGGGTGACTTGGGTAACGCTATCAGGAGCAACTTCAGCCCCCGCAGTTACTGACTCAGCTTGAAAGTCTTGAGAGGCAACTGGTTCGGCTTGTGCGCTTACAGACTGCGCTTCGGTTACCGCAGTGCGTTCGCTATCTTCGACAGCCCCTTCAGCCACAGGAGGTACTTTTTCTGACGCTTCTGTTTTTCCTTCTGCCGTGCTTTGAGCATCCTCTGATTTAGTAGACTCCGTAGATACGGTTTCCGGTTCAAGTTCATCAATCACCTCGCTAGTTTTAGGTTGTTGATCTAATCCTTCGCTTTGAGTTGTGCCTTCAATGGTTTCGCCGGTGCCTACGCCTTCTAATCCTTCTGCATCTGGTGCGCGATCACTTGACTGAGGTTCAGACGTAGTGCCGTTAAGTATTTCTTGTATTATAAGGTCAACAGTTACGTTTTGGTCAACCGCTTGTTTGTACGAAGTGACACCACCTAACGAACCACCAACAAGTGCACCCGTAGACATTGCTTCAATAGCATTCTCGATGAACTCTTTTTTGAATTCTTCGCTAAGGGCAAACCCTTTACCTTCAAATATCTTCCTTGATTCGTCAGCAGTGAATACAGCAGCCAAGTTAACTGCTGTCTGGGCACCTTCGGTAATACTTTCTGTCGTAGCATCTGTAACTATGCCTTTTATCGAGGCCCATAAAGGGCTCTTTTTGGCAATATCAATAACTTCATCTTTAATCTTCTTACCAAACCCCAATTTATTTAACCATTTTAGGGGTGTTATTATTTCAAGCGCCGCACTAATGCCACCAGCAACAAGTGCTTCAGTTTTATGTTCAGTTGAACCAGTAGCTCTTATAATATCGCTAAACGTACCACCAGTTTCTATTACCCCTGCAGTAGCGCCAGCACCAGTAATCGCACCGGCAAGCTGTAGCTTCTTAAGATTGTCAACGGAAGCGCCTATTTTGCCTCCGATTTTAGTACCGACTTTTTTACCAACAGCTCCCCCAAGCCCAGAACTAGCTAGTAAAGGTAATTGAGAACCTAAAGCACCTGATGCCCATTGGACAAAAGACTCTGGACTCTCAAAGGCATTCTTAACACTCGCAACTTCAGCTTCTAAAGCAGGGGTGCCTGCTAAATCTTCAACCTCAAGACCTGCCGTAAACACCTTTTCAGCAAGATCTTTTTGACCAACGCTATCCAATGCCATACCGGTAAGCAGTGTACCCGCACCCGCCATGCCCGTGACGCCTCGCCCAAGACCCTTCAACCCTTCCTTAAGTGCATTGGCACCCAGGGAGGTTGTTTTGTCCATGATGTCCATCTCAGGGTTTAAAACACTATCGCTTGGAGTGGATGGGTCTGCTAGGCTTGCATCGACGGTCTGAAGGTCGAACTCCAACGGCGCTAAGTCAGGTTCTGGTATTTTTTGCGTAACATTATCTTGGAACGCAGCAAAACCCATTGGGTCATCAATAACTGGCTCTTTACCTTTGTCTTCAAAAGACGTAACTTCAGCAGGGTCGTCAATTACATTGCCAGCATTCTGGAAGGCAGCGAATCCTGCAGGATCTAATTCTTGAGGCTTAGATGTCGCAGCTATAAATTCATTTAATCCCATATCTAATTTCCACTGTTGCCAGATATCGCTTTATATGTTTGTGGTAAATGAGTCTGTAGCAAGGATAATATTTCATCCCAACCCATACCCGCCGCTCTCTTTTTATCTATTTCACTTTTAACCTTTGAGTTAATTGCAGGATTTTGTTGCATAGATCCATACCAAGTTGGAACAGCATCACCTTCGGCTCCTAAAACTGGTTTGTCGCCGAGCGCTTGAGGGTTACCTTGTCCTCGTGGAACTGATTCCCCAGGATGAATAATTGTGGCTCCTCCCTGCGGTGCCCCAGGTGCTAAACCTTGAGCTAATGGCGAACCGCCTTGCGAAGGCAATGGCGCAGAACCTAAACTTTGAACTAAAGAAGGTTGTGGGCCTCCACTTTGTGGGGCAGCGCTTGGAGGTGCACTTGAGTTACCCATAAATCCGTGACTACCTACGCCCAGAGCATTGCCTAGTTTAGCCATCATCCCTGGCTCCGCATCCTCTTTTGGAGGAGGTTCAGCCTCTGATGTATCTACGCCACCAACATTCAATCCTAGTGATTGAAACGCTGTCTTGGCTGTGCCGAAACCAACGCCATCCATGATACCACTTCTAAAGTACTGCCTTATTTCCTCTTCTTTTTCTGGGTCTTCTTCATCACCCATAATATTGAAGACGTTTTTATCCTCCCAAGCTACATAATTAGGTGCATCAAAGGATTCTACACGATCTTCAGTTTCCTTTAACCTAGAATTATAATTCTTAACTCCAGACGCTATATTAGCGTCAGCAGTTGAATGCCATGAGGGGGTTACACCTACCCCACCAATTGTATCGAAAATTTCCTGACCTCTGGGGTCACCTCCGTACTGCCCTTGCTCATGCAGGTTTCGGATAACCTGTCGTTTTTCTTCAGAGTCAGCGCCCATGAGAGCTTTTCGATATCTATCGAAATACTCTGTTTCTTCTTTCATGATTTTTCCATCTTGCTCTAGTTTTTCGTCAACAGCTCTTCCGATGTTATTAAAACCCTCAGAAATGGACGACCCTAAAATCTGCCTATCCCTTTGCCTGCCTCTTCGAGCGCCACTTACGTCTTGTATGCCTGCCATTATATACTCCTATTGAGCTGTTAACTCTATATTACCTAATTTATTAGTGTAAAGACCTAGTATTGTCCCCATATCTAACCCGCCAGCTCCAGATATCGCATTTATATAGGAAGCATTCCATTCAGAATCTTCCTGCGCTTGCTCTGGCCCAAAATAATTTTGCAGCAATACCAAACTGCTTAATTCAGCATAACTCAATTCACTATTAGCCAGCGCCTCTCGTATTTCAATGTCAGCGAACGTACCAACAATTGAAGCCTTGACAGCATCACCACTTATCTTAGCGTTAGCGATCTCTGTTGGTAGTGCAGCTAAGTCCATAGCTTGGTCAATGGCAACCTGCTGTCGAGCGTGGAAGTTGTTCTCAGAATTGCTGACATAGTTTGCTCTCTCAGATGCTAGATTAGCATCCAACGCTTGACGACTACGTTGTTCAGCTTGCTCGCGTTGAGAGCCGAAAAGATTACCGCCGGCAAAACTTTCTCGAATTGCTGGCACTGTATTCTCTTGGAAGTCAGATCTTGAAGGATCGCCAATAGCACTCTGGAATAATTCGTTCGATGTAGTAGGGTCAAACTGTTGATTAGCTAACGCAGTCATCGCGGGTATCAATGAATTTGCTAATTCAGTTCCGGGGTTAATATCCGTATCGGTACCACCGTCACCTCCATCACCGGTACCATCACCTGTATCTGGCGCAATAGAAGCCAAGTAAGCATCTGTTGCAGCATCAATACCTTGTACGTTACCTGCAGCGTTCTGGTCAAACTGGAGCTGATTTGTGGCAGGGTCATAACGTAAGCCTTGACCTTGTAGGGCACCACCAGCATATGAGTCTAAGAATGTATTAAAGTCTTGAAAATTATCAACACCGATACCGCCATCAGTCAGCTTTGTAACAGTGTTTGTGAAGTTACCAGGTTCAAATGGGCTAGGCGCTTCAGTTCTACTTGTATTAAATGCGTCAATGCCTGCCTGTAGATTTCCGGTGTCAACTCCAAATGGATCTTGAAAGGCAAGTTGCCCTTCCCTCATTGTGAGATTTCCTGCTCCCTCGAACCCAAACTTTCTATTCTCATTAAAAAAACCTCTCAAGTCATCTAGGTTCTCGACGCCAGCCAAGATATCAGTTACTTCTTGATTGTTTGAAGTACTTTCAAGCGTTTCAAAGAAATCGGATAAACTTTGCTGTTTAAATTGATTAAGGTCTTTGAAAAGCTTATGACCGCTCTCTTTAGCAAACGGCAAATCCCCGATAGATCCGAACCTGTTATTTATCCTTTTTAATCTTAAATTTCCAGATCCAAATTGATTCTCAGCATTAAATAAATCCTTGTCGTCAGTTGGGCCGTATCTAGTATTTAGATATTGATTGAAGGCTTTGCTACCAGCTGCGCCACCAACGGTGTTAGTGTCGAAATATCCTCCATCGCCAAAGTTAGCTTCGTTAAAGTAGAAGCTATCACCATCTTCAGTAGTAAGCTTTCTCCTTAAAGAATCTGTGCCAGTTGCCTTACCATCAATATTGAGTCGGTCAGTTATCTTTTTAGATTCGCCCAATACTCGCTCAAGCTCTTCTCGGCTTTTAAATGTTTCAGCATTAGGTATAACTTCAACAGAACCATCACCTTTAGGAATGATTACTTCAGGGTGACCACCTTCGCCAGCAACAAATGGCTCAGTTGTGCCAGTGTTCCCAAGGGCGTTGCCAAGGATTTCACCCTTCGCTTTTTCGACAAACCCTAGATCTGGACGCGACAAGTTAGTCGCACCATCTATCTTAGCTCTTCCTCTGTTAAATAGGTCTTTTTGAGTATCAGTAAAACCTGCAACCATACGCTTAGGCTGAATCCTATTCATTATATCTGCTAAAATAGATCGCTGAGATACAACCTTACCTCTAGCGTTTCTTTTTCGACCTAAAAGAAAGTCCATTAAATCTTCATCAACTCTTTTTTGCCCAGGAGAAAGACCTTTTCTTATCTTCACTCCTCCCCCACTGGCACCAATCGCCCCTCCTGCAACATTACCAACGGCCCCGATAACTTCGCCCCATACATTATTCCTCTGCCCTATCTGATACGTTGTATGTATCCCTATAGGATCGTTAAAATTATATCTTTTAAACATTATTGTTTAACTCCTGTTATAATTCTGATGTTCTTTAATTTAATCACGAAATCACTCCTTCAGGCAACACCGTTACTGTTATTTGCGATTGCCCAATAGCCATAGAACTCGTGGCATCTTGCAACGCCCAAAGCTTGAACGTGTGATTTCCTGTTGCCTGCACTCTCCAAAGCTCACAGCTTGAAGATTGCCACATTCCAGTTGTAGTGTCATGAAACATTTCAGTTCCTTGCGTCATCGCTGAATAGGCTGCCCCAGAATTAGTATCGTAAGCAAGTGCAAATCCTATCTTATCTGTACCAGTGAGTTTTCGTACAAAACATGTGGCGTGAACTAATACTAAGGCATCGTGTGTCAAGTTAATGGTTTTTGTTGCGCCTGTTGCATTAGAATAAATACCGCCAGACAAAGTACCACCTGTTAATGTTACAAGACCAGTAGCAAAAGTCGTAGCAGTGCCACCTCCAAAAAGATCCATGTCGGTGCCAAGTTTAATTTGATCGATATCTCCAGTAGCAATTCTGTCAACGCTAAGAGTGCCCACTGTTAGATCTGTCGCATCAAGAGTCCCCTTCACAGTAAATGTACTCAGGGAATCGTCCCAAAGGCAACCATTACCACCAGTGTAATCACCTAGCACGACATCGCCAACGTCAGTACCGCCAACATTAACCCTGAATACTTCACTCGCCGCGCCAGTCGTGTAAGCTACAATACCTGTTGATGAGTCTGGAAATATCTCAACCTTTGCCACAGAACCAGTAGCACTAGTATAAGTACCACCTTCGTCTGCAACTTTATCAGTAGGGTCATATCCAGCCGAAAAAGTTGTCGTACCACTTATTGTAATGCCACCTTCTATTGTAAAAGAAGATCCATCATAATCCATATAATCAGTAGATGTGCCAAACCTGAATTTAGGCGTACCTGACACATCGCCAAACCAGAAACCAGCTACAGATGCGTCAGGGTAGGAACCTTTACCGTTTTCAATACTTCCACTTGCGCTTATAATTAATCTTTGTGCAAAAAGGTCGGTAGTATTAATCTCAGTTGCAGTTACCGTGTCAGACTGAATTAATCCACCGTGAATGATAGTAGACTGAAACGCAGGGTAAATAGCAGTTCCATCAAAGAATGCCAAATGCCATCTATCTTTAGCGCTAGTAGGAGTTTCTTGTTCTGAAAAAACCGAAGGGGAACTTAAATTCCAATTAATACTTTTCGTATCGCTATCACTATCACCTGAAGACCACGCAGGAATAGTATAGTCAGTCCCAGCGTAAGTTATTGTACCTGTTGTCCACTTAGGAATACCTCCATCCACAGACCATGTAAATCCAGACATTAAAGGTAAATCGAAATCAATAGTGCCAGGCACTACGGTCAAACCAGTATCGTCAGTCGAGTAAACAGTAGTCGTACCGTTATTGTACGAAGTGAAACCAACTTCGGCCTTAGAGTTCATCTGACGGAAAACTTTGCGTAACGCTTGGTTTTGACGTTCAATATACTCAAGTAAGTTAGATATAGTTTCACGGTCGCTAGACCCACGCTCAGGAGGATTGGGCATCATCTGAGAAGCATTGAAACCAAGTACACTAGTGCCTGCTGTCATATGTTAGATACCGCCTCGCCCTGGGTAGTCATTGCTTTGATTTGTCCTAAGTAAAATTTCTCACTTACCGTTGCATCTCTAAACCTAAAACGAATCACATAGGCCGTTGCAGTAGCGAATGTAATTGAATAGGATTCCCAACCGGACGACAATGTAACAGTTTGAGATTCCACATAAGTTGAACCTGAATCAATAGAGTATTCCACGGTCAACGACATAGCGCTGTCGGCTTTAGCTTCAAACCATACTCCTGAAACAGTGTGCTTGTTCTTTAAGTTGAAAAGATAATCCTGCGTATCGATCGTCGATGTTATAGCTGTACTCACATCGTTCAAGGATACATAATCAAATTCAAAAGCGCTACCAGAATCGTCACCTAATATAGGTAATAATATGGAATCATTGTCCTGAGGATTGCGCCATTCGCCATATCCCATGAAAGTATCTGCGGGAACCCATTTTTCCCAACGCTGAAGCCTCCAAAAATAAACGTACCAAGTATCAGGTGCCTTTGTAGTTTCGCTACCAGAACCAGTAGGTATAACAATAGCTATCGCTTCAATATCTTTTAGCGCTATCATGAAAGATCTGTCCTGAACTTTATAGTTTCCGTCAACACCGCTGTGTAAATCTGCGAACAATTCAGTTTTAATCTCATTACCAATAGCTCTAGGCCACCCGTCACCGGCAAGCCTATGAACATTTTTATCGGTACCAATAAATATATTACCGACCGGCGTATTTATTACCAATCTTGGGGAAAGCAAACCCATATCTGACCTAATATCGTCAAACTGGAATGGAACGGTGCTTGAATTAGTCTTGTATACAATGTAAATGCCGTACTGCAAATAAATGGCAAGGGCGTCCCCAACTCTTTCTCCGGTCAATATTGATCCGTATTCACTTTTTAAATCTTGGTAACCCGCTGTGGAGCCTACTGCAGCATACGCCATCTTAATTATCAAGGCAGACATAGCACCACCACTAGAAGCGTTATCCGTCAAGGTAATCGTATTATCAGTATTACTTGCAACTGTATAATATCCGGTAGTGCAATTAGTACCTTCAAGGTACACTGATTCACCGTTTAAAGTTAGGCCAGCAAATGCACCCGCTTTAGTTATAACGCTTGGAGATGCATCAGTACCAGTACCACCAGTTTCATCAACACTAACTGTTGGCTGTACGCCATCAGGATCCCATGACCAAATACCTAAGAAAGATGCTGTATCCGACCACCGAACTCTTTGGAACATATCGTTTGTAATTTCGTTATACTTTTCTTGAGTATGCAGTAAAAACACATGATCTTCAAAGGAAATTGCCTTTTTGCAGTAATGATAACCACTTGCATTGTCGCAGTAGCTGTCAGCGCCCGTCATTGGCCTCAAGGTGCCCTCTGGGTTGTCTGCATGATATAACTTAACGAAAGTACCGCCAAGAGCATTGGTATCTGCCTGACAGCATATTAGATGAGTCTTCAGGCTGTCGAATGCTGTAGCGGTCGTTGTCGTCCAATAGTAATCAATGTCTGATGTAACAGTTTGGCTATCTGTAGCATCTGTCCATGAGCCATCCAAAGTCGTTTTATAGAAAGCACCGGCACCAGTAAAAGCCCAGAACCTAAGCAAACCTGAAACGCCGTCTTGGTAGTGGTATCCGTGAGTATAGAAACTACCCGTTAGACCTGAGCCAGTATTAGCACTGTACCCATATCTTTTACGCACAACACCATCAACAACAGTCATGTTAAGCTGAGAAGGTGTTTGCCTTGACGAAATCTGCTCTCGCGGAACGCCTTGGTTTATACCACCGGATAATCCTGGAGAATTTAATTCTGGCACAATCTCACCTTTTTTCGCTATATTATTTTATCTCTGTCAATATGATCCTGTAAAGCTTGATTTAATCTTTTTACTTCTATTAGTGTTTCTAAAATAATCTTGCCCTGAGAATCATTAACAGTTTTGTTCTCTGTTATTCGATAGTTAAGGAAAGCCCATGACACAGTTATCAACGCTGTCATTGCAAAGCCACAGACGGAAGTTAACACGCCTTTGCTTATGGTGATTTTTTCCGCAGTCATTCTTTTCTTCCTTGTTATTAAGGCCCGAAGTCGCTAGGCACTAAGTCTGTATCGGTATCCATTTCAGAGTCGATTCGTTCAGCTATCATAGAACGAGCGAGTAAGAATGAATCACGAGCATTTTGTGATTGAGTTGGAATTGTGCTATATCCAATAGCGAGCGCCATTCTGATAATTTCTTCATCGAAATCTGTCAAATCTGTAGCATCAGTTCCAGTCATCAAGGCAGGTAAATAACTATACTCTACCCACAACGGAACGGCATTTTCGGAAGAACTTGGCGCGGGAAATATTTCTACTTTATTATCTCTACGAATGTAAGATTGAGTTACACCTGTAGCGTGTTGAGGTATGTAAGGGTAATTCATATCCCATTGATCAACGCCACCTTGGTAAGGGGGGATCACATGGTATATTTCGTTGGTTGTATCTATGTATTTAATTGATAAAAGATGTGCTATTGGTAAGGTTACAAAGTCAGCTAAGTCGTATTCGTATTGATCTGTAACCAAAGCCCATGTAGTTTTGTCAAGTGTATGGACATCACGCAATCCTGCATTGTCCATTACTATCTTGCGTTGCGCTTGATTAACCCACCTACCAACCCTTGCCGTTGTTATTAACACATCAGAGGTGGTTCTGGACATATAGCCCTGAACCTCTGCAATAAGTTCAGTAAAGTTCTGACTCATAAGATTACCTTTAAAAAATAGGTGACACAGCTTTGAAACTGTGCCACCAAATTAATCGGAAACAAACTGTCTAAATTCCCCATAAATGATACGAGAAATTCAAATCAGACGTTGGTGTTGTATAACCGATTGTCACCGAACAACCTGTAGCCACTGTAGTCAAACCGCCAGTAGTTTCGAGTGTTATTACATCACCCGCACTAACTGATACATTTGATATAGTAAACTCTGTTAAAGTTGTGTCGGTGTCCGTAATTGATCCAGATGATAGAATCGCGGTGCTGTCTGCGGTTGTACCCACATTAAGCAAAGGCGTTCCACTACCCCAATCAACCTCCTGATACCAATCCACCGAAGTAATAACCATGTCGTGTTGAGCGACCATGATCGGTATATCGTAATTGGTGCCAGAAGCAGGTTCGTCCAAAGCTAATCCAAGGCTTTTTGACTGAACTACTCGCGTGATTGTTACGACACCTGAACTTAAGGTAGCGTAATAATTCTCTTGAGAATTAGTTGCAGTCGTAGGCGTAATCATAGCAGATCTCAACTGAGTATAACTATGAGGCACGATCTTGGTTAAGCTGTCATCACTGAACGAGGCTGTGCCGTGATTTAAAACCACGCCATCCATCCCCGATACATAATGGTTTGAAGTATCTAATGACATATCATACCACCTTCCTAGTGATAACCCATGAAGGTATAGTTAAAAGTTAAACCGCTTGTAGCGGCTGTAACCACAGTGCCCTTCATACTAATAACCATGTCACCAGGGCCAGAAGTAGTGCCACCGAGAGTCTGTGCGTGTACCACATCTCCGTCAGCGACATTTTCTTCAAGCGTAGTAAACGTATCAGTAGTCCCACCAGTTTCGTTAATAGCTCCGTTAGCAGAGGTAATAAACTCATCTGCATCAGACGCATCGCCTAAGTTGAAAGTTGCCGTACCACCACCATAGCCGGTTCCTTTATAGAATTCGACTTGTGATAATGCAATCTCTGCTTGTGCAACGAAAAGCGGTGTAGAAGACAAATCATTAGATGCAATCCTATCTGCAGGGATAGGGAAGTGAAATTCCCTATTCAAAGTAGGTAAGGCGCGTCCAACCTCAACCACACCATTCGTGACAGTTAAGCCACAATAGAACATTTCGTTAGAAGCTGTAGATTGCGCCGTAACGACACCACTTAAAATCTTAGTAAAATAAGTAGGCACATCAACTGTTAGACCTGTGGTCGTGAATGAAAACTCACCTTGCTCAATTTGAGCCCCGTTAAATGAGCCACGATATTGCTTGTAACCTGTAATAGGTTCGTCAAAGTAATTAGGCATTTTTTACCTACTTTCTATGCGTCAGCAGACATTGATAAGCCTACAGCATTAACTGCGCTGGCTACAGGTCCAAAAGCAAGCCTGTCGTCAGTCACGTAGTCGGCAACAGTAACGCCACCAGCTACAACTGCATCTGCGGTTACGAAGTCACCATCAAGTGCGGAAACAAAAGTTACTGGACAAACGCCACCAACCCAGAACCAACCATAGTATTCATCGGTCATCGCAGACAATGCGACAGCGCAGTAACTATTAGCAACAAACAATGTGGAAGAATTACTTACACGATACCACTTTGCAGTACCAGAAGTGCCTGGAGCGCAAACAGATTTTGCCGCAACAGTGACACCACCAGCAGCACCCATTCGTAAATACGCCAAAGTAGCATAACCAGAATTAGTGTTATCGTAAACAGTCACCTTTGTACCAACACTGTACTTAGCTGTAGCTACATTATGGTGAGAAGCATTTGTAAAAATATTCCCGTCTGCGTCAGCTGAGGGTAACTCACCGAAACTTGCAGGGCCAGGAATCATATCTTTTAACCAGAGATATTGGTCATCTATAGTACTAGCTGCCATTATATCACCTTCTTTCTGTTATTAGGATACGTTAGTACGCATCAAGTTACGGTTTGGCAAGTCACAAGTTAAGTTGCCCTTCCATTTGAATCTAGCCATCTTCATTTCTTTACCACCAATAATCTTGTCTTGTTGGAAGAAATCTGTCATCTCAAACGGGCCAGTTTCTTCATCTTGGAAGTAACGTAAATGCCATGTTGATAGATCAAGGACGAATACGAACTGATCACCAGTGTAACTTCCAGAACCGTCAAGACCAGCTCCAGTACCATCTTTATGATTAGTTCTGCCACCAGTGTAACCACGAGAAGTCATTCTATCTAAAGTATGATCCTTAGCAATTTCAACGCCATTGTAGGTCATTGAGGTAAAGCCTTGAGTCGCCATTTGACCTTTAACTTCCCAAGCATTTTGTGCATCCATAATCGCTTTCAAACGATTCCACAAAGTTGGGCCCATGATAATTAACAAGTCTTGAGGACTGTCAGCATACTCAACTACAGAGTCGATCCAGTTATCAAGGTTAGTCTTATTAATCACAGCTGCAGTTGATTCTTCATCGTAATCTGCTGCTTGCCAGAAGTTATTAGTGTTAGATGCTGATGTTCTAGTGATAGTACCGTAAGTACGATCTTTAAGTAACGCCGAAACGATACCTTGGAGATATGTATGACGACTATCGATTTCTGAATCGTTCGCAGAACCGTAAATACGTTTATTCATCCACTGTTTAAGAGAACGAAGTGCGTTTTCACCGACCTTATCCCGAATGTTGATAAGTTGAGCGTCAGTCTTAGGTAAGTTCATTACCCGTTCGTCAACGTCAATTTCAACTGGAATTTGGAGGTATGCTGCGAGCCATTCAGGTTTATCGAATAGATCAACCGAACCACCTGTAAGACCATCATTTGGGCCGTATTCCTGAACAAGAATCTCTTGGTCAGCATTTTCGACAACCTGTTGGTATTTTAAACCGCCAGGCCACATTTGTTCACGCTCCAACATACGAGTCAAAAGTGGCATACCGTAAGATACAGCACTCTTCCATCGGAGGTCAACGTATTCTCTTGTGGCTTCTTCTAAATTCGATGCCATGATTGAACCTTCTTTCTAATTTTTAGCAGCCATTTTTCTGTCACGCGCAAGCATAGCAGCAGCTACTTCTTTTTTTGTTCCTGGTTTAATGGGGCCGTCTGAAACGTCAGCGGCTCCTCCTGTGCCCGTATCAACATTTGATACCGAGGCGTCAGAAGATTTATTCTTAGGTTTGGCATTTTCAGACGCAACCCGATATTCCTCTCGAAGTTTCGTCCTAATCCATTCAGCTTTTGCTGCAGGCTTCATGTCCTGCAATCCTAGTTCTGAATCGGTAAACATGTCTGTGACTTTTTTAATCACATCATTAGTGTAATCAGTTGTTCCGTGAATTTTTTCGTTTGCAGCGACTTCAATTTGAAGTTGCTTTTTACCTTCTTCGTTTCTTGAAGTTTGGTCAAACTGCTCGATTCGCTCTTTAAGGTTTTTGTTTGCCTCATCAGACGCGCCGAGTTGGTCACGCAATTGTACGACTACACTTTTTAGTTGGTCATAATCATCTAGGTTCTCAGATGTTCCATCTCCACTAGCGGTTTTTTGAGCTTCTGCAAGCTGGCTTTCCGCAGCTTCAAGCTTACCCGCTAAGACACCTTCTCGGCGTCCAGCTGCGGCAATTTCATCTTTAAACTGTCGATCCTTATCCCAGTTACCATCACCGTCACCTGTTTTTTCATCTTCTGCTGTCATATCTATTTTCCTTGTTCTTGCCTTGCGCTTGTCAAGGACATTTAAGAAATTATTAAAACTTTATAAGCTCGCCAATTGTCTTGTTTGGCACATGTCCAAACTATAACGCTCAGTTGCTTTAAAGTTGTTACGCAAAATCAGTGTATCACCTTAAATCATCTTTTTCAAACATTTCGCATTTTGCTACTGCGGGATTCAAAAAAGAACCATATTTATCGCTCTCTGTATTACCACAACACATCATAGGCATCACAGACAAGGGTTTTTCCTTGGCGCCAATGATTGTAGCCTTCGTTTTGGGCAATTGCAATATCATAGGCTGATCAAATGGGTTTCTATGCTTACAATTTCCACATATTACTAGTAAATCACTTTCGTCAGGGTTTTCCTTAGGCATTAGGGCTTCCTTCTGTTGTTTCGGTTAAAACGGCTAACTGCTGTTGTATAGCCGCCATTATAGCTTGTGGGTCTACCCCACCTTGCTCGGACGCTTCCATCAATTGAGTCAATGGGCCTGCGATAGCATGAGTCTTCATTATTTCAGCTACATTTTCATCTAAGTTAAGTTTTCTTAAATATGGTTCAAACATTGCTGGGCCTAGTAATTCGACAGCTTTTTCGTACTTAGCGATCTCTCGCCCTTCATCGTAAGGTAATGTACTAGTAGCTTCGAGGTTCACATCCCATCGAGTGTCAGCCATTTCCTTAGTCCACTGCACAGAGGACATCACAGCGCTCTGTGTTGGATCCATTGAAGCAACCCAGTCGCCGACAGGTAGATGCTTCTGCGCTAGTTCGACGACTCCTGTGGCGATCTGAGTGAGCCATTCATCAAGGAACGCGCCCTGCATAGCAATTCGCTGATTTGAATTTCGGTTAAGAATTTCCAATTCACCTAATGTTTGCTCACCGCTTGAAACCCTACCACTGGTAATATCGTGACTTGCTTTTAAGTCCTGATCACCTTGCTTCATAAAATCTAAGAAATTAAACAATGTAGATGGCATTGCTGGTGGAGAAACTAGCTTGACTTTTTCTATGCCACGCTTGGCAACTCGCACAACACCACCCGCCCAGTTAGGTATCTTAAGCGTTCGGCTTTTATCCTTACCTTTGGCGAGCGCACCATCTTCGACAAGCCATTTAGGATCACCAAAGTTTTTAATATAATTAGTAATGTGAGATACAGTTGTATTCATCCAATCCTGGTAACCGCGAGATAACTCAACTGAGTTAGCACCCTGCCACATATGAGGCAATGGGTAATGCCATGAAACTGCAAAAGGCCACCCTTTTTTAGATGTATAAGGTTCGTCAACAACTTTAACTTCTTCGTCAACCCTTATTACCAATCGACCTGTTGGGTATTTTGGCCTATCGTAACCATGACGCTTCTCACGCTTAGGTACTTCACCTTTAAAGTCTTCAAAACCTACAGGTACTTCATCCTCAAAGATAGGTTTACTTGTATCCTTAATCATTTGTGTTTCAGGGTCACGCTGAATATGTTCTGCGCCTTCTTCTCCAAAAGGAATGTCTTCAAACACCGGTTTGACTTTTTCAGTTTCGTAATCTTTAAAATAATACTCTTGCACTTTCACCATTTGTGATGAATCGTTTGGAGTGTTGTCTGAGCCTTCGCCTGCTCGTTTTAATATAGCGTCAGCTAACCTTGATTGTTGGTCGTCGTTTTTCTTGCCGTTATTCCTATCTCTACGAGAACTTTCTCGACTATAACCAGAAGGTGTTACAATATTACTACCTGTTTTATCCGTTACACCTACAGCAGAAGTAGAAACCGCATTAAGAGATTCCCATTGACCTGTTGCAACAAGATGCTTTTTATATTTAGGCCAACGTGCCGCAGCCCAAAGTTTATCCACCCATCTTTCAGTTTTAACAAACTTAGCTTTGTGAGGGATGTCGATCGGATTTTCAATATCAGGATCTGCCGCAAAATACTGAGGATTTATGATATTAAGTTCTAACTTCTTTTTCCAACCGTTACCTGTCTTGATAGCCTGCTCATCATCCCATTCACCATGAGGCTCAACGAACCACTTAGCTACCTTATAACCGTACAGTTGATCATCAAGAAGAGCCGAGACTATTTTATCACGTATACGTAGATCCTTGACCCAGATGCCTTGTAGTACTTTACCACACGCAATTGCTAAGTCTGCTTTGCTGCCGCTAACTGGTACACCATGAACCCGCGGGTTGTTACTCGAAAGAAATGCTATTTCCTGAAGTATGTCTGCGTACACGCGATTATTGACTGGGTATTCCCAGCCCTTCTTCTTTACACGACCAGCATGTTGATCACCGTATGCGTAACGAATAGCCTCGTTGCCCATCTCGATAAATTTTTCTGTTGCCCTTTTCCCTAGCTCGTCAAATCCGTCTAGCTTTTGGTAAAGCTTGAGTTCATCCTCAGAGATCGGCTTATTATTTTTTAATTTATTTTCCATTTACGCCTCTACGAGCTGTGTATGTAGCCTTTGTTGCCGTTATCTAAGACGATGTCTTCCATAGTGGACTGCGTGATCGGGGTTGAGCTTAATACTTGACCTACGTCAACTCTACCATTTAGGTCGGTTGGATCTGTTTGATATAGAACCGCACCCACAGTCACTCCTGACGAATCTCCTGCGTTGTCGGATTTTATAAACACCTTTAATCTAGGTAGGCTTTCTGAGGATGTGAATAACCCAAGATACCTAACTGTGGCAAATGTTCTTCCTTGGGGAAGTACAAAGTTTTGCACACCTAGAGATGATATAATTGACTCACCTACAATAGCCGCCCCACCTTCTACGGATATAGTTGTGTCACTGCCAGTGCCATCTAACCCAGTTAGGCTAACCATTACATCGTACTGAACATCGACTCCACCTAAATAGTGTTCGTCTGTTCCGTCTATCGGTACAGCTATCCAAGCAGATATGTCTTTAGCAGCTAATGTTGGTGTTGTTATTTTTTTCATAGTACTATTCCTTGTGGATTAATTGTAATATTCATTGCATATATTCCTTCTTTTGCAGACAAAACTATTTCTATAACATCATCCATATTTGAATTGTAAAAATAACCTTTATCCCCATCGTTTTTTAATAGCAAATCTCCTTCAGGAGCGTTGTTCCCAGTAAAAAACAATCGACTATGCGTGTCCATAGTTAAATCGAACGGCACCCCGTTAAAGCTAGTGATAATTGAAGCTGCAAAACCAGTGTTCGCTGGCATAAGATATGTACCGGAAGAAGTTATATCAATCGAAGCTGTTATAGCAGTAATATCGCAGGCGTCAGCTAAAGTGTTACTTGTTGGTGGAAGATATTTATGAAAGTCCTGATCCCCCAGCTGAAAATAAGCACCACCAGGGTACGGGTCTGCGTCAGCCTCGATTCTAGACGAAGCGAATAAATCAGTTATAAACGAAGCATCCCCAAACACGGAAGCGGGAAGAGAGTCGTGCGCCCCTAACTTCTGAGTTGAAAAAGTTGCTCCATCTTTTCTATAAAGAGGGAAGAAAGAGTCTTCAATTTCCGGTGGGTAGTCTGAGTAATCAGAGTGGTCAAAACCACTTCTCCAAACTATAGGAAGATCATCCCATCTTTCATCGTGAGATCTCCATATATGTAAATGCTGTAATCTTTCCGCAATCCTCGGCAACAGTCTTATTCGCTGTTCCGCTTTTTCTTCAAAGTACTTATCTCCAGAAGTCTGCGTTGTTACATGAGGGCCTAGTATGTAGCCTGCAACATCAACAACACTAGAAAAGATCTCCCTACCTCTTTGCGCTAAAGACCACTGAAATATACCTCCGGCGCTAAAACCAATAGTGTATATCTTATCTTCATTTATGTAATAGCTAGAATCTGCAATCAAAGTATCTACTAGATCCATAACTGCCTCGGTTGTCCAGCCATAAGCAGATTTACCCTTACTAAGATCTCCGTCAAAAGGTTTGTGATAGCTTCCTTGAGTCCCTGTAGGGTAGTATGGAGCGTCTACCCCAAACATATTCAAAGTGGTTGGAGTCTGTATTATAACAGTAATCGCATCGTATTCTTCAGTATGATACCATGTGTCCCACATGTACTTGCTAAAAGTAACCAACCCATCAATCATCAATATATCACCAGTGTTCCCTGGCGAGCCACTACCTCCAAAGTTTAATACCAATGGATATGTCTTAGCGTTATCATAATTCTTTGGAAACAGAACTAAGTAAGGCAAGTTCAAACCTGCAAAAGGATGCAAGGTTAATGCATGACCCGCATCGGTGTTTGGCCCAAACTTACCAATATCACATTGGATACTAATGTCAGTACAAGTACCGACCGCTTCGTTAAACGCGATATAACAGTACCTATGTATAGACGATCTAAACGGAACCGACAACGTAACTTCATTTGACGAAGTCAGACTACCTTTCAGTTTGAAATCACCCTGTGCATCTATAGCTGCGAGAGTCTGCCCTGCTGCTCCGTAAGAGCTTAGTCCTAATTGAAGCACTCCGTTATCAACAGTAGTCCAAGTGGCTGTTATTCTGAACCAATTACCCTCATAAGTATCGCCCATATCAAACTCTTTATAGGCGTACTCTATGCCAGAAGACACAAGCGTTTCGCTATTGCCTAAGTCTGTTTTAAGCGCAGCAAAATTAGACGAAGTAGTACCGTCACTTATTGCTTCTGATTCAACGTAGGGTATTGTTACTGTCATTTATTCCGAAACCGTTAGTAAGACATTATAATTATTATTGTCCGTGTTATCGAAAGCTATAAGAACTTTATCACCAGGCGAAAACGGAATGCCTTTTCCTTCAAACCGAACGTAAGAAGAAATTTTACCACTCATAGGTTGGCTAAAAACTTCCGAATCCCAATCCGCACCATCAACAGCATCTTTAGTAATAGTGAAATTTTCAACTTCAGTACAAGCGACATCTAGTTTAAGACTAACTTCCCTCAAGTAAAAACCAGCTCCGCCTACAGGAGAATAGCTTTCCGAAAGTGCCGTAGCACTACCCGAATACGCCTTTCTTTCTCCACCACCTAATACGCTAACTACGTCTGCCATGATATACCTCTTTATATTATTGTTTCATTATTGTTTACGGTTCGGTGTGTTTATAACTTCCACCGCCACCTCCGCCACCACTTATGGAGGAGATCTGATCGTCTAAGTATTTACCGAAGGTTCCTGCATCAGTATGATCAGTACGCTCTTCATCCCAAACGGCGTCAGCTATATCGTCTAATGCTAAACTACCACCAAGCTTATCTATTAATATATTTCCATTATCAGTTACGGTCAAACCTGAGGCGTTGTTTGTAAGGTCTATGGTACCGTGTAAAACGACTTCCGTAGTTGCAGAACAATTAGCGTTTACTGTAAGATCACCTGTGCCGTTCATGTTAAATACATATGAACCTGTTCCTGCGCCAGCATTCTGTATTTCAACAGCGCCACCACCCCAACTCTGTATAAAGAATTTAGAGGCATTGAGACCTGAGCCATAGTCAATAATAAACGGCGAATCAAATACTGTCGCACTACCACCCCATGTGTAACTACCTGCAGACTGCATAGTGAATGTGCCAAAGAACCCACATTGAAATCCATTAGAAGGTGGTAACGTAGCAGAGCCTATGCCACAAGTAAAGAATGATGGAGGTGCGGTGCCACCTGTTGAAAGCCCTGTGACACTAGACGCACCCGTGAAGCTCGAACCTTCTATATCTGCGCTATTTAATAAAATATTATATGACGACCCGCTAAAGACTCTATTTGTTGAACTTGCCGGTAGCGTGATAGTTGAACCAGGTTCTATTTCAAATCTAATTATATTGTTAGCGGTAGCGATAATGTAAGCATCAGTCAAGCTATCGCTCGGATTAGTACTTGTACCGTTAACCCCTATTTCAGTGCCTGCTGATCCGTTAACGGTATCTACATATACAGTTGAGTTATCATACCCACCGTTAGTTACAGTAGCGTTAACTTGAGCAGGAAGCACTTCGTATTCAGAAGAGCTGTCTGGGTTAGTTATCCATGCTGGCGTAGTTGTGCATGTGTCTGTGGATGCGACAGTCGAAGTTATAATGGCCTCTTGGCCCGTGCCTGTTCCACCAATAATTATAACCTTAGATCGTCTAAACATATCGTCAGAAGTTATAGAGCCAGATTCAAGTTGTATTGAGTTATTACCGCCACTTTGTGCAGTTCCAGAATTAAACACGATTCCCGATACCTGTCTTAATCGTTTACCTGCACTATTATTTATATTGTGAGTTGCCCCAGTTAATACCCTATCCCAAATATCGTTAATCACAGAAAGCTCTACTCGTAAAGATTCGGAAAATGCTGTTGCAACGGTGACTGATAATATTACTTCCTGTACACCTTCCTCGAAAGCATCATCAACCCAGTCAACCCTATACAGCCCAGGGGAACTTGTTGCATCAACTTCAATTACCGTACTATCAGAATGAGCGCCACCAACTCCATTCCCGTTCAATGTTGCATCAACCTTAGTCGAAGGAGCCGAACCACTCCTCGTATATTGCAGGTCGAAATCGGTAGCCGTTAGCCCTGTAGCAGCCAAACCTGTGGCTGATAGCCTCATCATGAAATACGTAGTTACATCCTCTGCGCCGCCTGCTAC
>Ga0255039_10000123_pt1 | contig 26108 bp, 51 predicted proteins | sample BC1_12_1_MG_FD_181713 | JGI IMG/M metagenome (GOLD analysis project Ga0255039, IMG submission 181713) | Seawater microbial communities from Strait of Georgia, British Columbia, Canada - BC1_12_1 | ecosystem: Environmental > Aquatic > Marine > Strait | place: Canada: British Columbia | collected... | reverse complement strand
TTAACAGGTAATGGAGTCTTTTTGAATATTTCAGCTTTCTCTGGGTCAATAGCATTATACCTCTCTGTTTTAGCGTCTGCTAAGGCGGTTAATTCTTTTACATTTTTATCAAATTCTTTTAACCTTTCAACATCATCAACCTTTTTGTTGTGAGCATCTATTTCTTCAAGCTCAGCAGATAGAGATTCCATAGAAGGTCTCTCTTTGCCTTCAAGCCATTTTCTACCTTTGTCAATATCTTCTTGAAGAAGTTCAAGCTCTTTTGTTTTTTTAGCAAGCTCTTTTGTTAAAGCTTCTATTGTAGATGAAATAGTGCCTGCCTGAAACTCTTTATCTTTTAATCCATTGGAAATTCTATCATACTTAGAAAGTTCCTCTCCTATAGATGACATCTTAGCTTTAATTTCAGAAGCATCTTTTTTAACTGAATACTTTTCAATTTCTGCAGGATCCATCTCTGCATCTTTTAATTTTGCAGCATTAGATTTAATATCTCTGTTAATTTCTGCTCTATCCTCATAAAGAGTAGATTTTTCATTATCAAGATCGAAAAGCTTTTTTCTTGATTCTGCAGGAAGGAAACTTTTAAGGATATCAATTTGTTCTTTAACTCCTGGTTTAGAAACTTTACCATCTTTAGTAAGTCCAAGGTTAATAAACTCTAAGATATCAAACCCAATATTTCCAACAATAGAATTAACCATTGATTTTGTTTCTGAGATCTTAGACCCTTCCTCATCGGTAATGACAATACGTCCTTTTTTATCTCTTTGAGTAAAATGCATCCCTACATTATACGTTTGCTTTTCCCCTCCAATACTTCCTGATAATTGAAGCTCTACAGAAGCGAACTCTTCACCATCTTTAATAGGTTTTGAGGGAACCATTTTAGAGTTTACTGGTGAGGTAATAGCTTGTATTAAGCTTGACTTACCTGCTCCATTCTTACCGAGAATAATAGCTGAACGGCCATTAAATTCTACTATTTTGTGTGTTATGCTTTTGAAGTTCTTCACTTCAGCTCTTATTAATTTTAATCCTTCCATCTTCTTATTTTTATTATTATTTGTTTTGGACTACCGGCAGGACTCGAACCTACGACCTCTTAAGTGCTCTAACCTACTGAGCTACGGTAGTCTTTTATTATTCAAGAAACACATTTGTGTGAGATGTATTATTGTTGTAACGCCCACCTCATTAATTCTTGGCGTTCAAAACTATCCATAATCCACCTCCTTATCACTGTATCTTGCAAGAATTTGGTCGGCTACCTTTATGACATCCTCCTCCGTCAAGGAGTTGTCAAGAAGAATTGGTAGTCCTCCAAGTATTTTAAGATAAAGTATTTCGAGGAACATTAAAATTCCGTAGAAATAGTATTTTATCATAATATTTATTTATTTTTCAGCCTCTTCAGCTATTCGTTGTAATCTTTCTTTGTTTTGAGTACATACATGACTCACAGGGCAATAAGAAGCACACCTTCTTGCTTCACCCATCCTTACAGCTATTTCTGCTTTAGGGTATTGAGCACCTTCCCCTAAAAGGAAAGCCTCAGCTAATTGTTTTGTAGGGAATAGCTTTATAGCTCTCTTTCTTCCAGGACTCGTAACAGCATAACTATCTTTTACGGACCACATATCTTTTGCAGTACATGGAGGAATATTTCCAGCCTCAGCTTCCTTATGAAGAAGTATTCTTTTGCTAATATAATCACGCATAAACTCTTGCGTGTATAATGGGATATTAAATGTTTCTATAGGTTTTTTAGGGTAACCCTTTTGGAATGATTTAGCTGCAGAAAAATCTCTAAAAATGGCGGTTATATCTGCCTTATTAACTTCGTAACCATTCTCTCTAAGAAGGAAAGCATAAACATTAAGTTGTCCAACCCATTTCTTCTGAGCTTCAGGATTCATGTATGGATAAACTGAGGTATTCTTATAATCCTCAAGAAGCCCTTTTGAAATAGTAAACCTATCGAAAGTACCAGAGAATGTCATATCATGCATAGTATGCGACAATGTAACCTCAGTAAGAATATCTTTGTTTATTGCTTGAGGATATTTCTCTTTAACAAACTTAATAATCCAATTAGCCGCCTTCTCTTCATCTTCTTTCATTAATATTTCCGCTGACTCAAGAAGTATCTTAGCCTCTCTTGCTCCGACTTCACCAAGTTGCAACATGTAATGAACAGCAGTCCCCATAAGAGCCCAGATCCTGTCAGTAACATCCTCTTCCATTTCACATGACCTCTTAAGTATTCTTACTTGTGGAGCATCAAGAAGTTGAGTAACAGATATATCACCCATTGTTATGTGGTTATCAATCTTGCATGCGTTAACTACTGCTTCCGAAACACCGTATTTATTAGTAATTATAACTGGCATATTATCTTCTGTTTTTAATGATTAAATCTGACAACAAATATAGATAAAAAAATCGTAATTACAAGAATTATATAGATTTTAATTAAAATTAGTTAATGCCTCCCTTTATGTTAATAATATACCATTGTTCTGGTATTTTTTTATCAATAGTTTTCTTTTATGTATTGTTTTACTTGATTATGAAAATAAATATTAGCTAAAGTTAATAAATCGCTACCGTTAAGATTTTCTATTATTTCGTTATCTTGTATCTTTTCATCTAAGCATATTAAAGCACATTGTTTGGCTAAACCTGTTTTATCTGCTCTTAACGGCTCGTAAGGTATTCCTAAATCTTTGCTCTTAATTCCTTTAAACAACTCAATTATCCTTTCAGCTTCTTGTTTTACTTCTTCCATTGTTTAATCTTTAGGTTTTAAAAAATCACTAAGCATTATAAGTAGATTAATACCTGTAATAATTAAATAAATTAAAAACATTAGTATTCTATTTTCTATATCCCATTTACCAACATCTTTAATCCAAAATAAATCCCAAGCAATAAAGGACGAAATTAAATAACTTATTGTTGAGGTTAATATTGCAATTTTTAAATATCTTTTTACTTCTTCCATAGTTAATTAATTTTTAGGTTTTTAATTTTATAAGGATTAACGTAAAACCAATTCTTTTTACCTTTAGAGTATTTAAATACCCATTCACTCAATCTCTTTCTTTTTCTTCTACTTTTTATCTTTGACATAGTTTCTATTTGTTAAATGTTTTGTTGTAGTATTCTTCGGCTCTTTCATATATTTTTTCATTTTCTGTAAAAAAAGTAGTATTATTTCTACCTTGTTGATATGCCTCTATTATTACTTTCTTTTCTTTTTCTAAACTTTCTTTTAATAACACAATACAACATTCAATTGCGTATTTTAAACCTCTATTATATGCTATATCTCCGTTTTCTTCAAGTACTTTTAAACCTTTGTTTAGTTTCTCTATTATTTCCTCTATTGGTGTTTTCATTGTCTTTATGTTTTAAATGTTATAATTTATTACCTTTGAACTTTAAGTCAAATCTATTACTCACAATAGAGTACAATTCAAGTTCTGATAGTTTATTTCTTACCTGAATATGAGATATGCACTCAAATAGCTCGTGCCACTCTTTAAAATTTGTCCCAATACAATTACCCATTTCCTCAAGTTCTTTTTTAGAATATTGACGTATTTGTTTCCATTCTTTTATTTCTGATGCTTTCATTGTCTTTACTTTTTAGTTAATACCGATTATTTGGTTAAAGTTTTATTTACTAATTCATCAGCTTTTTTAAAGACTTCCTGAAAAGCGAATATGGTTGTATCATAATTATCTCCAATTAAATAAGAATCAAAACCCCATCTAACTTCAATTCGTCCTCCATCGAAATTAAAATACAATCCTAAACTATCATAATAAGCTAAGTAAACACCTATTTGCATTTCAAAATCTATCTCGTTAAAATAATTGTACTCATGTTTAACTTCTAACAAATTTTCATACCCTAAAAACTTTAATATATACCACTTCTCAAATTGTTCTTTATTTTTATCTGTCATCATCTTATTTCTTTTTAGTCTTTAGGTAGTGAGTTATCCTTTAAAAAATCGCTTAGACTTATAAAAACATTAATACAATGTATTAACATCCACGCCAAAATTATAACAATCCTTTCTTCTTGTTCCCAATCACCTATATCGCTTATCCATAATATATCCCACGAAATAAATGACTTAATTAAATAACCAAGTATTGTCGTTAGTGATGAAATTTTTAAATATCTTATTATTCTTTTCTCCATTGTTATATTGTTTTTAGTTGGTTAAAAAATGTTCACATTCACATTTAGAAATAGAACAAAATCCCGCAGTATAATTAATGCTTAATGAATGAGTATGATGCTTAAATTTATGTCCACACTTACATATTTCATTATCAGAATCATCTTTTAGTTTTTGCCTACGTTCTTTTTTAACCTCAATCATCAATCTACGTGCTTCCTTTACTTTTTCATCAGTTTTCATCCTTTATGTTTTAGTTTATTAGTTAATGTTGGTTATTTTTTTTGATGTCATCATTAATTTTATCTATTAAAACTGTTATTCTCCAATAACAGAAAGCAATTAATCCAATTGCAACTATAATTACTATTGGAACTGGTATTCCTAAATATTCTAATAGTTCATTTAGCATCTCTTTATCTATTAAGTTAAATTATATTTTTTTATTGCTTTCTTTTAGCCTTTAAAATAGCCATTATAAACCCACCTACCATACATATTATTAAGTAATCGGTAAATGTCATTTCTTCAATCATTCCTATTAATTCCATAATCTTATTTTTTAATATTTCTAACTGATTTAAAAGCTCTTCCGGTATTCATCATATTTTTATACATTTCAGAGTCAGGTATGTTTTCTTGAGGAACATCGAGGTTAATAACAAGATGATCAATACAATCATTAACAAACTTAATAAGCCTTTCTTTTGTCATCTTAGACTTATCAAGAAGGTAAACTTGCTCACCTTCAGGAGTAGTCATTGCGCCCTTAGCAACTTCAGCCTTTAACAAATAATCACACTTAACCTCGTCCATTCCTTCGTAACCAGCTTGAGTGTAAGCTTGAATAGCTATAGCCATAAAAGGACCATGGTAGTAGTCGTAAAGAGCTTGCTTAGTTCCTTTCTTAACAGCAGGCTTCAATTCCATTACAACTTCTTTATCTACCATGTGAGAAAGATACTTAAAGAAGTCTTCATTGTTTAGTAGGTCAAAAAGCTTGTCCCTTAGATTATATCCGAATCGTGGGGTAAAATTAAATTTTATTCGCATCTATATCCTCCTCTTTTATTGTTAAATCAACTAATAATACATCGGTATTAAGCAGTGTTTTTTTACCATTCTTAACTCTGAATCTATTGTACTTAGGAAGAGATTCTTCTTTTATCACTACAGCATCTGGAGCTATCTTTTTACAAGCACCTCTTGCTCCAGCCATCTGCTCTTCAGATTCTACCCCTCTAATAAGAACTACTCTTCTTTTAAGGTCTTCTTTTTTAAGTATTAGTTTATTTCCTCGAATATTCATGTGTTTTTTTGTTTTAGTTTAATGTATTACTCATTCCATTTCACTTCATTGCGTCATACGTTTTCTAACACTTTATAAAAACCATTGAAACGGTTTTTATGCCGGTGTTGTGCGTAACTATTTATCAATTACACTCAACTTGCTATTTACACCGCATCTTATGCAAAATGGAGAAGAAACTCCTTTCGTATGAGCTATTCCGTATGCGTATCCCTCATATCCACAAGAATTACACTTGCAATAATCACCGCTACGCACAACATCAGATATAGCACATTGCTTTTGTGCCTTTTTGCGAAATAAGTTTTTAATCCAATTCATTTTCTTATTAATTTAAGTTAGTGAGAGCAATGTGCCATATCCAACACGTTAGCAACAATATTATTCTCTACGGTTTGCATCTACAAAGTCAAGGTCTTTAACGGTGTTGTCTTCGTACCTTATTTCATAATAATCAATTATTACATTATCACCTTCTTTCAGTTTTCCATATATATCTACATTGTCTATTGTAAAAACTACACCATGTTGGCATTTAAAAACTACATCAAATTTTTCGCTTTCGTGTATGTTTACAGTTCCAAAAGTCATATCGCCGCTTGCAGTAACGCCAACACTACTTCCTGTTTCATTTACTTCACCTCTAAATTGTTTAGCCACAACAACACCTTCTTCCTGCATTAATTCGCTTTTGTGCGTTTCCTTGCAAGAGAATAATACAGTTGCTAACAATATGTATAGTGCATAGCTTTTTAAGTTGTTTAATCGTTTCATTTGTTTATCTATTTAAGTTATTTATTAATTCAAAGTTCAAGCGTTTTTGGTCGCTACACACCATACAATCGTCCGTTGTATTCCATTAAAACGATAATTTATTATTACCGTCAGCAACTAATAATTCTAATTCTTTTTTAGTAAAGTCTATCATAACTTTATACATCATATAAGCCTCCACTCTTTCTTGGCCGTCAGTTGCATTAACCAGGTCTCTCATTTTAGTTTTTGCTCTAATAACAAGCTCCAGGAAATCTTTATACTTCTCTTTGTTTTTGACTCTCCATAAAGTAGCTTTATTAAGCATGATTGTAGCCTCTTGAATAAGTATAGTATCTGAATCAATACTATCATTACAATACTTAATGAAACGCTCTAAATTGATACCTAATATATCTGATTTAGATGTCCTAAAATAAACATCCATATCAACGGAAGATCTATATACATCGTAGTCATTAACAAACTGATTATTTTCGAAAAGATAGAATATAAATCCTAAAGTATTTTTCTCTTTATTATATATGTAGGTTGTTATCATCTTAATTATTAGTTGAACATTTAACTTTATGCTTACCTCTGGCTGCTTTGCCTGCTAATGAGTCGGCCATCTCGTTATACTTACTTCCTGAGTGTCCTCTAATCCAGCAGAATAATAGGGTACTACCTCCTTCAATATGGTCTCTTCTTGCCTTGAGAAATCTCTTCCATAAATCAGCATTAGTTTTATCATCAAGAGTTCCAAACTCTATCCATACAGATAGCCTTCTGTTTATGCTGTCTATTACCATTTTACTATCAGAGTAAACATATAAGTCATACCCAGGCTTAAGGTCCTCTAAAGCTCTTATTACAGCTTTTAGTTCCATCCTTGATATTGTGGTTCCATGATAAGCTGAGCTTTTTATTTCTTTCTTCTTAGAGCCAAAAAGCATAACAATACCATACCCACCATTATTATTCTGAATACTGGCAGAACCATCACAATAAACTTCTACAGGTCTTTGACTTCTTTTTTTCATTATCTTCTTTTTCAATTTATATCATAGTAAACCTTATATCCCTGCAAATAGAATTTGTTAAAATTTAATTTAACTAAGCATAATTAGTATTCGCATCCCTGACTCTTTGAGTGGTTTCTATATTTCTATAAAAACTCTTTAGCGGTACTGGTTAGATTCTATCTAATTTGCAGGTCGTATGTTGTTGGTAAAACATTGCATACACTTTTAAACCAGTATCTAATTATACTCCACCTTAGCGTTTAGTATCTTTTTTGTTATTGCAGTTCCGAATAATCAACTGCTGCTAAGGGTTATATGTCTGCTAAGTTAAAGATGAAATGTAGAAAGCCCCTTAGCAAACCTGTCCTCCGGTAATTAATCGGAGTAATCTACATTTCAAATTTAAACATTTATTTGATACTATTACAATTATTTTAAAGAACTATTGTTTAGATTATTAATTTCCCTTTTAATTTCTTCTTCAAATTTAGAAAGCTCGTCAAGTCTAAATAAATATACTTTATCATTAGGAATTAACCCACATGACCGAAGATTGAATAGCTGCTCTCTTAGTGAACGATATTCATTTTCAACCATCTTTATGGCTGTTTCATTAAATACAACATCAGTATAGTAAGAAGCGATATAACCACTTTTAAAAGGGTTTACCATTGAGCCGTTGCTGTTTTGCATTAAGATAATAGAGCATCCTCTCATTTTATCTACGTATTCTTTTGCTTTTGCTTTAAAATCCATAACTTCTAATCTAATAATTCATACTCTTTTTTAAGTTCGTCTCTTAATTCATAAACCTTATCCCAGTTACAGTTATTCTTTCTTGCATAAGCTTGTCTTTCATCTTCAGAACAGAAATCTAAAAGATTGTGCTCGTATGGTGTAAGCAGGATAATATTCTTACTATACATCTTAAAATTTGGGTACTTCGCTTTACCTTTTGCAAGAACATGAGCGAATATGCTGAACCAAAAAGGAGAGCCTTCTCTTTCTGTTAGGAGTTTGCCTGATAAAAAACTTACATGACCCCTACTGTCCCATATTTTCTTAAAAAGGTCAGCCTCACCATTAGCATTCAGGTCATTAATTCCAGAATATACTTTAGGTGTAGGCAGAACTTTTTTCTTTATAGTCTTTAATGTAGGGTTGTTTCTTTTTACTAAGGATGCTTTCCATTTGTCATCAGTCCTTTGGCTTTGATGATACTTACAAAATCCTTTAGAAAAAACAGGGTTGTTACACCCTTCTGAGTTACAAACTTTAGCCATGCTATTTCTTTTGAGCGATCCTAATCATGTTACAAGCAATTCTACTGAAAGGGAAGAAATGGAATCTAAATAATTTTTTTAGAATTACATCTACTCTTTGTTTTTGCTCAACCGTTAATCCATTGCTATCATAAGGCCATGAAGGAAGTGTTTCTGTAGTGTAGTTAAGTACTGAGTTCTTTCCACCGTTAGCATACAGATTTCTTACTGTTTTAGCAATGTTGTTGCATTGGCTAATGTTAAGCTCTTTTGAAGTGTTTTTTGACTTGTCCATTTCAGCAATGTCATTTGCCATTTGCTGTGTTGTTAACCATCTTTTCATTTTAATTGGGTTTTAGTTATTAATTGATTATTTATTTAAAACATTATTTTCTATAGAATCTAAGTCCATACAAGCAAGAGTGAACTGCATACTTCTTACTCTTGACCTGAACCCTTCACGATACTTAATCCAATCCTCTACAGTTCTTGCAACGTAATAACCTTTACTACTTGCACACAACATAGATATAAGTCTGTGGGCTCTTATGTACTGAATATACTTTCTTAGCTTAGCATCAGAGATATTTAGGTCGAGGTTTTTATAGAGCATTGTCCTCATGTCTGCGTTAGTTATGGCTCTATGGTCTCCAACTCTTACCTCTAATCCTTTTACTATGATGTTTATATTTTTGATGTCTTCATCTTTTACATCTTCTGTGAAATCTTCAAATCCTGGAATCATGCTAACTATTTTTAATTAAACAACATTTCTTATACTTCGTTCCACTCCCACAAGGACAAATTGAGTTTCTGTTGATTTTCGGTTCTTTTCTTACACTAACAATATTTGCTTGTCTTTCTTTTTTTGAGAGGTGTGAATATTGAAATTGCTCCATTTCTTTAAGTGATGGAGACATCTCATACTTCATATATTCTGAAGTAGTAAATGGATTAACCTGTCCAATAACACCACTCATTTTTTTAATTGGGTCATGGCTTAATGCCTGAGTTAAATAGTTATCAACTTCGCTATAGTTAAGCCTATCAATTTTCTTTAATACTTTACATAAAGCTAAAAATCTTCTCATAACTAAACGTCTTTAATATTATCTTTACTATCATCCCAATTATCATAATCTCCATCGAAATTATCTTCTTTAGGTTTTCTTTCAGGAAACAATACAAAGTCATCATCATCATCAGAAGCGATATCTAAGGTTACTTTCCTTGCTTTAGATACATCTATTCCATCAGGAACATGTATAACAGCAACAATACATTTCATACCTCTACAAGCGTCTACAAATCCTTCCATTGATATCTTATTTGCACCTGACTCCATTCGAGATATGGTATGAACACCTACATTACATCTTGATGCAACATCTGGCTGAGTAAGTCCTTGTCTTTTTCTTTCTCTTTTAAATTGAGCTATTAAATCTTCATATAATTCCATGATTCTGTAAATTTATAGATTTTTTTGTTTAGAACGATTCTAAATTAGAGTTGTTCCTTTTTTCGTTTTGATCCGCTTTGAACCTTAGTATTTCAACTCTCTTGATTTCTTCCTTGAGTTCTATCCAGTGCCTACTATTAACACCTTTTCCATAGTCATCTTCGTTATCACTTAGTTTTGAGTGTGACGGTGGAGGAGCCATTCTTTTTATAGGAACTTCGTTAGATACTATTTTGAATGTATCATAAAGAAGTTTATGAATGTGAAACTTCTTTCTTTTTCCTCTGTAGTTTAGCATTACAACTTTAAAGCCTTCTTCATCCATTCCTGTAGGAATATATCTTTCTCCATTATTAGTTCTTATTCCACCATCTGTTGATATTTCATAGGCATATAGCCCTAAGAAATTAACCCTTTTCCATTCCCTTTCGTGTTTCATGATAATAAATTTAAACGTGAGTATTTTCCACTATAATATTATCAAGTAGAGCTGGTATTTCATCCTTCTTCTCTTCGTATAACCATAGTGGTATTTGAAATTTGAAAGCCTTATCTTGATATCTACCCTTCCAATGAGGGAACCAAGTTATAACCTTTTCAAAATTGTAGATACATTTCTTAGGGAGCATGAATGCGTTCCTGCGTAATGATTTAAACAATATCACATTATCCTTCTCCATAAGCAATGCTTTCTCTCTTATGATAAGAGTTACTACTTGTATTTTTTTAGTTTCCATTTAATACAGGAGCATTAGCTTGAGCAAACTCTTTAAACTTCTTACTGTCTTTACAGTAAGTTTTCATTCCATTAGGGTCAAGAAGTATTCTGTCGAACTTGTTTATCTCTTTTCCTGTTTCTAAACAAACCCCTTTCTTTTTAGAGTTTGTTATCCTTGGGGCGTTGTATTGGTTTTGCATAATTATTTATTTAATAAATTATCTATTGAAATTATTTGTAAGCTATCTTCTTTGAAAAATTGAGTATCAAGCATAGCTTGTCTACAATCTTTAAGACCTTGTTCAAGTTCTTTTATTCTATCTCCCATCAAAGACATCTCTTGGACTACAAAGTCTGTTTTAACGCTCTCTAATCTATCGATAGATGTAAGTGTCTCTTCGTTATCAGAAAGCTCTCCTATAAGCTCTGAATAAGCATTTGTGTCATCCCATCCATTTTCTTTCATGGTGTCTGTAGCTGAATCCATAGCTGTATGACAAGCATTCAACCTATCAGTTAGCAGTTTAATTATTTCATCCTTGCTAAATTCCTTTTCACTATCCGAAGGAAATCTAATAAACAAAGCGTCTCCGCTTTCTCCTCCTGAATGCACGTAAAACCTATCAATATTACCACTCATAAATTCCTCCCATTCTTCTTCATCATCTTCCTCAATGCTTCCGTTGAGGTGGGCGAATTCAATACGGTCATCCCATATTTTTTCATCTACTACAACCTCAAATTCATTAATCATTGGATTTATAACCACACCAATAACTCCTTCATTCAAAAGTACAAAGCTAAACGCTCCAGAGTCTTCTCCAATAAAGTATTCAACATAATTACCATTTACATTAAAGTAAGAGCATTGTTCTTTAGCTTCTTTAATGCAGTGCATTCTTGCTTCATTACTATCTTCAAATTCCATTATCTGTGCATTAGAATCAGAATATCCTTCTCCATTCCAAGTTTCAATTATTATGTATTTTTTCATGGTTTATTATTTTTTACCCGAATCGGGCGGTTTATTTTAATCTTATGACTGTTACCCTAAAAGGGGAGGAGTAAAGAATCAAACTTTACCCCTCATCTCAGCCATGAGAAATTATATTTTGTTAAACTTTTCTAATAATACCTTTACTTTTTCGTAGTACTCTTTGTTTAGTATGGAAGTGTTTACCTCATCTAACGAGCAAGTGAATCCCATCTCATCTAATAGCTTTTTAGCTTCATAGTGTAGTAAATCCTCTCCTTCCATTATTGATAGGCTATGGGGTTCTCCATCAAGTCCGTATTCAAAGGTATATCCAAGCTTATTGACTTCCTCTAACATCCTTTGACATTCTTTGTATGGGTCTTTGTTTTCATCTGCTGAATCCATTATATCTTGGATAGCTACAGGAATCATTTCGGGCGTTTCGAATAAGTCCTCTAATACTATGTGGCAGTCGATACTAAATCTATCGTCATAATGGCTCTTATCTTCTTCTGCTTGTTCTTTAGTTAAGTTCTTTGCAAGTACATAGTCTCCTCTATGTTGGTCTATGTCTATTAATGAATATGTGTTTTCTGTTTGCATTGTTAGTCCTCCTTTTTTTCGTTATACCATTTAATAAATTCTACTACTGCTATGTAGGTAGCTTCAAGTTTTGTTTCTCCTTCTGAATCATTAAAATATCTACATCCGTATTCACCTATAAATTTAGCTCTTTTGCCAATCATCTCTAATAGTATTTTAGCCCTATCAATTTCCACTTCCTCAATCTTCTCAACTACTGGCATTAACCAATCCCAAGACTGTTCATATTGTCCTGAATAATAAGAGAAACTATTTTCACACCCCTTTTCAGCCCCTATTATTGGAGAACAAGCACAAGATGATTTTTTACATCCGTAACTTATCTTATCCCCCATAAACTCAGCTATTATCTGGTTGTTTTCTTTAATGTTTTTCATGGCTTTTATTTTTTTAATTCTTCTTTTACTTCTTTAATTACTTTGTTTATGTCACGTAACCCATGGGCGTTTTTAAATTTTCCGTAGATTACAGCCTCTATATATGCTTCGGAGTGACATTTTTCCAGTAGTTTTTTTATTTCCTCTCTCATGGCTTTTAAATGTTGGTTGGTTCGTATGATGTTATTACAAAATCGTGGGCTGTTTCTTCTTTTAACTCTATAGCCTCTTGAATATCTTTTTCAGATAATCCATAGTAAAAAACGAGCTCGTCTGTTTCTTCGTCTACCTCGTCAAATTCTTTTACTATCAAGTTTTCAAATGTGTTCTTGTCGTCTTTCCAATAGCCGTTTATTGAGAAGTAATTACATGTTTTTTCTTCGGTTATTGCCTCAAGGATATAAATCAAATCGTCTAAGCATACTTCGTGAATTTCAATATAGATATTATCTTCTTCTTCTTCGCTTTGTTTTTCTGCTATTTCCCCATCTTTTATAATATAGATAAGCCCTTCGCCTTCCATGTTGTATAGACTCATTTGTATTTCAAAACTTTTATCTTTAGATGTGGCTTTTATTTGTTTTACTACATCATCTCTAAGGGTAGTAAATCTTTCGCTTAATGTTTCTGTAAGTGTCATGGCTGTTTATTATTAGTGAATTTCAATATTAATATTTTCGTCTGTTCCAACTTCCATCCATTGACAGTTTGAAGGAGAAATTTTTAAATGTTCCAGCTCTTCATTATCAAAAAGGAATTCCTCTGCATCATTCCAAACGTTTGGATTGTATGTGAATACGTGCACCGTTGAATTAAGGGTGTCTATTAATGCTATTTTTTTCATGGTTGTTTTGTTTTAAATAGTGAATACTTCGCTTGATAATAGGAATGAAATTTTTCCATCTGTATCAACTTTGTTTTTGATTAGTTTTTTTACCTCTCTTTGTAGTGTTGAAAGGTTGTTATATTTTTCATACTGTAGCCCCTTTTTCGTTCGAGCGTATAAATTAGCCCCTAATGAGCTTATTTTACAGTCTATTTTTCCTCGATTGTCTAACAATGCCAGAGAGAATACATAGGGCTTGTCAGATAGCTTAATATTAACTTGTTTAGCTCCTTTGTATAGTTCCTCTAAGGTTAGTGGTAAGTCTTTTATGTTTTCTACTTCGTTTAGTACTTCTAAATCGTCATAGCCAACTAAATTTACCATCTCGTTTAATAGGTCTGTGTACTCTTCCTTTTTTGCTTGTCTGCATTCGTCCGCATACTCAGGAGAACAGCCCCCATGTTGACCTATTTTTTGGTAGGATAGTTTATTTCCTCTTTGGTCTTCATCTATAAAAGGAAAATATGCGAAAGTTTCTTTGTCTTTTGGATGGAATAGAAATTTTACTTTTGTTGTCATGGCTTTGGGGTTTTAGTTAATTTTAATAAAATACTCTATTCCACTATGGACGTATATAAAATATTCTTTTGTTCTTTTACTTTGTGCTTCATAAGGGTTGTAAAAATTAAGGGCTAAACTTTCGTAAAGTTCAGGGAGGTATTTTTTTATTAACGCTCTTATTTTTGAACCGTTTGCTTTAACTGCTCCCTTCATTAGTTCCTCCCATTTTCTTAATGAAATATCAACACATGTATATTTTAACTCTATGTTGTTTGTTTTATATATTCTACTCATGGCTGTTTGTTTTGATTAAGACAATAACAGCGTGTTTCGACTTACTACTTTATTATAGTCCTGTCCTATACTCTCTTAGTATAGTTACTGTTATTGTTTCGGCTATTAAAGCCTCTTCAGTTAATCTTTATTACTTTGCTCATCTTTAAACATTATGATACAAGCCTCTTTTAAATCATCTAAATTTGTTTTAGTAAAGATGTAGTTAATACCTTTGTTTGTTTTGTGATTATCAACTAAAAACTTTTGCACCCACTTAAAAAAGAATTGTATTTTTTGCTCCTCTTTGTATTGGCTTATTTTTTCAGACTTGTTAAGCCTTTCAAAAAACTTATTCTTTTCATTGTAAAAAACAACTTCATTTTCCAGTGTTAGAATAGCATTTTCAGAACCTAAACAACTACTTTGAGTTGAATTATAAACTATCTCCCTTTTATTAAAGTCAATTAAGTCTTGCTTGCTTACTCCGTTGTATTTTCTTGCGATGTTATCGGTAAATTTCATGGCTTATTTATTTTTAGATTAAGACAAAGAGAGTTTTTAAGTCTCTTTGTTTCGCCTTTATAGGCTCGTCAGTTAATCGTTTTAGGCTGTATATGTATAACCTCTTTCCTGTCCTCTTCTCAATAGGTTGTGACTTTCAAAAAAGTAAATATCAACGGCTTTTAATTTTTCGTCCATTTCTTTTAAATACTTTTCTAATTTTTCACGCTCCTTTGTTGCTACTTTTTCGGCTTTGGTATATGCTGAGAATTTCACTGGCTCGGCTTTAATTCCGTTCATGTTTAACGCCTCCTCCAAAGTATTAAAGTAATTCATTGTGCATTTACTACCTTCGTATTCATAATTTACAAGCCTGTAGCGTTCGCCACCTATTCTAATAGCTTCGTAAATTGTCTCCCCGTTTGGGTTTGTGTCGCTTGGTTGCGTTTTTATTTCGGCTGTTACATAGCCATTTTCACAAAGTTTATTTAATACATCGACCTTTTTAACCTTTGTAGCGTGAAATTCTCCGCTGTTGGTTGTGATGTCTTCAATAGGAAATTTAATTTTCATCAACTCGATTAACATGTTGCGTTTTTTTGTGTGCTCATCATTAACCTTTTTTAAAATTGCTTTCTTTTCGAGCGTCTTTTTTTCTGTTTCGAGTTCCTTTATTTGTTTAACTAATTCGTCTAAATTTTCAACGCTTTTAAACTCTTTGCAAAGGTCGTTTTGTAGCTTGTTTAGTTTTTCGTTTAATCTTGTTAAACGTCTGTTTTTTGCTTCTTCGTTCATGGTATTTCTTTTTAGTTATTAAAACCGTTTTTTAATTCGTTTAGCTTTATATATCCAACACCTGTAAAAGGTCTGCTATTGCCTTCGTCATCAGCTGAATAGTCATATTGAACTCTAAGTCCTATTTCACCGTTCTTAGTTAGTTTAAAGTTGTTAAATTCATTAAAGCCTAATATTGACGCTCTAAGTATTTTTTCTACATCGTTAAAGGCTTCCTTGTCGCTTTCTGTGAATTTTGATTTATCGATATATTGATATCCTACATTTTGAAAAGTTAAAATAGGGTGCGTTTCGTATATTTTTAAAAGTGTGTCAAATTCAATTTGCGAAATTAATTCTATTGTCATGGCTTTTATTTATTAGATTGTAATATTATTAATTTACCTGTTGTGTGGGTTGTATTCTCTTTTTTTCTTTGTTCCCATTTACAAAGTGCATAAGGCTTATTCATTAATATAACTTCCTTTTGTTTGCCGTTAAGCATCCAAATGAGGTTATATAATTTTACTGTTTTTTGCATGGCTTCGGGCGGTTAATTAGAATGTAAATATTAATAAAACTGTAGTACATAGAAACAACCCAAAAAAGAAACTTTCTTTAATATTAGCTTGCTTAATTTCTTTTTTTAGTTGCTGTCTTTGAGCAATAATATTAACTTCGTTTAATACGGCTGTTGATAGGTTTTTATTTGTCATGGCTGTAAGATTTAAATGTTTATAGCTCCCTTTGTCCGTTTCGCTCAGATAAATTACACAATAGTAACAAAGGGATGTTAACCGCTTTTTTAAACTAAATAGTTAACGTCATTTAGTCATTATTTTGAATCGGTTTATTTGTTCCCCGATTTGGTAAATTCATTACCATTAAACACTTTTACCGATGTTTAAAACATGGTTTTGTTGAGTGTTAAACAACCTAACAAACTACAGTTTAACCCTCTTTAAAAGTTTCTGTTTTTGAATTCCTTCGCTTGTTAGCCTCGCACCCTTTAGGCGGTTCGTTCATCTTTGCAATATATATACATTCAATTGCAGGGTGTAGACGTGAGTAGTTTTAAAAGTCGGTACATTGATTAATATAGGCTTATCCTATAAGATGCGGTTTTTATTTAGATAGTGAAACACTAAACTACTAACCCACTAACCGAAGTTAGCACGTGCCAATAATAGACAATTAATAAACTCACTATGTAAAAGAACGTTTTTTTAGCCCCTTCGGGCGGTTGTTCTAAATTCAAATATTATTAAATATATATAAGAGAATAACAATAGGCTTCAATAGGTAGTAAATAAAATAATACAACTCCAAAGAGAGTTTAACAATATAAACTAATTAATCTATCTAATAACTAAAGGAAGCAATACACTAAACTAAAGTATTATAGTTTATAAGCGTGCAAGCCTCAAAGACTCTATAAGTAATAATACAAGAAACAAAGAACAATAAAGTGTCTTATTGTGGTTGTCGTTACATCCTTAAGACATGACAAATATATACACGATATTTTAAATATACAAATATGTTAAGTAAATAATTAACAAATATGTATAGTTTAGAATCATTCTAAATAAGAAAATTTCTTCAAAATAAGCCTGAAGTCAGTGATACCAGGGTCAAAGCCGAATGTAAACGGCTATAAGGGTGACAAGAAAGTGCTAAAAGTTATTAGTTTATGAAGTGTAAATAAATAAACTTTCTTTAGTGATAAAGTGCAAAGCAATAAAGCCCCTCACAAAAAACCTTTTAAACTGTCTTATAATTTACATTATGTTAAATAGAAGTATTAAGCCCCTGTAAACATTGAACCCCTCCCCTACTCCAACGCTATAAAATAATAGTATCATGTAGAAAAAAAGCAAATGAATACAACACGCAAAGCAATATAAAACAAAGGACGACAACACAACACAACCAACACAACACAAACAAACTATTTAAAAGGGGCTTGACTCTTCGCTTTGTTTGTTTGGGTTTCCGATTCAACAAGGGGGAGGGGTGGGTTTAGGAGGTTTAAAGTCCCACAAGTACAAATAGTCTTTGCAAGCCTAAGAGGTGGTGTTTCAGTGCAAGCGTCAGTGTTTTGGTACCAGCGTCAGTATTTTGGTGTTAGCAGTAGTGTTTCAGTGTTAGTGATAATGTTTCAGTGCTGTAGGTGTTGGTTGTATAGTTTCTATGTTATTGGACCTACCCTGGGCTTGTTACTGAGGATCTGGAGTTCTTTTCTAAAGAGGGGAGGGGTATGGTTGCTGATTTGTGAAAATATGATCTGATTTTTTGGGAATAGGCCCTTTTTATAAGTATTTGACTGTTAGATACTTAGTCTACTTTCTCCACCGTATAGAGACAATATTATCCGAATGTAGTCGTTTGTAGTCGTTTGTAGTCGGATAAATATATTAGTTTTCAAAAAACCCTATTCCGTATTTTTGTTCAAAGGAGATGTTTCTATACTTTAGGACCATGTAGAGTTGGTTTTCTCCATGCTTGTCCATGAGGTCGTTTATGTTGTAGTATGCTGGGATTTCATTACTAAGCCCTAAGTTCATTAGCTCTATGTTTTCTTCATCTATAGGGATGTATATGTTGAAGGTCATAGGGTTTAGTAGTTTTGTTATATTATGCCATCATAGCATTTTATTGTTTGTAGTAATGCTTTGGGGTTGAATGTAGGGTTTGTTACTCTTATTGTGAACTGTTTGAAGTTATAGAAGTCGTTGTAGTCAGCTACTATTCTTCTTGCTGTTTCACCGTCTTTTCTTTTTGATAGTCGTATGGTTCTTATTTCTTGGTCTATGTCGAAGAATACTATTATTGCTTTATCGGTAAATTCTTTTGGTAGGGATTTTATGCCTGAAGGGGTAAAGATGAATACCTCGGCCTTTTCTATTGATTTTTTGGATGTGCCGTATTTCCATTCATTAAATTCTTTATGCTCAAAGAAAAGGTTGTCCTGGATCATTTTATTGAAAACGTCATCTGATACGAAATGGTATGTTTTGCCGTCCTCCTCTCCTTCACGCATAGGTCTTGTTGTGTGAGATATTGAGGTATTGAATTTGTTTTCTATTAGGAAGTCTCTTCCTGATGCTGCGTGTCCTACAAGGATAATTTTATTTTTTAGTTTCATATTATACTATTTTTTTGGTGAATAATCTTCTTATTATGTAGCTTCTTAGGAATGAAGCTATAAAGAATATTAGTGTTATTACTACGTTTTTTTCTAATGTAACCGGTATATCCATTATTGGGTATATAATCAGTTGTATTAGGAATGATACTACAAGGCCAACGATAGTGTTGACTATGCTTTCTATCATGCTTCTTTTCTTTGTTTGCATCTGTTATATTTTTTTGTAGTCGATAAAGTAGTCTGTATGACTTATTTCGTTTGTATTTTTTGGTATTACCTGAATTGAGTACCCAGAGTATGAGTCACCGAAGTTATGTTGGACCCAGCTTGATGGTGGGGCAAAACTCATAAAATTACGGTAGTCGAATCTTTTTACCCTTTGGTAGCCTATTTGATGTAAATCACCCTTTTCTACATGGATAAATTTGCTTGTTATCTTATAATGCTCAATGTAGTCTACAAGGTAGCTTTCTGTTTTCTTGTCAAGCACGTAAGGGAGTCCTTTGAACATGTGCTTTTGGTCCTTTCCATGTGTTAGGATGAAGCAGTGGTCTCCATATTCTCTATGCTCAATGAATCTTGTAAGCAAATCAACCTCCACGAAGTTGTTATGGTAAAGAACGTTTACAAGCATTTGGATGGCTTTGTTTATTATCAGGCCAAAAGATCCAGCATGATTATCGTTACATACGTTTCTTAGCACAACTTTACGAGCAATTTTTCCGTCAACGATACTTCGTATCATTTTTACTTTGGTGTTTACGCATGCCTCAAAAACTTCGATATTTGTCATGTTCTGAGGTAATGCATGGCCACCTCTTGTTGTTTGGCCGTTATATCCATCAGCTAAATCACCCATATCATCAAGGTATAGGATCTCAAATATGCCATGAGTTTTATGCTCTTTTACTATTGAGCTAAAAACCCTTTCCATGCTTTGCTCGTAAATCTCTTTGCTGTATTCGTACTGGAATAGAGCATCTTGGTTAGGGTTTGAATCCATCCCTACGTGAGAGTCCGAGATAGTAACCTTAAGTGCTTTATCGTTTGATGATGTTACGATGTTTTTTGGGGTGAACTTGTCTTTGGATATTGTGATGCTATCTATTACTGATTGCATTATAGCTGTTATTTCATCCTCGCTTATTCCTGCAGCTTTGAAAAGAGGGTTTTTCACCATCACCGATGCTTCTTTGCTTTTAAGCCACATCAGGTTTGAATGTTTTGGGTTTATGTTTAAAGCTTCACAAGCTTCAACTATACCTGGATTTTCTTTTTTAAGTCGCTCTTCTTTGTCTTGAGATCTAAATAAGCACACAGCTCTACGGACGCTATGATACCTTGCCTCGTCAATTTTAAATTCTTTTATTACTTTCTTTGCGAGAACACCGTCATTATGGATTGTGTTTAAGTGTTTAAAAACGAAATTCCTATAGTCTTTTGGGAGTATCTTCATGTCTACAAGGTTGTTGAAGGTCTAAAGGTAATCATTTTTATCAACATTTGTTAATAAAAAACCCCCACTTGTTAGGTGAGGGTTTTGCTGTTTAGTTTACATTAACATCCTTCGGAGGGATAACAGTCTTTGGAGCGTTAGAAAACTCTAAGAAGTACTCTTCTCCTGGTTTAAATGAACCACTACCTTCAGTATCTTTATCTACTCTAAGCTGCATCTCACCGCTTGAGTGAAGCTCTGAAATAGATTTATTTTCTTTTGCACCATGAGTAACAATGTCTAATTTAATTACTTCTCCATGTTCGAATAAACTCACTTGAGTACATTTGAATTTTAATTTAATTTTTTTTGCCATCTTTTTTTAGTTTTTATGGTTATTAATTATTTGTTTTTGTAATCTTTTATTGTCTGATTAAGACCTTTTCTGTATGTATAATCCTCACAGAAGACAGTATTGTTTTTATTTTGCTCTAAGTAGTTTAAAGCTTCAGCATATTCCAAGCAGTCTTTTATACTTGCCTTCCATTTAAGGAGTTTTGTTATTACTCTGTATTCGAAAATTTGTTTTTCGTTCTGATTAAATTCAACCCATCCACCATAAGTTTTTATTGCTGTCTCTTTTTTGTAAAAAAATACTCTTATTAAGGAGAATGGAAATAAAATTAAACCATGAACCCTTCTGTAGCAGTGAAAATTCTTGTGCAATATTCTATGGATGAATAAAGTAAAATATAGTGTTGCTATAGCTGTTAACGATCCTAATACTCCAGCTCCAACTATTAAGCATATTTGTTTAAGTAATTCCATTTTTTTCTATTGATTATAACCAGGAACGAAATTTCCTTGTCTTATGTGATACTTTTCTTTTTCTTTTTTTGAGCTGTAAAACATCTCGCAGATTTTCTCTAAATCTTCAGCGTATTTATACCGAGAGGCAGATATTTTCCTCCAATGGACCACCTCTTTTACAAGGTAGTCCTCTTTGGTGTCTCTTATATCGATGTAGTAGTTTGCAATAAGGATAAGCCCTACAGACTGAAATACAGTCATTACAGCTAATATTGTTGCTATTAATATCCTATTCATCATCTGTAGATTTAGTTCTGTTTTCAATAACATCATCGATAATGTCTTTAGCGATTTCATCAAGGGTTTTTTCTTCAGTATATTTTCCATCCATAAAATCAGCGAAGTTTAAGTCCATACCAAGGGATGATAAAATCATAATGGCCTCGTACATGTTTCTTATGCGAAGAACAGGCTTTTGTCCATTAGGGCAAAGAACAAGATATTCTGTATTGTCTATTCTTGATAGGTTATATCCGTCTTTACTGTAGATATGGATAGATGCCCCATCTTTGTCTTGGTCCGCTATAAACTTAAACCCAAGATATTCTGGAATGAATAATTCAACTCTTAAATGTAGACCATCATCAACATCCCTTCTTATCATTTGGTCAATCTTTTCGATTCCCATGTTAGCTACTCCCATCACATGCTTTAACTCCTTTTCTGATTCCCTAAGTGCTTTTAGGGCATCAGCTTCAGATTGCGTCATTGCATTTTTTACAGAGACTCTTATGCTTTTAGGGTAAATCTTTAATGATTTAGAATTTTTAAATTCAAATTTTATTAACGTCATATCTTCTGTTTTTAAATTATTTAAGCAAATATAGATTATTTTATCTTAAAAACAATCTTTTTATTGAATTTTTTATCAATACGGTAAAAAATGGAAACTACTATCTTTAAACATTCTTTAAGCTATAGTTATAATTATAGTTAATAGAGATGGCATCCGAAATTCGAGTAAACATTTTCATGTTTTTACAGAATTTATTTACAGGAGCCAAACCTTTAGATCTCAAAATCGACATTCGCTGGATTGCTCCATAAGAGATATCTCTGCTTTTGTAACGACTTTGTACTGAAATAAGGTTAAGGGATATCATTTGGCTTTTAAGTCTATTAGCAGCACTTAAACTAACATTTAGGACCCTTGAGAATCCATAAGAAGATAAAGAAGTTGTTTTCTGTTCACTTACAAAACCCATGCGATGTGATTTGCGTAGGCTTCTGAGACGAGCTTTTTCCTTTCTGCTAATAGGACTTCTTTTTACATGAGGCCTACTATTAACATCGTCAGATTCGCTGACCCTGCTATTAATTAAGTAACGGACGTACTTTTCCTTCAGATTTATGCAGTTTTGCTGCTTTTTGATATTCCACTCTACAAGCTTAGATGATAGCTTCGTTATAATATTTTTGATGCTATCATCACTACTTGTTAATATTTTACATTTGAATGTTCTTTTTTTAAGGTCTAAATCGTATAAACCATACATTTCATTCTTGGAAATGAAGATATAATCCCCATTAACCTCTTTTATCCACCCTAACTCCCTCATTTTTCCGATCTGGATTCGGACATTCTTTTCTGATACACCTGTAATACGAGAAAGCTTTGCTTTATTACCTCTATGTAGGCGTGAAGAGCTAAATACGTACTTAAACTTTAGAAAATAAGCATAAGTGCGAATAAGATTTCGCTCCGAAAGGTGGTTAATGATGTGATAATTTGAATGTACTGAGTAGGTCATATACTTGATTTAAAGAAAATGTGTTGTTTAAAAGGTATTAATGAAATCAAGTAAACACGAATACCCTTTAAACAACGAGAAACCCATGACAATCTCTCTTTTACAATGACAAATATAATAAACTTTTTTATATAACAAAATTTTTTTCATATATTTGAATCCTGTAATTTACATTAACTTAAAAAACTAAAAAAAATGAGTGCACTTACAAAACCAATGATCCACAGTTCAAGAGCAATAGGTACTGTTCAACCTATAAATGCTGAATCTATTATTAACTTTAACAAGCTTGACGTTCCACCAAGACCTAACGCTACAGCTACGAGATTTGAAATTACAATCACGTACAACGCAGTTACTGCTCCTAAAGACGTTAAATGGACTTATGATAACCAATCAGACAGAGACACAGATTTCACAGCGATGGTTGCTTTGATTTCTACTGTTATTCCTTAGTAGATAATTAAATCGATAAAAATTAAAAAGCCTTGATAAATTCAAGGCTTTTTTTATTGGAAAACTTTTTGTAGATTTGCTGAGTAAGTCTGTTTATTGGCAGAATGTTTGGACGAGGGTTCGAATCCCTCCAACTCCACAAAAATAAAAAAGTACATGGGGTTGTTTTTTGGTTTTGACTGCAGGATGACGGTGAGCGAAGCGAAAGCTGAAAGTGACTTATGTTCCGTAAAAGGAAAAGTAATTAATTTATTCAGAGAAATTCTTGCTCCAGCTCCGGTTGGATTAGCAGCTTAGTCTCGATAAGGAGAATGCGAAGTATAGTAACATTCTCCTTATTTAAAAAGTAAAAAATAACTTAAAATAAAAAAAAATGAAATTAGAACAGTTAGCAGCGTCAATAGAGGACGCAAGAAAAGAAGTTGCAAGAGTAACATTATTGTCAAAAAAAGCAGCTAAAATAAATAATGAAGAATTACCAGAAGGTTTTACTGATGAATTAGAAAAATCTATCAATGGACTATCTAAAATGATTCAAGCTCTTTATAAAGAAATTGAATATAAAATACCTTATGCTAAATATAGCGAGAAAGACGGAAACACTTTCTACAGGGGAGATATGTCTTTAAAAGAAAGAGATAGCTACGACACATTAATGTCAAGGTTGATTGGATCATTAAATCATACTTACGCATTATTAACTAAGTTTAATGATGAAGAAAATAAATCTAAATACCAAAGAATCGTAACTTCTTCATTAAATTTTGTTGAGCTTAAGAAAGCTTATTTTACAGCTCACTCTACAGTATTAGAATCTTTAGCTAAAGCTATAGATATCTTCACACCTAAAGCTGAAGAAGTTGCTGAAGAAGTTGCTGAAGAGGCTGTTGAAGAGGCTGTTGAAGAGGCTGTTGAAGAGGCTGTTGAAGAGGCTGTTGAAGAGGCTGTTGAAGAGGCTGTTGAAGAGGCTGTTGAAGAGGCTGTTGAAGAGGCTGCTGAAGAGGCTGCTGAAGAAACAACTGAAGAAACAACTGAAGAAACAACTGAAGAAACAACTGAAGAAACAACTGAAGAAAAATAGTTTTTTCACGCCATTAAAAACTATAAAGGCTCTGTAGGTGAAAGCACAGGGCCTTTTAAAAAAAAATAGATGGACAAAAGCCAGAAGATAAAAAATGAAATAGTAAGAGAGAATAGATTAGAATTTTTATTCGAATTACATCAGTCAGGAGTTGAAATATCAAAAGAAGATATTGACTTGCTGAAGAAGCATGGTTATATAAAAGAGAATAAGATAAAACAGGTACAAAAACAAAATGTATCAATTATATCTGACCCAAGAGTAAAAAGCGAAAACGCTATAAATGCAGACAAACACATTAAAATTGTTGATGAATCAGAATTAAAATCAGATAAAGACAAACATGTTGTTATAAAATCTGCAGAAGGATTCAAAAACATTACAGAAGGAACATCTTATAGGTTTGACGGTAGCATAGATATCGAAAAGGAAGACTGGATGCCGTCATCTACAGTTTATCACGAAAGAGATTTTATTGATTGGATTGACAGTATAAACACTGGATTCCAAAAAAAGACAAACTATAAAAAGTTTATGCTTTATGTGCAACAATCAGAACAGTGGTATGCCGAAAATAAATCTGTAAATGATTTTGCAACAATAGACGAAAAAAAGACCTTCTGCTTAAGAGAAATGAAAAGAAGTAAAGAGAATACACTATACTTCTTAAATAGATATCTTGTGCTTAAAGAGGGGGACATGTCTTCTGGAGCAAGAACTTACGATGCAAAACCTGTTCATGAGGTTATCTGTTATCTTTTTGATTGCGGATATTCAATGATGATAGGTAAGCCAAGACAGATAGCAGCAACATCTACTCTTGGTGGATGTGCTTTAAAAAAGATTTTATTATACCCTAATTTCTTCCCGAAATTTATAACACAAGATAAAGATACAGGTGTAGAGATTTTTGAGGATAAAATTAAATATCCTTTTAGTGAGCTTCCAGAATGGTTAAAGCCATCAGTAAGCAACGATAGAGATAATCTATTTAGACTAAGCGAGAAAGGTAAAAAAGGTGATAAAAGAGGCTTAAACTCAAAGCTTCAGGTAGTAGCACCTTCTGTATCAGCTATTAATGGTGGATCACCTCAGCTTGTAATGATAGATGAGGCTGGTTATATCGGAATATTAGGTAAAATGATGCGTGAAGCAAGACCTACAATGTTCTGGCAAAATCCTGATACAAAAAAGATAGAAATTAAACGTCAGATTATAGCCTGGGGAACAGGTGGTGAGATGGATAAGGCAGGAAAGGCTTATGAGCTTGAATTTATGGCTGCTATGAAAAAATGGGCCGATAGAGAGTTTGAAAGTGCTATAATACCTATATTTTTTGACTGGACAACAAGACCTGGTATAACTAAAGAGTTCTACGACAAAGAGAAGGCAGTATATAATGTTGATGGTCCAGATAGAGAGGAAAAAATGGTTCAATTTAGACAGACCTACCCTTCTATAATAGAAGATATGTTCTTAACATCTGCCAAAACACTTGTTTCCATAGATTACATAAATAGATCTCTCGAAAGAATAAGAGATGTACCTGCTATAACAAAACCTCAAAAAGGATATTTTGAACCGGTATTTGACACCTCTATTCAGGCAGGTGAAAATGATGACGTTCCATTTAAAATAGTTGGAGCTACATTTGTACCTACTGCTGATGATGACCCAAGAGCTTCATGTACTATTTTTATGCATCCAAAAAGAAACTGGGTAAATAGATATTATAGTGGAGTCGA
>Ga0255039_10000122_pt1 | contig 26197 bp, 34 predicted proteins | sample BC1_12_1_MG_FD_181713 | JGI IMG/M metagenome (GOLD analysis project Ga0255039, IMG submission 181713) | Seawater microbial communities from Strait of Georgia, British Columbia, Canada - BC1_12_1 | ecosystem: Environmental > Aquatic > Marine > Strait | place: Canada: British Columbia | collected... | reverse complement strand
CAAGAAAGGTACTGTTTACAATGTGTTTTGTCTATTTTACACTATAGTTTAACATCTATAGTTTAAAGTCCTGACAACATAGGACTTCCTCTACACAAGAGAAATATTTTAATCAAGCTCTTACATGAAAGATTCTATTAAAATCTTTTGAGCAGTATGGATAGTTATTTAAGGTTTTCTCTATCCCAGCAACCAGGCTCTTTAGTTTATACACGGTGATAGCAGAAGTATTTCATTCTGCGTCTTGCTTTGATATTTCCGTGGGGTTAGTAAAGATTAGTAAGAGGGCTCTCTTACGGAGTTGATTTAAGTTGATGTACATCTAACTGACCCTCTAACTAATCTATATCTAAGGGAGAGAGTGAGCAACGCAAATGTTTTGCTCTCCATTAAGTTGGTTCTGCCACGTCTGGGCTTACGCTCTTCAACACCTTAATTTGTTTAAATGGGAGTTGCCTAAGTTCTCCCTTGATATTTACACTATTTACATAGTGATGGCTAGTATCATAACTCAATATTATGATGATTTAGTAATATAGCAAGATTACCTAATGTAATATCTTTCCTCCAAATCTTAAACTTCACTTGTGATTGTAATGAAGGGTGCAGAGTTGAAATAAATGATATAGCATTAGCTGCTGCTCCTTTACTAGATCCATAATATTCTTTAAGTTCTTTTACTACTGTTTCTTTCTCATCTTTAGAGCAGATGATTGCTGTGTAAAATTTTATCATAACTTAGGGATTTAATTTTGTTGAAGCGAGGTGCAAGGCAAAGACCTGCAGGATTTTGTGCATCCAGCTCTTTCACAAGCTGTCATCCCCCACTTCAATTCTAAGAGATAGACAAGTTAGTTATTTACAGGTCAATTCCTGAACGCTTATTACCTAAAATGCTACTGCGTAGAAGCATATTCTATCTCTAATTTAAAAAAAAATGCTCTAGGGAATGAGTCCTTGCCACCCTAGATTAAGAAATAGTACCATCATTTAAAGGACTGCCTTATCTTACATCTTTATAATTCTTTATTAGAATTTAAATTTAATTTTTTGATAATTCTTTATCATTTTCTTTAATTACAGCGATAATATCATCTTGTGTATCATCTATGATGTCAATATAAATTTCACCAATTTCAATTTCCATTGATCCTCTATTAACATCTTCAGCAATAAAGCTACGCATATCTTCTAAATTATCAATAGCGTTAATAAGTCTATAAGAGACTTTAATGTTGTAAGTTGTAAAGCTCATAAGAACAATAACAACTATAAAAAATATTATTTTTTTCATTTTATTAGTTTTTTATTCAGTTTACGATTTTCTTTAGTTTTCAATATCATTACGGATACAAACATTTTGGATATAACCATATTGATATTATTATCCCAATAGTTATAAGGAGAAAGTCTCCAACCTAATTGATTATAAAGTATAATAATATCATTTGCTTGAAGTTTAACATAATTAGATATGTCTTTCATAGCTACTTGTTCTGCGGTTTCATTCTTTCTCATTAGTTTTTGTTTTAATTTTAATCATAGCGAGGTATAAACGGATCTTCATTATCAATATCCATTTGATCAGAAATATCTTTTCCAAACATTTTATTAGCTTCTTCTCTAGCATACTTTTTAGAATCAAAAAGAACTTGATATTGTTTAATATTAATAGGGACTATAACTTTATTAGTTTGTCCTATCTCTTTAACTCTATGGTCAAATGTTATTTCTTTTTCTTTAGGAACTGCTAGTCTTAAACCATCTGAATAAACATTATGTGTTACTACATCATCTACGATTATCTCTTCATTTGAGAATTTTATCAGTTTTAGTTTTATCATTTCAATTAGTTTTAATCATTATTAAATCTTTCTTTAATATAGTCAGGGAGACTTTTTAAAATCTCTGGGATATTATGATCTGTATGAATCTTATGTATAGGAGCATTAGCTCTACTAACTTTGTCTTCATTCTTCATTTTATCATACTCATAGATGATATCCATTAATAGATTATATAAGTCTTCTGTTTTATAGTATTCTTTTTTAACTTCTTTAAAGATGTTTATTAGTGTTAATTCTTTATTATTTTCCATTAGATTTTTAATTATGGGGATTAGTGAATTTAACTGCGGGATATGTATATGCTTAAACACTTATATAAGAACAAACAAAAACTATTAGTAGTTTATTCTTAGTTTTAAGTCAAGTAAGTTTTTTACACATTATGTTAGTTATAGCTATATAACTGAGTGGTGTGAGGTAATATTTTGAATTGTAATAATGTTATATATGTTAGTAATGGTGGCTATTCCACCCACTTCTCTACACTTTTTACCATTTTTTACCACAATAATTTAATTTATTTTTAAAAATCAAGTATAATGGCTGTTTAGCACGACAGGATCAACAAAAAAGAGAGTGTTTTTCACACTCTCTTATGTTTGTAGGTACTTTAGTGACTTATTCTTTGCCTAAGTCATCTATTTTAGCTTTTGCTTTAGTCTTTGCTCCTGTCTTTGTAGTAGGTGCTGCCATTGGCGTTTCTACATCTGCAGGTGGAGTTGCAGGCTCTTCCACTTTAGGTGCTACCTTTGTTACAGGTGCTTGTCCTCCTATGTTTGCAAGTAGCTTTTTCAATTGTGCATCTGCAATTCCTTGAGCTAAATGCTCATTACCTTGATTCTTTGCATCTAGGTATGCGCCTTGAAGGTGAGTTTCTACCTCATCTTTTACAAAGACGTAAGGTGTAATTACTCCGTCCTCATCTACTGCCTCCATATTGAATTGGATAGTGATGTTTCCTGTACCGTGAGATTTGTTTGCCCAATATTTGTATTTTCCTGATTTTACATCAAGTAATCTTTCCATATCGTATCCTACATTCTCGCAAATTTCAAGATATGCATCAATGCTTTCTTGTGGTCCGCTTACTAAGTACATTGCACCTATGCCTCTTAATGTTCTTGTACCATCATCATTTGTCTTGTAATTCTTGAAGGAATGATGGAAAGTACCTTTAAGATTTTTCATTGTGTTTGCCATTTTTCTAGTTTTATGTTATTTAGCAATTCATATTAATAACTCTTATTAATATTTATTAAAAAAAAGGGTTAAAATGAACTATAAAAAAATTCATTTTTTTCTTTTGGGTTAAAACAGTGTCTCCATTAGTCTATAAGTTGTATGTATTCTACATTAGCCAAAATCCCTTGGGATATAAAAGCTAAATTGAGTGAGATATGCAATAATCACTCCGCACTATGCCTTATCCTTGCCAGGATAATTTGCTAATCAGCTAGTGCTATTTCAAATACTATACATTTATAGACTAATGAAGTCTTATTTTATAAATCTAGTTTTCTAGATTTATTCTGTTTGACTCTTTCCACTAAGCTACCAACATAGGAAAGAGTTCTATAGGTTAACGGACTACAAAACTTGCTAAAGGTTCACGGTATGTCCTATTAGTTTATCTGCGTTTAATGTTACAAGTTTAAGGTTAGCAGGTTAACCATTCAGCATATATTATAACTTTAATAAAAAAAAGGGTTAAGATGAACTACTTTTTAAAACATAATCATTTATAGATTATGTCTTTTATAGTAGTTAGGTATGAAGTTTATAGGTTCTGATGTTTCAGGTTTCCCTTCATTAGCTATTTCTTCATCAACTTTCTTTAGCCAACAAGGTGCGCATTCTCCTGCACCTGCGTAATATTCATTAATTGTCATTACATTTTCACAAGTATCACAAATCTCAAATTTAGGTCTTTGCTTGTTAATAGCTTTCATAATTTGAAATGGGATTATTGCAATTGCGGATATGAATACAAGTCCTATGCATACAATGAATAATACTGTAGAGCCAATTAGATATTCTAATGTTCCTAATGCTAGTGCTCCAATGAGAGATATTAATATGCTCATCATTAGAAAGTTTAATATTGATTTTTTCATTTGATTTTTAATTTAAGGGTTACTATTTGTCCAACTGCATTATGATTAACTACTGATTGCTCAATATACTTTGTTAAATCAACTTTTTTGTTGATTAGTTCATTCATTGTAATATTAAGACGTATTGCATCATCTTCCGTAATAGTTATGCATTTTTGGCATTGTAATAAATAAATTGGTAAATTTTCCATATATATATAGTTTAAAGTTTAATAAATAAAAGGGTTAAAAGAAAAAGAGAGTATTTCTACTCTCTCATTGTTTAACAAGCTAATGGGGTTGCTTCCACAGCTAGATCATCTTCTTCTCCAGGAGTATGAAGCTGAACATTAATCTTTTGAATGAGGTTAACAGTTTTATGAAATGCTGTAAAGTCTTCACAAGCTTTTACAAGAGCTTCTATAGAACGTGCAGCACTTATGTTTACTTTAAGATTTCTCTTAACTTCATAAAGATCACCAATAGGTAATAATTTAGTAAGTTTATTAAGAACCTCTAAATCTACTAAAGCTAATTCTCTATGATGGTCAGGTGTTACATCAACTACTTGTGCACCATTAATGTCAATCCATTTTATTTCTATTGCTTCTTTTGTTTCTTCTTCTTTATGTCTTGTTTCCATAATAATTATAAGTTTTAAGTTTATTAGAAAAAAGGGTTAAGAAAAGAAGAAGCCTAAGCTTCTTCTAGTTTGGTGTCAAAGCAGGTCAAGCCTGTTCCTCCGTAAGTGTAAGCATCAAGCTCGTGCCAAGCTGCTGTTGCTGCTTCAAGTGTCTTGAAGTGTCTTGTGTGTTCTTCTGCATCTTCAGGAGTTTCTCCTGAGAGCATTGTTTTGTAGGTTAGTTTGTAGTTCAACGTGTTTTTTGTTAAGTAAAAGGGTTAATAAAGCAAAAAAAAGGGAGCGTTAGCTCCCTCATTAGGTAATGTGTTAGCATCAGGAAGGTTTGAATGTGTTCAAGCGAATCTGGTATTTTCCAGATTGAGCTTGTGCAACATCAAATCTAAGATAGTCACTATCTTCTGATGCGTGTTCATCAATGAAATCTTGCATTTCTTCAACTTTCATGTTAATGGAAGCTTTGATGAAATCAGGAGCATTGGTGTGTGGTAAATTGTAATACATTGGCGCAAAGATAGTTTTACTATCTTTCGATGATGTCTTAGATTTTCTAGGCATAATTTTAAATTTTAAAGTTTGTGCCATAAAAGGGTTAAGTCTTTACAAGAAAATTTTATGTAATAAAAGTTTTCTGATGCGCGGTGGAAAAAGGGGGGGACCCCCTTCCTATATTCTTGAGGCTTCAGCCCAAGATATAGTGAAGCGAAGGAGGATTTGATAGCTTGCTAGCAAAGCACACTTGTGCTTTATTAATTAAAAGGGTTAAGGAAAAAAGAGAAAACTTAAGTAGGCTATTGAACTTTTTAGTTACCCTATAAGGAGACAGAAGTACTGCAGTTATAAACTATCTACCCACTTAAATTTTCTTTATTGAATAAAAGGGTTAAGATTTTATTGATATGAATGTAATGAATACAATCAAATCAAACTTATTACTTATTAATTCATTAATAATAATAAATAATAAACACTTGAATCTTTGATTCATAGCTGATTGAAGCTACTCAAGAGAATGATTATATTCTCCTGAGAGCTTTTTTCTTACACAATCATATATGCACAGCTTTTGCTCTCAGAAAACATGGGGGGTAGGACCAGCGCGGGAATGAGGCGGGGGTTGTTTTATAATGACCCTCTCCACCTTACTATGTACACAAAAAATAATATGTAAACCAGTCAAAAAAAGTGTCCCCCTTACTCTTGGGCTTTAACCAATGTTGCTGTTCACTTATAAGGGGGACATGTCTACCATGATCACGGGACATTTAGTAATATTGTACTTGACATTATTGTGATTATGTATTATCTTTAAAGTCTAATCATAACTACATATATAAATTTAATAAAAAATGATATCAATTGTACTATTAGTTACAGCAATTTTTTTATTGTATGTTCTTTTACCACTAGTATGTATGTATATGTTATTTAAATATTTGATTAACCAGAATACTAGAGCATTTGTGGTATGGGCGTGTAAGACTGCAAGATCAATTGATGTTTTCTTTAATGTTGTAGGTTCTGATATTATGATTGACACTCTTATTAAAAAAGGGGGATATAAGTTTGGTAATCCTAAAGAAACAATATCTTCCGTAATTGGAAAGAATGATAGAATGGGAACTTTAACTCGTTTAGGAAGATTTATTAGATGGTCATTAGATAAGATTGAAGAAGATCATTGTAAAGATGCAATACATGATGAGCTTACTAATACTTTTAAATGAGCTTATTTTTTTGTATATTAAGTGTGTAATGGATGTAACTAGAATAATATTAGAACAAGGTAAAAAATCAATTACTGTAGAGTTTGATGAAGCAAACGTTGATTTTATTGTTTTTATGGATCTTATTAGGATTATAGTTAAAACAAGCAATTACACAAAAGAAGAAATTAATGATTACGTTCTTGACTGGGCAAAACATATAAAAGCTACTTATGAAAATTAAATTACTGATATTATTGTTAAGTATTATGCGTATTGTTAATGGTCAAACATTTCCAGATACAGTTGCATATGATCAAATGGAAGGATATACATGGTCAGGAAATTGGTGGGTAGGAGCTGCTACAACAGGATTTTTTAGTAATGCATCTAAATCTGCACCAGCATCTGCAGTTATATATGGTACAGGAAATGCAAATGATGAATATGATTGGTATAGTTTACCTAATATAGACACATTAGATCCAACACAAGAGTATAAGGTTCAACTTAATGTTGGTTCTTATAGATTTACATCAACAGGACCTAACTCAGGAATTGATGCAAGTGACTATATAGATGTGCAAGTTTCTACTGATGGTGGATTAACTTATCTTTCAGAAGTTAGAATAACTGGAAATAATAATGCTTATTGGGATTTTAATTCTAAGACTGTTAGTAAAGTTGTCAATGGTAATGTAGATATATATACACCAGCAGGAGGAGGAGATAGAACCTTGGCTGGAGATGGGTATTCTATTATAGAATTGATTTTTCCGTTAGGAACCAGACAGATTGCAATTGATGTTTTAGCCGTAGTGGATAGAGCAGGAGAAGAATTTTGGTTTGATGATTTTTTTTTGTTGGGATCAGGTTCAGGCACTTCTCTACCAATAGATTTACTTTCTTTCACAGCAGAAGCAGACGGAACAAGCGTAGATATTGATTGGATTGTAGAATCACAAGTTAATAATGATTATTATGTTGTTGAAAATAGTATAGATTGTTATGAGTGGAAAGAAGTTGATAGATTGCCTGGAGATGGGAATTGTAACACACCTAAATTGTATGAATTAAAAGATCTATATCCACATATAGGATTATCTTATTATCGTTTAAGACAAGTAGATTATGATGGTAACTCAAAAACTTTTTATCCTGTATCTGTTAATGTTGAAAATGAAAAAACAATTGGTTTAAATATAAAACCTAATCCAGCTATAGATTATATTGAATTAGAAATGGATTATACATTAGATCCTCTAATAAATCATAATATACAGATATTTGATATGAGCGGAAATAGAGTTTATAAAAAACATTTTATTGGAGAAATTCATGATTTTCAAATAAATATAGAAAAATTTAATAAAGGAGCATATATATTAAAATCTAAAAGCGATAATGTAAATGCTATAGGAAAATTTATAAAAGAATAAATTTTTTTTGTATATTATAATATATGCCAACAAATAAAAATATTAAAAATTAAAAAATGAGCAATTTTGTATTAGATGCCCTAGGATTATTTAGAAGAAAAAGAATAGTCAAAAAAGTAGAAAACTCTGATTTTATAATGTTAGCATCAACTAATGTTGGAAATAGAAGTAGAGAAACTCAAGGTCAAATGAGATCTAGGTTGATAAGAGCAACAGATTTAGGAGGAGGAACTGGAACTTGTCCTGTAGTATATTTACCACCAAAAATAGGTGAGAATAAAGGTGTTCTTGATCCTGCATTTTTAGTAATAGATGGTGAAAATTGTAATCAATATTATAAAGTTACTTTAGATGGTGATACAATACCTGTTTACACTCTCACAATAGGTACAGCAAGTGGAAAAACAGTAATAGCCCCTCCTGCTGGAACATATATAATTATAATTGAATATGAAGGAGCAGTTTCACCAATTCTTGGTTTTGCACCTGGTGTTGAATGGCCTTTAGGTATTACACCAACTTTATCAAATACTTCAGGAAAAGTTGATATAATAACTATTGTTAGTGATGGAGAAACTTCTAGAGGTGTGGCTACTATTGGATATAATGCATAAATTTATTTAAAATGGCACAACAAATTCCTTTTAGTTTTTTTGGTCAAGGTGAAACAATTGCTACTCTTGGTTCACTTACTATGACTTTAACAAATATAGAATTAACAAATTTTGATACTAGTTGTGAAGTTACAGATGAAGGAGGAGGAGTTGTAACAGATACTGGTATATGTTGGAGCACAAGTTTTAATCCAACAATTGCTGATAATTTTAAAAGTTCAGGTAGTGGTGGTGTAGGTCCTTTTACTGTTGATATACTTGATATAGATGGTTTATTAAATGATACTACATATTATTTTAGAGCATATGCAACAAATTTGTATGGACAATCATATTCAAATCAAGTTGTTCAAACTACTAGTTATGTCCCATTAATAACAGAATGGACAACAGCTGCTCCTGGAGATGATATAAATATAATGAGAAGTCCTGCAGGATTTAATATATTACCTATAAATGCATATGTAGATTGGGGTGATGGTTCTGCAATAGAAAATGTAATTGGAAATACAGGTAGCACAATTACTCATCCATATGCAGTAGCAGGTACATATGAAGTTAAAATTTCTGGTTTATTTCCAAAGATTTCTATGGGTTCACAAGATGAACTAATAGAAATTAAACAATGGGGTACACAACCTTGGAAAGATTTGGCTGGTGCTTTTGATTCAGCTCATTTTATGAATTGTACTGCAACTGATATACCTGTTTTTTCTGTAGCAGATTTAAATTTAAGAGCTGGTTTTACTGTAATGTTTAAAAGAAATACTGCTTTTGGTGGACCTTTTGTAGCAAATCCAAGTTTTGCATCATGGGATGTATCAGGAATTGAAGAATTTGATCAAATGTTTAGAGCTACAAGTTTTAATCAAGACATTAGTTCTTGGGATATGAGTAGTGCAACAGATATAGGTGGAATGTTTTCATTTTGCCCATTATTTAACCAAGACATAAGTGGTTGGGATGTTAGTAATGTTACAAGTTTTAGCACACTTTTTAGATTAGCAACATCTTTTAGTCAAAATCTTGACTCTTGGGATACTAGTTCAGGTATCCTAATGATTAATACATTTTATGATGCATCAAGCTTTGCTGCATCTGGATCTACTTTATCTTCATGGGATGTTTCAAATGTTGAGTCTATGTCAGGCCTGTTTAGACAGACTACAGGTTTTTCAAGTGATTTATCTAGTTGGGATATATCATCTGTAGGTACTGATCCTTTGCAACCTAACGGTTTTAGTCTTTTTATGACTGGTCTAACATTATTAACATCAGATTATGATGCAATTTTAGTTGGATGGGAAGCAACATTGCAATCTTCATATCCAGGAGGAGTAGGTTATACTCCAATTCCTAATATTGATTTTGGTTCATCACAATATACTTTAGGAGGTCCAGCTGAGACAGCAAGAACAAGTTTAATTAATATTTATGGTTGGACCATAACTGATGGAGGAGGTATATAATGGAAACAATAGAAAAAACAGATTTAAATAGATATTGGATTGTTATTGATACAAATAGTGATGTATCAGGATTTGGTAAATTAGGAAACGATCAACTACTTAATACTGGTCAACCAACTTTATATAGTTTTTTAACAGAAGAAGAAATGATTTCTAAACTAACTGAAATAACAGGAAGTCAAGAATATTATTTAGAATCTGACTATTATAAAGATAAATAACTAATAAGTTAATGCTTAATTTGTAAAATTTAAACATTTTAAGTATATTATAGTATATATATTTATAAAAATTTTATTATGGGCTTAGGTAACGGAAATCCAAAGTATGGTAACAAAGGAAGTAATTATGCTTATGAATTAGGCGTACTTAAACTATTAAAACAAATTGTTGTAGCATCAGGTGGTGCGCCAACACCAGCAACAAGAGCTGCTAGTTTATCAAGAGAAATAGTAGCTGGTATTCAAACAACTGGTTCAACTTATTCAATATCATTTTTTAATGCGTCAACTGCTACAGAATCTTTAGTTGCAGGTGGAAGATTAAAACCAGGTGAAAGTGTTTCTTTTAGTTCTGATGAATCTAATCTTGTAGGTCCAATATCTTTTGATCCTGATCCAGACACAGCAGGTAATGCTGATTTAGTAATCTCAATAGTTCAGTAATCATGGAAGAAAGCACGATAATAGCAGGTCTAGTAGCTCTTATTGGAGCTTTTGGTATAAAAGAAGTTTGGAATATTTGGAAAAAGAAAATAGATATTTCTGCTGCAAAAGAAATTAGAGAAGAAGAAAAAGAAGATAAAGAGTGGAGAGCAGAAGGAAAATTACTTGCTAAAGTAATAGAAGAATTAAAACAAAAGATTGATGAATTAGAATCAAAAATAGATTTATTAGTTCAAGAAAATACTGATCTTAAAGTTAAGATAGGAAAGATGGAAGAACAATTAATGTCAAATGCAGCTTCTAGATCAAGAACTAAAAGAACAACTAAAAAAACTAAATAATGTCAGACGGAATACACAGATTTTTACCAAATGATGAATATCAAGCTGCAGTAGGTGCAAACAATCCTAGTACAGCTAATGTATATGCTACAATGGCTGATATAATAGGAGGTTCATCACCAATTGTTACAGGAAACACATTATGGGTAGATGCTGTTAATGGTAACGATGGTACTGCATTACCTGGTAGACAAGATTTACAATATTTAACAATAGGTGCTGCAATTACTGCTTCAAGTCCTGGTGATTTAATTTCTGTAAGACCTGGAACATATCCTGAAACTGCAACTTTAGATATAACAGGTTTATCTTTAATATCAGAAGGTGGATGGGAACATACAACAATTGGTGATGGTAGTGTAACTGCATATGATGTTATACAAGTAGGAGATCAGGGTTATATACAAGGATTTAGTGTATTAGTTCCAAATTCTGTACAAGCTGCAGTTGAATGTAATCAAGTTAGTGGTACAAATTCAGTATATGATATTACATTATATGGGACTGGAACTACTGGGCCAGGTACTGGAATAAATAGAACAGGTGGTGGAAAAACAATAGGTAGCAATATTAGAGTAGAAGGTGGAGGTATGGCAAATGCATTAAGAGTAGAAACAGGTGTTTTAGCTTTAGAAGGTATACATGTACCTAATTCTCCTGGTACTATAGATAATGTCCTTTTAATCACCACAGATGATCCTACGGGAGTGGCTCCAACCAATGGTGGTAGAGCCCAGATGTTTGGGTTTAATACAGGTTCTCCAAATGTAACTAACGCTATTAGAACAGAAGGAGGTGGGGCAACTATTACACCTGGACCAGGAGTAGACTATCCAACTGCATTAATATTTACACCAAACATATTTAATGCTACTAATGCTTTAAGTACAGATGGTGTATATCAAACTTCTAATTTACTTGGAGGTAGAATAGAAAATGTTACATATGCTGTTGCTGTTGATATTGGAGCAACAGGAGTTGGTTTAGAAAGTTCTATTTATAGAATATCGGCTAATCATCAACCAAATTATATTTATAATCCAGAGGTAGCTGGTAAATCAGAATTTACATTAACATATATACAAGAACCAACTAGTGAATTTGATTCAAGTTTTAATATATTTGGAGCTGATCAACTTTCTGCAGGATTTTCAGAAAAAGGTATTGAATCTTCATTTGGTAAAGGTGCTCCTTTTATAACAGGATTGGTTGCATTTACTTCAGATAATGCAGGTGCTGCAACTGATGGTAATAATATAACTGATATAACAACAGATGTTATAAGTAAATCAGGAAGTACATTCACTTTTCCTACTGGAGCAACTAATGATACAATAACATTTGGATCAAGAAGATATGATGTTTCTTCAAATGCACTTAAATGGTGGGGATTAGAAATGTTAGTAAATACAGCTACAACTGGTGATTTAGGGGATTATGTATTTGAAATATGGGATGGATCATTAGGAGCATGGAAAATTGTTTCTTGTATGGCTACATCTGCTGAAGAAGGTTATCCTTATGGAAATGCTTTTTTTAGAAGAGGTAATCCAGGAGATGAATCAAAAGAATTTTATAGATTAGGAGCAACTAATGATACTGCATATAATTCTATAAATAATTTTAAATTTGTAGATATTGATTGGCAGCCAAAGTCTATTACTGTTGGAGGTACTCCTATAACTGCATATTGGTGTAGAATAAGAACAACAGTTCCTAATGGAGCTCCAGTTAGTTATCCAATATTTGAAAGATGTAAAATAATTGATAGCGCATTTAATGTTTCTAAAGTAGGTATACCATCAGGAACAGGTTTAGGAATGTTTAGAAAAACAATATTTTTAAGTGGTAGAGTATGGTCTGGTTCATTAACTGGTGGCATGAATCCAACAATAGATTTAGGAAATTATGCAGAAACTGTTGGTAATACTACAGGAGATAATTGGACACATGAAATTAATTTTTCAGTAATTGAGGAAGGAGATTCTTTAAGTGTTCAATTTCCAATACCAATAGGAACATGTACAGCATTTCCTCTTAAAATAAAATGTGCAGTTGAATTTCAATCTGGAGGAATGGCTGTTGATTTAAATAGTGATCCTATTACATTAACAGCAAAAGCATTACCACAAGCTGTTTCAGGAAATTTTATTGCAGATCCTGCTGGAGGAAAAACTTTAGTTAAAAGAGAATTTAGCTCTGCAGATTTATTGTCTGCAGCTGGATCAAGAGATCCAAATAATACATCAGTTTTAATAGATGGAGCATCTAATGTAATATCAGGTGCAATAGGTGCAACAACATGGTCTTCTGTTAATAATATGTTACATGAAATAGAATTGTGTGAAGTTGATGTATCTTCTCTTTATGAAAATGATATAATAGTATTTAATATTGAATATACAACTGATATATCAGGTGATAATCTTATTGTTCCTTTTAGTTTAATAATAGAAGGTGTTTTCCATCAAGATGGAGCTGGTATATGATATTAGAAAAAAATCCAAACATTGAAGTTAGAAAAAGTATACTCCATGGATGGGGTGTATTTGCTATAAATGACATTCCAAAAGATACTTTATTGGAGGAATGTCATGGTTTATTTCTTTCTAAAGATGAGTTTAAAAAAGTTAGAACTATTCCAGGAATTGGTTGTAACAGTTTTGCAATAAAAAATGAAATCATTATTCCATATGGTTATGGAGCAATATATAATTCTAGAAAAGATAATAATGTTACAATAAAATTTAATAAAGAAAAGAGAACATTAGATTTTTATACCAAAAAAGATGTTAAAGCAAATGAAGAATTGTTTCTTAATTATGAATTTGCAAGATTAATGTATAAAAGTAAAAATATACATTTATAATTTCTTACACATTTTAAATTTAAAAATTTGTAAAGTTTAAACTTTATAAGTATATTTACTTATTACAAATTTTTAAAACCAAAAAAATGTCAAAAACATCTATAAAAGAAAAACCATCTCAAGAAAAAGAATATACTGAAGAAGAAATTCAAAAGCAAAAACAAGTTATTCAAAAACATTATGAATCTGAAATTCCTTTTTTAGAAAAAAGATTAGTATACGAAGAACTTCTAACTAAAATAGAAAATCAAAAATTTGAAAGATTTGCAATGCAAATGCAAATGGCACAAGCAATGGCTCCATCTCCTGAAGCACCTTCACAAGAAAAAATGCAAGAAGAGATGAGAAATATGTCAACTGGTCCAAAATCAAGAACGCTTAAAAAAGAAATATAATGGATTTTACAATGGATCAAGTAAAAGATGCCGTTGAATCTAAAGGATATGCATTTTTTACATCAGGAAGTTATAATGTTAATATAGTTGGTATTAGAAATTCTGATACATGCAATAGAGTTACAAATCATTATGATGATCTTATAACTATTTCTTATAAAAAAAAAGATAATGGACCTTGGTATTATCATCAATGGAATGCTACAACAGATCCAGGAAAATTTTGGATGGATCATCCTTTAAATAAAAAAGGATGTGCAATATTAGTTCCAAATCAATATCGTGGTGTATATACAATTGACAAACATAGAAATAAATATTACGCATTATGTCAGAGAAACGGAAGTGTTGAGGTATATAGAGATGGTAATGAGAATGATATATATAATTTAGATCCAGAAACTACTGATAAAGGTTATTTTGGTATTAATATACATAGAAGTTCTGCATATGAAACTTCTACTAGAATTAACAAATATTCTGCAGGATGTCAAGTATTTGCTAATCCTTTAGATTTTAAACAATTTATGAATATTGTTAGAAAATCATCTAAAGTATGGGGCAATGATTTTACATATACTTTAATTGAATCAAAAGATATATCTACATAATGATGGCAGAAGTAAATTACATACAAAAAAAGGGAGAAATGTCTTTAAATGATATTGTAAAATTACAAATATTATTACATTGTCATTTAAATGATATAACTATATCTGAATCTGATTTGGAATGTTTAACATTATTAGGTATTGAAGGTGAAACAAATCTAACTGATTTTTGTTTTTTTGCAGCATCTGAAGAAATATTTTCTTCTTCACAATCTGTTAGAAATTCATTAAATAAGTCAGAAGCAAAAAAATTAATAGTAAAAAAAGGAAAAAGTAAAAAATCTATTACTATAAATCCAATTTTAAAATTACAAACAAATGGTAATATATTTTTAGATATGAAATTTTTAAGAAAAGATGCATCCTAAAAAATCAAAATTTTTTATTTCTAAAACAGCAGATGATTTAAATATTGATAAAAGCATAGTTGAAAAAGTAATTAGTTTTTATTGGAAATCTGTAAGATTAACAGTATCTAAATTAGAATCTCCTTTGATACATGTTTCAAATTTAGGTACTTTTGGAGTCAGGCAAACTAAAATTGAAGATGTAAGACAGAAGTATAAAAATTATTTAAAAAATATGCCTAGTTCTGATTTAATGACTTTTGATAAACATAAGTTTAAACTTGAAACTATTGAAAGAATGGAAAAATTAAATAAGTTGCAAGATGAAATAGAAAAAAGAAATAAAGAAAAAAATGAAAAACTTTTAAAAAGATTAGAGTATGTCAATAATAAAAATTTGGAAAGCAAAAAATCAAATTCTAGAAGGAATAAAGAATAAAATCTTTAAAAAAGAAGATGTTGAATTAATTGCCAACGAAAGATTAAATATATGTAAAAAATGTCCTCATATTGATTTGAAAGGAAATCAATGTTATGTGAAAGGAACACAACCATGCTGTTCATTGTGTGGTTGCGATCTTTCATTAAAAACAAGAGCATTATCATCTGAATGTGATGATAAAAGATGGAATGCAGTTTTAAGTGAAGAGGAAGAAGATAAATTAAATGAATCATTATGAGCTTAATATTTAAAGAAAAAGGACATCTTTACGAAAGTATAGATCCTAATGAAAAAATAAATTGGACTAGTGTAACTTCTGTTATATCTAGTTTTAAAGAACCCTTTAATCCACAACAAGCAGAAAAGTCTGCTAAGAATAAAAAATCTAAATGGTATGGAAAAGATCCTAAAGAAATAAAAAAGATTTGGGAAAATGAATCAAATAGAGCAACTTCTTTAGGAACATTTTATCATAATCAAAGAGAATCTGATTTACTTGGTTTAGATACATTAACAATTGATGGTACAGCGTTACCTATTATACCACCTAAAATAATAGATGATTTAAAATACGCTCCAGAACAAAAATTAATTCCTGGTATATATCCTGAACATTTTGTTTATTTAAAATCAGCAGGAATATGTGGTCAAGCAGATTATGTAGATGTTGTAAATAATCATGTTAATATAATTGATTATAAAACTAATAAAGAAATTAAAAAGCGTTCATGGAAAAATTGGGAGGGTATATATAAAACATTAAATGTACCATTGAAACATATTGAAGATTGTAATTTAATGCATTATAATTTACAATTAAGTTTATACATGTATATAATAATAAAACATAATCCTAAATTAAAACCAGGTAAATTAATAATACAACATGTAATTTTTGAAAAAGAAGGAGATGATGAAAATGGTTATCCAATAACTAAATACCAAGAAAATGGTGATCCAATTGTTAAAAAAATAGTACCATATGAATTACCTTATTTAAAAACAGAAGTATTAACAATAATTAAATATTTAAAAAATAATGGTTAGATTATTTGATATACAAAATGAAAAAATTGTACCTACAGAACATTGTTACACAATAAAGTTTTTAAAAGATATAATGGATGAGTATAATGAAAATGATGAATATCTTAAAGTCTATTCTTATTTATTTTATATGACATGTTTGAATCCTGATCTTAATCCTTATTTTAATATGATAGAAAATGAAAAAGAAGATATTATATTAGAAGATGTAGATGCAGAGTTTTCTACTGAAGATCCATTAATAAGATTAGCATTAGACAAATGTGAAAAATTATATGAAACACCTACATCAAGAGCATATATGGGAATAAAAAAATCATTAGATAATATAGCAACTTATATGGCTAATACTCAAATAACTGATGGAAGAGATGGTAACATATCTCAAATAAGAGCTGTTGCAAAAGATTTTGATGCAATTAGACAATCTTTTAAAGGAGCATTTAGAGATTTAAAAGATGAACAGCAATCTTCTGTAAGAGGTGGAAAAGGTTTAGCATATGATCAAGGTTAAAATAAAAAAAAATGAGAGCATATATAAACTTAATAATATTAATACTACTAGAATATTTTGATAGAAAATACTTAAAAAATTATCATAATGGCGAAAAAAGAAAAAAAAGGAAAGCATTATTATAACTGGGTTTTTCATTTTAATTACCATACAGAACTTTGGAGTGCAGTTCCAAGAGACAAATATACTGAATATTGGAGTACACCAAAAGATAAATTTTTACAATCAGGTGATATTAATACTTTAATATATAAAGTAGATTTATTAGAAAAGGAAAGATGTTTAGAGAAGAAAGTTACCCGATAATAATTCCAACATATGATAATAATCAATGGACAGAAACTGAGTTTAAAACAACAGAAGAGTTCATTGATTTTTTATTATCAATATTTAAAGAACCTGGTGAATATAACTTTGATGATTTAAGTTTAAAGTTTAGAGAACAAGCTTCCCATTTTAATGAATATGGTTTTTATTGTAAATCTCCTTTTAAAAGTAAAGACTTTAGAAAATATTGGGATGATCAAAAAAATAAAAATAGAATAGGTGTAATATTTAAAAGTAAAAATAATTCTTGGTATCTAACAAGAGATTATTATATGTGGTTAAATTTCTTACCTATTTTTGATAAAGAAAAAGGTATATATGATTTTCCTTTAATATGGGATGTACAATATCATATGGCTCTATATGAAATATTAGCTGAACTACATAATGAACATGCAGTTATTCTTAAAAAAAGACAAATTGCATCTTCTTATTTTCATACAGCTAAACTAGTAAATCAATACTGGTTTGAAGAAGGAGCTAAATTAAAAATGGGAGCTTCATTAAAAGATTACATAGATGAGAATGGTTCTTGGAAAATGGTTCAAGAATATTCAGATTTTTTAAATGAACATACTGCATGGATAAGAGCACATAATCCTGCAAAAGTTATGAAATGGGAACAAAAAATTGAAGTTAAACTTTCAAGTGGTCAACCTATATACAAAGGATTAAAAAGTACAATGGTTGGATTATCTTTTGAAAAAAGTGCAACAAAAGGTGTGGGTGGTCCATGTAGATACTTTTTTCATGAAGAAGCTGGTATAGCCCCTAAGATGGGTGATACTTATGAATTTATTAGACCTGCATTACATTCAGGAATGAAAACTACAGGAATGTTTATTGCAGCAGGTTCAGTTGGTGATTTAGATCAATGTGAACCTTTAAAAGATTATATACTTTATCCAAAAGAAAATGGATTTTATGCAGTAGAATCAAATCTTTTAGATGAAGATGGAACGTGGGGTACACATGGATTATTTTTACCAGAACAATGGTCAATGCCTCCATGTATTGATAAATATGGAAATTCATTAGTTGAAGAAGCATTAATAGAAATTGATAAACAAAGAGTGCAATGGAAAAGAGATTTAAGTCCTGATAAATACCAATTACGTATTTCACAAAAACCAAAAAATATTGCAGAAGCTTTTGCATATAGGAAAGAATCTCCTTTTCCATTGCATTTGGTTACAGAACAAACTAGAAGAATTGAAGATAAAAAATATTCTACAGAATATATAGAATTAGAAAGAGGAGACAAAAATGTTATAGTTGTAAAAGATTCTAAAAAAATACCAATATTAGATTTTCCTGTAAATAAGAAAACTGAAAATAAAGAAAGTGTTATTGTAGTATTTGAAAGACCTCCAAAAAAACCTGAATGGGGTGTGTATTATGCATCTATTGATCCTGTGTCTGAAGGTAAAACCACAACATCAGAATCTTTATGTTCTATATATGTTTATAAAAATGCTACAGAAGTTACAAGAGAAAATGAAAATGGTAATTTAGAAACATTTATTGAAAAAGGTAAAATAGTTGCATGCTGGTGTGGAAGATTTGATGATATAAATAAAACTCATGAAAGACTATTATTAATAATAGAATATTATAATGCATGGACATTAGTAGAAAATAACATATCATTATTTATACAATTTATGATTTCAAAAAGAAAACAAAAATTTCTTGTACCAAAAGATCAAATTTTGTTTTTAAAAGATATTGGTGCTAACAAATCTGTATATGCTGATTATGGATGGAGAAATACAGGTAACATTTTTAAAGGTCATATATTAAGTTATGCAATTGAGTTTTTAAGTGAAGAGATTGATGCAGAAACAGAAGAAGATGGAACTAAGATAAATATAACATATGGTATTGAAAGAATACCTGATATTATGTTAATGAAAGAAATGATTGCTTATTACCCTGGATTAAACGTTGATAGATTAATTTCATTTGGTGCTTTAATGGCATTTGTTAAGATACAAGAGTCAAATAGAGGATATAAAAGAATAAGAGAAGATCAAGATGACAAAAACTTGGATAAATCAAGAAATTTGTTTAAATTAAGTAGTAGACCTTTTAAAAATATTGGTAACAAAAGAAAAGGTAAATCTAACAGTATAAAAAGAAATCCTTTTAAAAATATTAGATAAACAACAATATGAGAGTTTTAAACGCATTAGATTTAAAAAAGGGAGAGAAAGCAGACTATAGTACAATGTCTAATTTATCTCAGCCTATTCAATTTTTACCAAAAAGTAAAAAGAACCAAGAATGGGCTGCATGGAACATGGATTGGTTTGAATGGCAAGGTCTAAAACAAATTAGAAGAAATGCAAGAAGATTATTAAAAAACTATAAACTTGCTAATGGTATAATAGATAAAACAGATTATATAGTTGAAACAGATAATGAATATAGTGACATAATACAAACTCTTACTGAAGAAGATAACTCTGCATTAGAATTAAAATTTTATCCCATTATTCCTAATGTTGTAAATACATTAGCAAATGAATTTGCTAAAAGAAATACTAAAGTAACATATAAAGCTGTAGACGATACTTCCTATAATGAAATGTTAGAGGACAAAAGAAAGATGATTGAAGAACATTTAGTTAGTCAAGAACAAGTTAAACTTCTTTCTAAGTTAATAGAACAAGGTGCTTTTGAAAATGAAGAATCTGCTCAAGAAGCGCAAGCACAATTAGATGTAGAAAACATTAAAACATTACCTCAAATTCAAGAATTTTTTGATAAGAATTATATTAACATTGTTGAAGAATGGGCTCAACATCAACAAGAAGCTGATGATGGAAGATTCAGAATAGATGAACTTGAAGAGAGAGCATTTAGAGATATGTTAATTTCTGATAGAGAATTTTGGCATTTTAAAATGTATGATGATGATTATGATCTTGAGTTGTGGAATCCAGTATTAACATTTTATCATAAATCTCCTGATGTTAGATATATATCTGAAGGTAATTGGGTAGGAAAAATAGATATGATGTCTGTTTCTGATGTAATAGATAAATATGGATTTTTACTTAATGAAGAACAAACAGTTGCATTAGAATCAATATATCCTGTAAGAGCTGCTGGTTATACTATAGGTGGTCAACAGAATGATGGTTCTTTTTATGATCCTACAAGATCACATAAATGGAACACTGAAATGCCTTCATTAGGATATAGACAATATGTTTCTGATAGAGATTTATTTAATGAAAATGGACAAGATATTGTTTCATGGATATTAGGTGAGTCAGAAGATTTTTTAGATTATGGTAATTTAAATTTATTACGTGTTACTACCACTTATTGGAAGTCTCAAAGAAAATTAGGTCATTTGACTAAAATTAATGATAATGGAGAAATCATACAAGAAATAGTTACTGAAGATTATAAAGTAAGTGATAAACCTATTTATAATACTAAGTTCTTTAAAAACAAAAGAAGAGATAATTTACTTTTTGGAGAACACATTGATTGGATTTGGATTAATCATGTTTACGGTGGTGTTAAAATTGGTCCTAACATGAATACTTTTTGGGGTATGAATAATCCTAATGGTATAAGTCCAATTTATTTAGGTATAAATCAAAATCTTGTAGGTCCAGTCAAGTTTCAATTTAAAGGTGATAAAACATTATATGGATGTAAATTACCTGTAGAAGGTAGAATATTTACAGACAGAAATTCAAAGTCAGTATCTTTGGTTGACCAAATGAAACCTTGGCAAATTGGTTATAATATGGTTAATAATCAAATTGCAGATATTCTAATAGATGAATTAGGAACAGTAATAGTATTAGATCAAAATGCATTACCAAGACATTCTTTAGGTGAAGATTGGGGTAAAAATAATCTTGCTAAAGCATATGTAGCTATGAAAGATTTTAGTATGCTTCCTTTAGATACTACTATTACAAACACAGAAAGTCCAATGTCTTTTCAACATTATCAAAAATTAGAATTAGATCAAACTAATAGATTAATGTCTAGAATACAATTAGGACAATATTTCAAACAGCAAGCATTTGAGAACATTGGTGTAGGACCACAACGTATGGGTGCACCTATTGAACAAGAAACTGCTGAAGGAGTAAGAGTTGCACAATCTAATTCATATGCACAAACTGAACAATACTTTATTAATCATTGTGATAATCTTATGCCTAGAGTTAATCAAATGAGAACTGACTTAGCTCAATATTATCATTCAAATAAAGAATCAATAAGATTAACTTATCTAACTACAAATGAAGAAAAGGTTAATTTTGAAATAAATGGTACTGATCTTTTATTAAGAGATATAAATGTTTTTGCTGTTACTAGCGCAAATTCTAGAGCAATAATGGAACAACTAAGACAATTAGCACTTAATAATAATACATCTGGAGCTAGTATATATGATTTAGGTAATATTATTGCTGGAGAATCAGTTGCTGAAATTAAAGGTGTAATGAAATCTGCAGAAAGAAAAACAGATATTGTTAAAGCTCAAGAACAACAACATCAGCAACAAATGCAAGAACAACAAATTCAAGCAGCTCAACAAGATAAACAAGCAGAAAGAGATTATAAAACTCAAGAATCAGAAAAAGAAAGAAGAAAAGATATTCTTGTTGCAGAAATTAGAGCTTCTGGATATGGTGCAATGATGGATGTTAATGAAAATAAGGTATCTGACTTTCAAGATTCAATGAAAGAAATAAGAGAAACTGATCAATATCAGCAAAATATGTCTATTCAAAGAGAAAAGGAAACCAATAAAATGAATGCAAATAGAGAAAAAATGATTCTTGAAAGAGAAAAATTGCAAACAGAAAGAGACGTTGCTGATAAAAATCTTCAAATAGCTAGAGAAAATAAGAATCAATATGATGTAAAAAGTAAAAAAGATAATGATAAGAAATAGTTATAGCTATATAATGAGATAATCTTATCTTTTTTAATTACTTTTTTTTAAACTTTCATAGTTTATCATATATAAAATTATTATATTATTATATAAACCAATAAACAATTTAAAATGTCTGAAACAATAAACAATTTAGAAACTGAAGTGCAGAAGGTATCAATTGAAGAATTAGATAACCTTTTAGGAATGCCTGGTGCAGAATCTGTAATGACACCATCTGATAAAAAAGAAGAATCAAAACTTACATTTTTTTCAAAAGATAGTGTTGATATGAGTTTTGTTGATGAACCTGAAGTAGAAGAAAAAGAAGAAATAATTGATGAAGTTAAAATACCAGAAGAAACTGAAGAACTTAAAGTTGAAGAAAAAAATGAAAAAGTTGAAATTGATGACATTATAAATGAAGTAGAAACAGAAGACTTTGAATCTAATACAGGAAGACCTAAATTAGATAAAGAAGGTATGTCTCAATTAACAAAAGAATTAATATCTGAAGGTTTACTTACACCTTTTGAAGGTGAAGAAGACTTTAAAGATTATACATTAAATGATTATAAAGAATTATTTAATGCAAACTTTAATCAAAAAGCTGGTGAGTTTGATAAAAAAGCAAAGCATGATTTTTTTAGCAACTTACCTCATGAATTACAATATGCAGCTAAATATATTAGTGATGGAGGAACTGATTTAAAAGGTTTGTTTTCTGTTTTAGCAAAAAATCAAACAGTAAAAGAATTAGATCCGTCTACAGAAAAAGGTCAAGAGTCAATTGCAAGAAATTATTTAGAAGCTACTAATTTTGGAGATGAAGAAGATATTCAAGAACAAATTGAAGAATGGAAAGATCTTGGTAAACTTGAAGATAAGGTTGGAAAGTTTAAACCTAAATTAGATAAAATGCAAGAATCAATTGTACAAAAACAATTGATGGAGCAAGAAAAAATTAAGAAAGAGCAAGAAAATGCTTCTCAAATGTATATAGAAAGCGTATATAGCACCCTTTCTCCAGGTGAGTTAAATGGTGTAAAGTTAGATCAAAAAATGCAAAATTTATTATATACAGGATTAGTACAACCAAATTATCCTTCTATATCAGGTAAACCTACAAATTTATTTGGTCATTTAATTGAAAAGTATCAATTTGTTGAACCAAATCATGGACTTATAGCTGAAGCATTATGGTTATTAGCTGACCCAAAAGGTTACAGAGAAAAAATTAGTAGTGTTGCAAAAAATACACATGTTGAAGACACAGTTAAAAAATTAAAGACTGAGCAATCAAATAGAATATCTTCTTCTGGTACAGATATTAATGCTAAAACTTCTCAAACTTCAAAAAGAGGTTTACAGAAACCAGCAAAAAACTTTTTTAAAAGAAAATAATAAAACAAATAAATAAATAACAAATAACAATTAAAATTTAAATTATGGCAACTCCAGTATTAAACAATGGAATTTTTCTAAGAGATACGCAATATAATGCGTCATCTCATTTAGACTCTTACCATCTTGTGAACATGTTGAAGGATGCAGAACCCATGGATCTTGGGCCAGTAGACATTTGGGCTATGGCACAGAAAGTGGAAATGCCTCTTTATCAAATGTCTTCATTCGGTGGAAAAAATGTAATTAATGTAGATAATGCTCGTGGAGAGTATAAATGGCAAACGCCAGTCTCCCAAGACTTACCTTATGTAGTTTGTAATGTAGAAGATGGTGAAAATCTAGGAATAGATGGTACTACTTTTAAGATTAAACTTAATAAGCGTGAATTTGGACATGGTGACATCATTACTTATGACAAGTATAATGGAACTGAACTTTATATTACAGCTGATGATATCATGCCTGTAGGTGACGGTTTTATTTACACTGTTCAATTAGTAAATAATGATTCACAAAAGTTTTTTGACGCAAGATTCTTAACTGAAGGAACTAAGTACTTTAGAAAAGGTTCTGCTAGAGGTGAATATGGTGAAAGATTTTCAGATATCATTACAGGTTCAGGATTCAGAGAATTCTATAACTATGTAGGTGGTGCTGAAGCTCATGTTCATTATTCAATTTCTTCAAGAGCTGATATGATGATCAAAGGTGGTATGAACGCAGATGGAACTGTTCCTGTAACAGAGATCTGGAGAAACTTTGATAAAAATGCAAATAACCCTTCTGTATCTTCAATTGAAGAAATGGTTCAAACAATGGGTAAATCATATGTTAAGAAAGCAATGGAAAATGGTTCTTTAAGTAGAACATTCTTAACTAATCTTGAAGCTGCTCATTTAAGTAAAATTGCTTCTGATATGGAGACATACTTAATGTGGGGTCATGGTGGTAGAGTTAGACAAGATGGTCCAGATGACATCAGATTATCTGTTGGTCTTTGGAAACAACTTGACAACTCATTTAAAAAAGTTTATAATAAAGCAGGATTTTCTCTTGATTTATTTAAATCAGAACTTTACAACTTTTACCAAGGACGTGTTGAACTTAATGGACCAGATCCACAAAGACAACTTATTGTTCAAACAGGTATTGGTGGTATGAAAATGGTTAATGAAGCAATTAAGCGTGAAGCAGTTGGTTCAGGTCTTGTTATCAATGCATCTGATGTAGGTGCTATTACTGGTAAAGGAATGGATCTTAACTTTGGATTTGCTTATACTTCATATGTAATTCCATTCTTAGCTAATGTTAAGTTTGTACTTAACCCAGCATTTGATAACTTACATACTAATAATGTTGAAAATCCAATCATTGATGGTCATCCACTTAGCTCTTATAGCTTTGTTATCTTTGATATTACTGATACAGGAAATGATAACATTTTCTTATTAAAGTTAGATTGGGATAATCAACTTAAATGGTGGTATCAAAATGGAACAATGGATTATATGGGTAGATCTCAAGGATTTGCTTCATCTGGTCAATTTAATGGATATCGTGTGTATATGTCACAGACAATGCCAGCTATTTGGGTAAAAGATCCAACCAAGGTTCTTAAAATTGTAATGAGAAATCCAGTTACTGGAGGATCATTCTAAGATAAATTAATAACTCAAACTAAAATAGGGGAGGCATTATCCTCCCCTTTTTTTAAGTTTAAAAATTATAAAAATGGCATTTATTAAAAAAATATACGCACAAAGCCCTGATCCAGATTTAGAAAGAATTGCAAGAAAGCAAGAATATGGACAGGCACAATTAGCTAGATTAGCACATGTTAATCAAGTTGGTTCAGAAACAGAAGCTGCATTACAGTTAGTTAGTGATCAAATTACTACATCTGCTAGTTCAGGTTCAATTCCTGAACCATTTTTACAAAAAACTGCTACACAAATTACTTATTCTGATGGTACAGTTTTACAAGGATGGAAATTTACAGGTGGTATGTTATTAATTGGATCTAATGTTTATTCTGAAGCTCAAGGAACTATTACTATTCCATCACCAGATGGAGGAGTAACTCCTGCAGGTTTTTATATTGCATATGATAATAGTGGTTCTGTGAAATGTACAGATTCATCAGGTGGTCCAGGTACTGAATTTGATATTATTAATGGTTTTGTTTCAGGAGCTGATATGGTTAATACAGTTCTTGGTCCTACAATTGGTACAGCAGTAAAATCTGATTATATGGGATTATTTTTAGATGATTCTGCAGTAGCAGGAGAGTATGTTGTAACTTTAGAAGCAGCAACAGGTGATGGCTTAGCAGGAACTGCTGAAGTATTTTATCAGTTTGAATTTCTTACATATTCAGAAATAACACCTTTATTAAGTTAAAATTATAAAAATTAGAAAAAATGGAAGAAAAATTCGCACCAGAATCAGCTGTAAAAGATAAAAGAGTACAAGATATGGCATTTCAAGATGCACGTCTTTCAGTTAA